>Ga0080006_1102610_pt2 | contig 21459 bp, 21 predicted proteins | sample RS3BMetagenome_FD_69209 | JGI IMG/M metagenome (GOLD analysis project Ga0080006, IMG submission 69209) | Ferric oxide microbial mat and aquatic microbial communities from Rainbow Spring, Yellowstone National Park, USA - RS3B (SPADES... ...
ATATTATTATCTTGAAAATTTTGGACAAACATCAAAAAATCTTTAAATCTTTCTAAAAATAGCTAATAATATACTGTACAATAAGATATTTAAATCTTTCGTTTTCCTTTAACTGTGTGGCTGTTGAAAATTTAATTTATATGACGTCGAACTTCTAAAAATTGTTGGTTTGGAGAGTTTTTATTAGATTTTAATTCTGATTTTTCTATTTAAAATCGATAAATTTTTAATTAAAAAAAGATGGGCGTCGATACTTTTGACTAACCGAAATCCTCTTCAATATTAAAAATAATATATTAAAAATAATATTTTAGAGTATATACTTCAGTAGATATCCAAGTATACAACTGTTTGCGTGTACAGTAACTCTTTGCAGTCCTTTTACTCTAACGTTTAGAAGGTTTAATTTCATCTTTAATATAGAGAAGAATCTTTCTATTGCACTTCTCTTTCTATAATCCTTATCTTTTGGTTTTTCTGAATTATAGTGCCCCCTTCCATTAACTGCAATTACTGATATTATTCTGTGCTCTCTCAGTAAGAGGCGAACATCTGTAGAATCATATGCCGAATCTGCAAGGAACTTTGCATTGTGTGCAAACTTAAAATGTGTTATTACATAATCGAATAATGTTTTGAATGCATCTTTATCGTGTATATTTGCAGGAAGAACTATCCAGTAGAGAGGGATTCTAGTATCTACATCATATATTATATGGAGTTTGTAGCCTTTCTTAATGCCTTTTTGCGTTTTCTCTTTCAGTAGTTTTTGTTCTTTTTTATTCAGAGTAACATATCCATATGTAGCATCGTAGTCTTCTTCAAAATAGTATGGAATATATGTGCTGTCTATTGCAATACTTGATATAACCCTTCCTCTGTAGAATTCTTGTATTATAAGTTCTACAACTTTTCCAATCTTTTCTTCGCCAACATCTTTGCGAACTTTGGAGAATATAGAATGATCTGGGGGACTTTTATATCCTAAAATTGTCAGAAGACTTCTATCTTCTAATTCTTCAGGAAGTTCTCTATCGCTGCACATTAATATATTTTCTACAGCAAGTGCAACAATATGTTTACCGTACGCTGCTCCGTTCATGTACCAATGGCCAAGTTCTCTTGCTACTAAACTAGCCACGTTTCCTACAAAAGGTATAATATTCTTTAGGTTCAATATTTTTAGTGATTTCATGTAAATCACTTTTGGGGCTGTCCGCTGCATAATGCGGCGGCTCCGCTAACGATTATAAGACGTCTTTCAAAACTAGTCGCAGTTTCAGCCGCCTGGGTTTTATATAAAAGTAAAAGATAATAAAATATAATAAAATTTTTGCATTAGTGGAAGTGAAAGTTTTATAAATTTTCAACACCCTCTTATATATTTCTATTTTTGTTTTGTTCAATAAACAGGTAATAATAAATATAGTTTACACTAATTTCTTTTTGTTTGATTTTGCAATATATTTATTATAAATGGGTGCCTTAAACATCCCTTTTCTTTCATTTCTTTTGTTTTTGAAAAAGTATATTTACTAAATGTAGTTTTGAATACTTAGATTAAATTATAAAATAGATTGCATATAATAGCCACTCTCATTTCTTCATCTTTCTTGATTTTATATATATCTATTTTAGTGGTATTATATTTCTGCCAGTTTAAAGATGCATTTTATTGCATATGCTGCAAAGATCTCCACATTTGAGTATTTTTAAGATAATTTAACACATCGTTATAATTTTTATATTTAATACTCATAAGTGCAGTCTCCCATTAATATCCTTTTCATTAACATTTGTACCTTTTTTACCTACTGCGAAGTTTATATTTATATTTAAAGAAAGTAACCCAACTATAGTAGTGAAGCTGCACAAAAGTATTTTAAATTTTCATTCAAAAGGAAAGTATTGAAAATTCAACATGCTAGTATATAGATTTAGGTCATGTTATGGTTAGATTTTTCTTCACTGCGGACTTGCACGGTTCAGAAGCAGTTTTTAATAAGCTTCTTGATGTAGCAAAATTATACAATGTGAAGTACATTATTGTTGGTGGCGATCTTACAGGAAATTTTTTTGTGCCAATAGTAAAAGAAGGTGATATTTACACTCTTCCAGGAACTGTGTTTGTGCCTATAGTAAATGAAAGCTTATTTGAGAAGCGGAGAAGAGTTAAGGAAAATGAAATCGAAGAAGTGAAACAAGAACTTAGAAATGAGGGTAAATATTATAGGATAATATCTGAGAGTGAATATGAAGAATTGGCTGCAAACGGCAAAAATACGAAGAAGCTGTTTTTAGAAGAGGCTATAGGCTCGCTGGGTGCATTTATAGAAAAAGCACGTGCAAAACTGAAGCCGCTTGGTGCAAAGCTATACTTAATGGCTGGAAATGATGATTTCGAAGAAGTGGCGGAGTTTCTTGAAAAGAATGAGAGTGAAAGTGTGGTAAGTATAGATAGGAAGATAGTAGAAATAGAGGATTATGATTTCCTTGGCTATGGCTACTCTAACCCAACTCCATGGCATACGCCAAGGGAACAAGATGAGGAAACAATATACAAAGAGTTAAAGAGGCTTGCAGAGGAGACAAGAAGGGACAGCATATTTGTATTGCACGCGCCTCCTATAAACACAAAGATAGACAAAGCTTTAAAGCTTGACAAGAAGCTGAAGCAGGAGATAAGCATACATGTTGGAAGTAGTTCTGTAAGAAAGATTATAGAGGAATATGCACCTGTTGCTAGTTTTCACGGCCATATTCATGAAGCACCGGGCATAGACTATATAAAAGCAAAGAATGGAAGCTTTGTTCCTGTTCTAAATCCCGGGAGTAACTACAGCTCAGGTAAGCTCAGTGGCATTATAGCAGAAGTTCAAAGACACAGGCTTGAGAAATATGATTTTGTGCTTGATCAGCAGGATTCAAGCTCTAAGATTAGTAAGAAGATAAACAAGCTAAAGATTTGAACGGCGGGTTGTTATAAAAGTTAAGATAAAAAACAAGATAATATAATAAATGAAGCCTCAATACCTTTGTCATTTACTTTTACTAATCTACATAATCTACAAGTCAACTAAATCTCCTCTGTTTCATTTGCTAATATAATTCTATGCTTTATTGACAAGCTTTACTGCACTTTTGTCTTAATCTTCTCCCAACTTTCAATTATTCCTTCAACTTCCTCAAACATTTGATTCGGCTCTGCTTTGCTTATACTCTCTATTATCGCATACTTCTTCTTGTCCCTTCTTTTCAGCTTTTGCTTTAACAAAAAAAGTTCATAATCCAGCTGACCGCTCGTCACATTTATCTTTAACTTAGTATTAACCTTTTGCATGTCTATCTTCTTTGTATTAAACTTATAGCCCCTCATTTCTCCCTCTTTGCTTATATAATAAAGATATGTGTTTATTGCTGCAATAGGATCTAACTGCTCTTTAAACCTTATGAGCTGTGGATGATTTCTATAACCTTTGGTTTTGCCTTTTAGCACCTTCTTTGCCAGAAGTGCCTCACGCCATAATGCAACAATACCTTTAGAATCTAAGTATTCAAACCTTATAGACCAGAGACGCATTTGATAGCACCAAATACAAATCTAATTTTATGTTTATAAATTTTTTATAAAAGAAAAAGAATAAATGAAAATATAAAATAAGCTTGCTTATTGTGAGCTATTGAGTTCCTTAGCAACTGCTTCCAATTCCTCTCGAGATAAAGTATTCGCCATTATTAGTGGAACACCTTCTCTTTTGTAGAACAGCATCCTTGGTGATAGTTGAACACCTTCTTTTTGATAGAGTGGTATCTCATCTTCTACAGGCCTCTCTACTACCCTATTATCCTTAACCTTATCATACAGAATAGATAATTTTGAATCAATCAAGTAATGTTTACCATTTATGTTAAGTGTGAGCCATGAGTAGTGATGTATAACTTTATAATTTTCTGTGTTAATTTTCATGTTTTCCGGTGCATTTCCAACATCATAATATATTTTAGTACCCTCATTATAATAGACATCATAACCCACATACTTAAGAAGTAAATATAATATTATTGTTTTTTCTGTGTCTCCACCTTCCATATTATTAATTGCTCTATCAAGGTCTACTATAAAATCATTACCTTTCCAATCCGGATTGTATTTTATGTTATTATCAACAAATTCAATAATCTTTTTTATACATTCTACCCCTGTTGTATCACCTACAATAGAATCAATCATACCCTCTAATTTCTTTAAAGCTTCGCTTTGATTTTCTGGCATAACAATAATATATTTTTCTCCACTTATACCTGTGCTTACTAATGCATCTCCTGGGTTTAGCTTTACATCAGTTTCTTTCCTGTTTTTCAGATCATCATTTTTGAATTGGTCTATTATTTCCTTTTCAACCATTGTATCGCCATAAATATTTACAATTTTTAAATATTTTACTATTTTTATATATTTAAATCTTTTGATTTTTTACAAAATTATTAGACAATGTTCTCTTTTTAGCAAGTAATAAAAATATATTCTACTATTTTGTTAACATGGTAAAGTATGATAAAGACTTCTTGGATTATATGAAGGAGAAATACCACATAACATTAGACGAAGCTACAAATGGTACTGAGATGCAGAGGATACGATTTGCAATAGCATGGGATATATGGAAACATGCAAAGAAAGTTTTTACTGAAAACAAAGAATAATGCAAAAAATGTGCTTGAATGAAGTTTCAAAAGAGTATTGAAAATAAACTCAAAAATAGTTCAAATAAAGAAAGTGTTATGTTTACAATGGGTTATTCTACACGCACAATGCAAAAATTCATAGCTATGCTTAAAGGCCATAAGATTAATTTGCTTGTTGATGTAAGAACAATACCAAGGTCAAGGCATAAACCAGAATTCAACAAGGAAAGGCTTTCAAAGATTTTGCGTAAAAATAATATAAAGTATGTGCATATGAAAGAGCTTGGTGGCCTGAGAAAGCCTATGAAAGATTCTAAGAATACAGGCTGGTTAAATTCAAGCTTTAGAGGATTTGCAGATTACATGCAGAGCAGTGAATTTAATTCTGCAATAAAAAAGCTTATGCACATGGCATCAAAGAAGAGGGTTGTGATAATGTGTGCTGAAGGAAATCCATTCAGGTGCCACAGATCACTAATCGCAGATGCTATGCTTGTAAGAGGATTCAGGGTCTATGAAATAACAGGCTTAAGCAGCACAAGCGAGCACAAATTGACAAAATTTGCTAAAGTTTCTGGTACAAATATAGTATATCTATGATTGTGATATAATGATAAGATATGTAGTGCCTAAAAAACCAATAATACTGTTTGTAGGTATAAATCCACACTACGGATCATACAAAAACGGCGTACCATTTTCAAATAACAAAAACTTTTGGTACCTTCTTAACAAATCTGGTTTGATACATGAGGATATGAAAATACTCAAGGAAACAAAAAGCCTTAAAAAATTTTATTTAGATAAATTTGGAAATTTTTACAGATACGGTTTAGTAAACTTGGTAGATAGGCCTAGTCGGAGCACGACAGAACTGAAGCGCGGAGAAGAGCAAAAGAAAATAAGGAAAATAAGGAGCATAATAAGGAGTAGAAAACCTAAGCTTGTGTGCTTTGTAGGAAAAATAACATATAAAAAATTCACCGGTACAAAGGACGTCTCTACAGGCCTGCTTAAGTCTAAGATAGAAGGTTGTAGGGTATTTGTTACAAGCTTCCCAATCAGGGGACCAAACAGCTTAAGGATAAAAGAGCTCAGGCAAATTAAGAAGATAGTCACTAAAGAGAATTAGTATTGAAATGCAAAATAATTATGCACCATAAAAGCAGTTTTATAAAAATTAGATTTACCAGAATGCATAGCAGAAAGCCTATAATTTCAATCATGGGAGAATGTCAGTGTGCAGTTTTATAGATAAAACGTAAGTTTATTAAGATTTTGCAGAGAGAAATAATTATTCAACAATGCAATAAAAGAATGTTATTATAGTATTATAATATACCAGTATTTGCCTTTGCAATTATATCGTTCAGCTTTGAAAAGCCTAGAATTAACATGTCAAACGACATGCTTCCAAAGCTTAGGGAATGGTGCGATGCTTTGCTTGTAGTAAGCAATGACAGGCTCAAAAACGGAATAGACTTCTTGTTGAAGAAGCAAAACGAAGATGGTAGTTTTTCAAAAGCATATACTGCCGCTGCAATTGACGCAGGGAGATACAAAATATATTCATTAGTGTTCTCATTAATAGCATTAGCAAAGTATAAAAAACGGTGTGAAAATGGAAACAATAGAGATTAATAGCAAATCGTTTATCAGCCGGATGAATGATGGATATTTTGCAATGAGATATTTACCGTTCAGGTTAACAGGGAACATATATAGAGGCTGCACACATGGTTGTGTATATTGCTATGCTGCCTCTATGCACTATTATATGAACGCAAGTCCGAATGATTTTTCTAAAAAAATTTTTGTTAAAATAAATTCACCTGAAATATTTCAAAAAGAATTAAAGAAATATGACGATGCGAAAAAAAAGAAAAGTGTCTTAATAATTGGTAATATATCTGATGTATATCAACCAATTGAAATGAAATATAGATTGACTAGAAAAATTCTGCAGTTATGTTTGGAATATCAATTTCCATGTTTCATTGAAACAAAATCACCACTAGTCCTTGAAGATTTAGATTTAATTAAAGAATTGGCTAATCAGAACTTAATTGGTATTGGAATGACTGTAACATCTTATAATAATGAATTTACAAAACTTATTGAACCTTTTATAGGAAAACATAATCTTATTCATTCTGAAATATATCCAAAAGAACGAATTTCTACCTTAAAAGTGCTATCTTCAATTGGTGTTGATACATATCTACATATTACACCATATCTCCCCGAGGTGACAGACAAAGATATAGAAAATATCATATCTGATGCTTCTGATGCGAAAATAGGTAACGTGATTATGGCTCCGTTGGAGTTATCTCCTTATATCTGGAAACGTTTTTCGAAAGTTTTAGGTGATAATGGAAAGTTTAATGAGATAATATCTATTTATAAAGATCTGTACTTTAATCAAGGACGCAGATTAGGAGCAAGAATTACGACATCTGAAAATCATCATTATCACCTTGAGGAAAAAGTTTCGGCACTCTGCAAAAAATATGGTATAGGATATTGGGCATTTACAAATCCACAATTTAACACCGCTAAGTTATCCGGAGTTTATCGATTAAGATACCCTATACTACTTGATTATTGGAATTATGCAAAAAGAAATGGGGAAATAAGATATAAAGATGCTATCGATTTAGCAAGTAATTTTCCTATTGATAACAAATATATCAAAACATTTAAAGAATATTGGGATAGTGGTAAATTATTTGAAGGAATTTATGGCATAAAAAAAGTAATCACTGAAAATGAAATATATTTTATCTATGATGAAAATAAATCGTACGAAAATGTCAATAAACAACACTGAGCCCATTAAGTCTTAACTCTTCTTCAAGCTCGTAGCTCTTCATGATAAAATATTATGTGTATATATTCTTATACTTTTCTATAATATTCTATACATAAACTTCTCTCAAATTATATTTTTGATAATTATACAATTCCATCTATAACTAGTTTAAGTATGCTTAAACAATAAAGATAAGAATACGAAGATAAAAGCAGTACACATTACAGAATGCATAGCAGAAAGCCCACGAATTTATTTGTGGAAGAATGTCAGTTTGCAGTTTTATAGATAAAACGTAAGTTTATTAAGATTTCAGAGAAAAATAATATTATTCAACAATGCAATAAAAGAATGTTATTATAGTATTATAGTATGTGGTAGTATGGTAAAGAAAATTGGGAATAATATAAATAATAATACAAAAATTAATGATAAAAATTTAAACTACAATGAATACAGAATAAATTTAGAAATAATAGGAGATATTGGTGTGATTACACCAGAATTAATGATAAGGTATAATTTAAAAGAATTTGAATTTTATAATAAAGAATCCAATCAAACCGAAATTCGTGTTTCTGATACTGAAGAAAATGAGGTATACTGTTTTGTTGAAATTTTAAATAATAATTATCTAGAAAAAGTTAAAGAAGTACTTAAGAAAATAGAAGATAGGCATCCTAACGAGGTTGAAATAGAAGAGGAAGATACAAAATTTTCTGTATACAAAAAAATTAAAGAGGAAGCGGATAGTAATAAATCAATAGCTAAAATAGATAATAATACATCGATAGTAACAAAGGAAGAAGAGGAAACATCAATAACTAAAATAAATGAAAATGAAGAAAAAAATATACAACGAATGATGCTAAACGGAATAGATCTGTGGTTAAAAAGAGATGATATAAAATAATCTTGAAAAATTAGTTTTTTGTTTATTTTTAATTAATTTATAATTTTTAAGTTCTTATTTTTATGCTCTATCTTTTTATAGACAGTCAGTTTTTCTTTTATTTCTTGTTTCTGTTTTTGTTTCTGTTTTATTCCTTTCTTGTATTCCTTTCTTGATATCATATATATAAATATTATAATAACTTTTAATATTTTTAATATATTTTATATCAACATTAATTATAGAAATTTATTTTATATTAACATTAATTATGGAAATTATAACTACAAATTATAACTATAAATATAATTTAAATATAAAAATATTAATTCAAATAAATATAATAAATTCAAATAAGTATGATAATTATAAAAATAATATAAATTCATTAGAGACATGAGAATATGGATCAAAAGAAAAAGAGTATCTTTGATATATTCCTTGAAAGATATAATAAATATACTGAAGTTCAAGAGCTCACGCTCAAGCTCAAGCTAGGCTCAAACCGCATCATTATAGCACCAACAGGCTCGGGCAAAACCGAAGCGGCTCTTCTGCCCGTTCTCGATGCGCTTGAAAAGGCAAAACGCGGCAATGCAAAAGGGATCTTATTAATCTATATAACACCCCTGCGCGCGCTCAATAGGGACATGGTAAAGAGGGTATCATGGATGTGCAGCGAGCTAGGCTTGAGCATCGCAGTGCGCCATGGCGACACCACTCAAAAGGAGAGAAGCAGGCAGATGCGCAATGCTCCCGACGTGCTTATTACAACACCCGAAACCCTTCAGAGCATACTCCCGACAAAGAGCTTCCACAATGCGCTCAGGAATGTAAAAGCTGTTATCGTTGACGAGATTCACGAGCTCTATGCATCTAAGCGCGGCGCCCAGCTCAGCCTGGCGCTCGAACGCCTTGAAGAGCTCGCTCCATCATTCCAGCGCATCGGAATCAGCGCGACGGTGAGCGAGCCCGAGCTCATAAAGAGGTTTCTATGCTCCTCAAGGGAATGCGAAGCTGCAATCGTGAATGCGAGCAAGGAAATGCATCTAAAGGTTGAGAGCCCTCTATACAAACACTTGAAGTATTCTAAAGAGCTAAAGGAAAAATTCGGGCTTGACGATTCCGCTATAGCAAGGCTCAGCTCAATCGCATCACACATATCAGAATCAGATTCGACATTAATATTTGCAAACACGAGGCAGATTGTAGAAGCGCTTGGCAGCAGGCTTATCTATCTGAATTCAATAGAGGATTTTGGAGGTATAGGAGTGCATCACAGTTCTCTTGATAAAGAGGATAGAATAAAACTCGAAGAGAAATTTAAGAATAAAGAAATAAAAAGCATTATTGCAACAAGCTCTCTTGAATTGGGAATAGATATTGGAAGTATAGATCTTGTTATCCAATACGGCTCTCCAAGGCAGGTTGTAAGGCTCATCCAAAGGGTTGGAAGAAGTGGTCATTCTATATTCAAAACTCCGAAAGGTATAGTAATTGCACCTACTATGATCGATCTACTTGAAAGTATAGCGATATTTGAAAACTCATTTGATAATATAATAGAAAAGCAGCCGATGCATGAGAATGCGCTTGATGTTCTTGCAAACCAGATTGCAGGCATAGCACTTGATAAAACCTCTTGCAGCATAGATATCTTAGAATCAATAATTAGAAGATCTTATTTATATAGAAATATTAAAAGAGAGGAGATAATTGATCTACTCAACTTTATGAATTCTCAAAGGCTTATAGTTTTTAATGGAAAAGAGATAAATGCAGCACCCAAAACAAGAATGTATTATTATGAACATCTTAGTGTAATACCAGATTCAAAACATTATTATACAAAGAATATAATAGACAACAAGATAATATCAAGCCTTGATGAGAGGTTTGTTGTCAGCGAGCTTGAAGAGGGGAGCACATTTATAACAAAAGGGCTTCCATGGAGGGTAGTAAGCATTGAAGATAATTTAGTGCTTGTTGAACCCAGCACAGATCTCGAAGCCGCAGTGCCCGACTGGGTTGGCGAAGATATACCTGTATCAATAGATGTTTCCTCAAGAGTCTTTGATATATTTTCAAGAGGTTTCGACAGCAGATTTGTAGATGAGGCGCTCAATACAAGAATAAAGGACTTTATAAAAAGCCAGAATAAGAGCTTTTCATTAAAGGCTCCTGTAATAGAGGCACTTCCTGAAGCTTCAATGCTGCATACAGGATTGGGCACGCTCGCAAATGAGGCTCTGGCGAGAGCGGTGAGCTATCTAATTGCAAAGAGGATAGGGAAAAGCACGAATATTAAAGTATCACCCTATTCTATTTTATTTGAAACAGAAGTTGATAATCTAAAGAGCAGCCTTGAAATGCTTAATTCTTCAAATATAGAGAGGATTGTTGAGGATGCGGCTTCAGAAAGCGAGCTCTTCAGATATAAATTTGTAACAGTGGCAAAGCTCTTTGGATTGATAGAAAAAGATGCAACAGTATCAAAAAACACCACAAAGAAGCTTGTGCAGATATTGAAAAACAGCCCTATTTATAATGAAACAATGAGGGAGCTTATGCACAACTATTTTGATATTCCATCATTAAAGCACTTCCTTGATAAATATAATGCAAAAAAGATAAATGTGATCTATTCAAAATCATTATCACCAATATCAAAAGCGGTTTTAGAGTCTGCATATTATACAAGCGAACTTATAATGCCAGTGCTTCCAAGCAGTGCAATTATCGAATCATTTGCAAACTCAATTCTATCAAAAAATATAAAGCTTGTATGCACATACTGCGGTTTTGAATTTACAAGAAAGTTAAAAGATCTTGAAAATGCAGATAAGATAAAATGTGCGGTTTGTGGTAGTGATATGATTGTAGAATATAATGATGAATTCAAGAAGATAATAGAAAAGAGAAAAAAAGAGAAGCTCAACAGCAAAGAGAAGGAAATTGAAAGAGAGATGATGAAGATGGCAAGCTTATTTCAGTCATATGGAGGGAGAGCAGCCATAGCATTATCAACTTATGGAATAGGACCTACAACAGCAAGCAGGATTCTTATGATGCTTAGAAGGGATGAAAAGCTTTTCTTCCTTGATCTTCTTGATGCACAGCGCCAGTTCATTAAGAATAAGAAATACTGGTCTGTTTAGCTTTTTTAATTTTTTATTTTTTATTTTTCCTTTTTATTTTTATTTTTTTATTCATCATTAGAGAGCTCTTTTACAAAAGTAGAACCATAAAAATTATAAACAGGATTTATAAATTCCTCAACGAATCCATTTTCTTTAAAAATATTGATCGAGGGGATATTTTCCTTATCAACGTATGCAACTACTTTTGTAGGTACTTTGAATTTCTTAAGCAGATCTAAAGCAAGTTTAACCACCTTTTTTCCTATACCTTTATTTCTGTCTTCTTCGCAGATCCAAATTCCAACCATAGTATAATTTTTATATTCATCAATGTTTTCTTTATCTTCAATAAAACTTATAAGGAATTCCCCTGCCATTGCTCTCTTTGTATTCTTTTCTTTTTCAATTATGAGTTTAATACTATTTTCATCAGTCAAAGCAGACAAAGAATAGAAAGTACCTTCAAGATCTTTAAGATTTTTTCTTAAAAATCCTTCATCATTTTTATTATATTTGCGAAGCCCTATACCATATCCATATATAGGGAGATTTTTGTTAATTTTATTGATATTCTCATTATTATCTATATTATCTATACTATTTTTATTTGTATCGCTTCTACTATTAAACATAATACCCATCTGTGATGATTATAATTTATTATAATGTGTTTGTAAAAATGAAATATAAAATAAATAAAACATAATATGCTTAATGTAATGCATACTAATGCATACTATAATACATAATATAATACATAAATAATGCATAATATATTATCGCTTAGCTTTTTTAAGTTTTATATGAATTCGTCAAAAATGAAAGAAATTTATAAGTTAACTTTCATAAATTATAAAACGAAAAGGTGTTTTTATAATAATCTGTGGAGGAGATGAAGCTGGAAGGGGTGCTGTGCTTGGCCCGCTTGTGGTTTCAGTAGTTGCGATAAAAAAAGAGCACGAGAAGAAGCTTTCTGAAATCGGAGTCAGAGATTCAAAGATGCTCTCAAGTGATAGAAGAAGCGAGCTTTATGAAAAGATTAAAGAGGTTGCAGTTGCAGCGCTCGTTGATCTGATATATCCCGAAGAGATCAATAATGCAATGAAGAGCAGCATATCGCTAAATGAACTAGAGGCTGTGCACTTCGCCAAGCTTTTTGACAAAATAGAAAAGGATGCCTCAATACTCTATCTTGATTCGCCAGATGTAATAGCGCAGAAATTTGGAATGCGTATAAGTATATACAGCTCTAAGCCGACAAGAGTGGTTGGAATCAAGGCGGAGAGGCAGAAGGGTGTTAAATATACAAGGATAATATCTGAGCATAAAGCTGATTCTAAATACCCTGTTGTATCTGCAGCAAGTATTATAGCAAAGGTTACAAGAGATAATGCAATCAAGCAACTCGAGGATGAGCTTGGTATAGAAATAGGCTCGGGCTATCCTTCAGACCAGACTACAATAGATGCTATAAGGACGAACCTCAAAAACGAGGCACTGCTCAAGCATATAAGAGATAGATGGTCTACAATACACAATATAAGACAGACAAAAATAACAAACTTCTAATCCTGTTCTTGTTTTAGATTTAATATAGCAAAAAATTAGTTATAACTCACATCTACATTATTTATTAGTGGTTCTTGTGTTTCATATAATATTATAATATTTTATTTATAGAGTTGTTGAAGAGCTTTATTATTTATTGAGGTATTATACCAGAACCATTTGAAAAATAAACATAAATTATAGAATTGTTTGCGCCTGTTTCAATAATCTTTGATTCTGACCCCATCATTATATAAGAACTAGAAATTTCAGGACATATTCCGCTAATGCATGGCGGTCTAAATACATACCTTAAAGTAATATTGTATTTTGAAAAAGGCTTAAGCTGGGTAAATGCCGCAGCATACCTTATAGAAGGAAGTGCTGGAATCGTATTTGAATTTATAACCTCTTTTGATATATTTATGTTTTGTATATTTATGCTTTGATTCGTGTTCATATTGTTTGTAGAAGTTTCTGGAACAATAATTGAATTCGGCGCTTGTGTTTGTGTATATGAATTATAATTAAGAACTATTGAAAGATTTTCTCCTTTTATGGCTATGTTATACAAAGTATAACCAATAGAAGGATAATAATATGCAATGATTGTTGCATTTCCTGGTTTTATATAATTTGTTTTATATATTATCTGAGTAGTGGTTGTATTTTGATGCATAAAGTAGCCAAGACCAAAGAAGATTAAAGAGGTTGCAACTATCAAAATAGTTGTTGAAAAGAGGAGCTTATTGTTTATGTTGTTTTTATTTTCATTTATACTATTTTTATTTTCTATATTTTTATTTACCAATAAAACACCTCTTCACTCCCTAATTTACTTACTTTGTTTACCTACTTTACATCGCTCACTCTACATCTCTTCTTACTATTTTTATTATTCCCGGTCTTGGACTAAATATATCTCCTGTCTTTTCGAGCTCGTCAAGGAATTTCTTTAGAGTGTTTTCATCAATATTGCTCTTTGAAGCTTCCTCAGCTATCTTTGAAAAGCTTGCACCAGCGCCATTGCTCTCCTCTTCAATCTTTTTTATTACCTCTAATATAATATTTATCTTGTTGACCTTCTCTTTTGGCATTCCAGTCAATATTGTATCAATATCCCTTCTTCCAGAAGTATCAACAGCTAGTGTCTTCAATACAAACTCGACAAGGTTGATTGCACGCTCTGCATCCTCTTTTGTTACAATATTGGAGAGCCTTGATTTAGCGCTTGCTTCCGCCATCCTTACCAATCCCTCTATCTGCCTTGGCGTTATCGGCGTTGTGCCCTCCTTCTCGCCTAATCTTCTAAGCTCAACATAATACTCCTGGATGCGGTTTGATGCTTCCTTGCTGAGCCTCGGCATTACATTCTTTCTAGCATACGCAATATATTTTCTAAGGAGCTCCTTATCTATCGGTGGCTTCTCAACCTGCTCAAAATCTTTTACATCTGCAATTTTAGCCCCCGCGGCTTCATGCTGTAGTAGAATGTGCTCTGCAATCTTCTTGTCCTGCTCGGCATCCATCTTGTCTTTTATCGGAAATATTAAATCAAACCTTGAAAGAAGTGTTGGCGGGATATTAAACTGTTGGATAGGATAGCTATGCTCATCGAACCTTCCAAATTTAGGATTTGCAGCTGCAAGAACCGCCGCTCTAGCAGAGAATGTTGCTATAATGCCCGCTTTTGCAACGCTTATTGTTTGCGATTCGAGGGCTTCATGAAGCGCCGCCCTGTCTTCATCATCCACTTTGTCAAACTCATCTATACATACAATACCACCGCTTCCGAGAACTAGTGCTCCAGCTTTAAGCGTCCAGCCGCCCTCTGAAAATTCATCACGCTCTGCCACAGCGGTCATACCTCCTCCTGTTATTGACTTTCCTGAAACATAAATTCCCTTCGGAACCAATGAGGCAACTGATTGGAGAATCCTGGTCTTAGCGCTTCCCGGATCTCCTATTAAAAGAATATGGGTATCGCTTCTTATTATACCTCCATCAACAAGGGTCTTGCCGGGTGTGCCTCCGAAAAGCTGTAATGCAACCGCCTGCTTAACTTCCTCAAATCCATATATAGAAGGTGCTATAGATTTTGCAATCATGTTGAATATATCTGGATTCTTTGACAATTCAATAATCTCGCGCTCTTCATCTTCGCTTATCGCTAGTTCTGTAAACTCCTTCTGCTTTGGTATTATAGAAACCGCATCAAGGTACATTGTATACATATTCTTTTCTATCTTGCCCCTTTGATTTCTCCTCGGTCTTATTCTTAATACACCAGTAAGCTCGATCCTATCTCCAGGTATTACAGTATTGACAAGATCGTCCTCGAGCCAGACCTCTAGCTGCCATGTTGGCGAGCTTCCTTTAAGCTTTTCGAGCGGATCCTGCACCGCTATCTTCTGTATATCTACAAAAACAGACTCATCGGGCATCGGCTTAAGCGACTTCCTCTTGCACTGCTGGCAGACATCAAAGACTTCATCAACACCCTGCCTAAATTTATAGACTGCGCCGCAATAAGAGCATTTATAAGCATCTATACGCGCCTTCGGACTTATTTCTGACCTCTTTATTATCAAGCTGTCGAGCATTATGAGCTTGCCGATATAGGTTGAACCAACATTCATGACGAGTGGTGTATTGATATTCTGATTGAAGAAGCGCACATGAGGTTCAAAAATTGTGTTCTGGTCGCGCACCTTGAGTTTTTCACTCAGCGATTCATTAGCAGCTTTAAGAATCGAGTCTGGCCTTTCTATGAGCTCATTGGCAAGCTCGGGATCAAATTTAGCAAGATCTACAACATCAACCTTTAAGCTCCTCTTTTCCGGGAATGCTATAATTAAATCCTCTATAGCGCTTCTATAATATCTATCAAAGAATTCATCAAATCTTGATTTTATAATATCAATTGTTGAATCCGCCATTAAACCACTTTAAATTCAGAAGGTTGATATATATAATATTATATAGTATCTATAAATACCTAATTATATACTATAATACTAAATATACAAACAATATATAATCCTATTATAATCCTATAAATATACTTCTCTATATTAATATACTTCTATATTGATATATTTCTAATAGATCTCTATATAAATATTCTATAAGTCTGATATTTAATAGTATCCCTTTTATCATTGACTATTATTTATTACATATTAAAATATAAAGATACTTCTAAAAATTATTTAGCGGAATACATATATGTTGAATATATAGTATTTTTATATAACCTATAATGTTAATCTATATTTTATATAATCTATAGTGTTGTAGAGCTTTTAGATGATCTAAAATTAATTAATTTCAAATTCTTTAGAGCTTAGAGCATAGAGAAGATATATAAATTTTTATGTTAAAGAAATAATCATAATCTTTAAGATCAATAAATTCAAATTTTATATTTTATTTCTATGGTGTATAAAATGGATAATGGAAACCAACAGACTCAACCGAGTAGTGGTAATAACCCAACTAACCAACAGCCAATCACAGTACAAAATCAAGGTAATCAATCTAATATCTCACAGCCTTCTAATGCTCCGAATACGCAAAAGGTACCTGGAGCACAAAAAGGCAACAAAGGGGTGTTCGTAAAGGCGCTTGCTGCAATTGTTGTAATTGCTATTCTAGCGGCTCTAGTTTACCTATTCATTATTAATAAGCCGCTACAAAGCGGCAATCGTGTTATAGCAATGCTTTCTGAAAATAAGCCTATAAGCATCGCTGCTGTTGCAAATGCGATGGCGACTACTGTAAACTCTATGAGCAAGCTTAATGTTTCATATACAGGAATGGCAAAACTATCAATGGTTACTCCTTTAACAGGCAACATGAGCTTTTCAATTCCTATAAGCTTTAGCTATAAAAAATACTATAATATTTCAATGCTGAGTATGAAAATGAATATTCCGATCGGAGGAAATACAAGTTCTATAACTATTAAGAATGGTTCTGTATTATACACTTGTACAAATTCTTCAATGTTAGGTTCTTTAGGAGGTTCAGCAGGTTATAAATGTATAAAAGGCACAGTATCTACAGAATCAGCACCCACAACATCATTTCAAAATTTAGAGACCCCAAACATTACTAATATTACTAAACAGTTTAATATTACAGTACAAGGTACAAAAGAGCTGAGTTACAACAATATGCCTTGCTACCTTATGCAGGGTAGTGGTAAAATTAGATCTCCTTCAAATTTAACGAATCCTACTTTAATAGGTGCGGCATCTGCAAATACTAATTTTACTTATAATATTACAAGCTGTGTTTCTATTCAGTATGGTGTACCATTAAACTTCTCTGCAACAATTACCTCATTAAACTCTGAGGAACCATTAAATATTTTATTTAAATTAAATGCGGCTTATATTAATAATAATACAAACTCAAAAATTGCAACACTGCCAGGGCCTATCGTACCTCTTGCTAACCTATCTTCTGGCTATCCAACAGGTAATCTATCCTCAAGTTATCCAACAGGAGCAGGAATAAATAACACATATTATGTAAATAAAACAACAGACTGCGGTAATTTCTATGTTTCTGACTATAATTATTCAGATACAAAATATTATACGTGCACATGGTCTGGCGGTAATATTACAATAAGCCTCCAGGGTGGAGATACTGGGCATATAGGTGTAAAAATAACAAGCCTGACAAATGGAACAGTGTACTATGCAAAGAATTCGCCAGTAAGATGCCTAACTCCAATGGCAAATATATATCTACCAGCAGGAGAATACCAAATTTACTTCAATACAGGTGCTGGAGGAGGTTACTGCGGACCTGATATATTGGAAATGAATGCAACCTAACCTCTCTAGCAAGAATTTATAACTCGTTAAAATACCGCATTCGTATTTAGGCAAACATATAAGAGTATTTTTAAACTTTTTTATTTTAATTTTTAATAACAAATAAATAATAAAAGGTGAAAACAACGGGAACACCAATAATAGATGATTTGAAGGATGCAATAAATGTAATGATCCATCCTACAAATTATGAATATAAAACAATGGGTATCGGCGAAGGAATAATAAAATATTATAAGGTAATGCTTATACCAATGATCCTGGCATTAATTATTTCAGTGGTATTTGCAGGGAATAATGTGGGTGTGCTAGGTGGGGCACAAGGTAAAATCATAGCAGTAGTAGCAGTGCTTATTATTTACATAATAGGAATACCTATAGAGTTATTAATAAGTGCATTTCTTGTACAGCTTATTTCTGGAAGTATTTTAAAATGGTCTAAGGGAGGCTTCAATGCGACATTTACTGCTTATATATATTCTATATTTCCAACCTTGCTTATAGGGTGGCTTTCTCTAGTTTTAATACTAGAATCACTTCTGGTTATTATACTACTAGGATCACTTCTAATTATTATCATAGCGCTTTGGAGCTTTATTTTATTACTATTTGCATTAGCCAAGCTACAGAATATAAGCCCAAGTGATGCATTCTTAGGTCTCTTTTTGGCAGGACTAATAGTAGGAGGAATCAGTGAGATAATTTCAATTTTATTAAGTCCGCTAGCCACTAATGTTCTTGTTGCACATGGCTTCAATTTAACATCAATAAATATAAATAGAACAACAGACTGCGGTAATTTCTATGTTTATGACTACAATTATTTAGATACAAATTATTATACATGCACATGGTCTGGTGGTAATATTACAATAAGCCTCCAAGGTGGAGATAGTGGTCATATAGGTGTAAAAATAACAAGTCTGACAAATGGAACAGTATACTATGCAAAGAATTCAACAGTAAGATGCTTAACTCCAATGGCAAATATATATCTACCACCAGGACCATACCAAATTTACTTCAATACAGGTGCTGGAGGAGGTTCTTGTGGACCTGATATATTGGAAATGAATGCAACCTAGATTCTCTAGCAAGAATTTATAACCTGTTAAAATACCGCATTCGTATTTAGGCAAACATATAAGAGTGTTTTTAAACTTTTCTATTTTAATAATAAATAAAAGGTGAAAACAATGGGAACACCAATAATAGATGATTTGAAGGATGCAATAGATGTAATGATCCATCCGACAAATTATGGATATAAAACAATGGATATCGGCGAAGGAATAATAAAATATTATAAAGTAATGCTGATACCAATGATCCTAGCAATAATTCTCTCAGTAGTATTTGGAGGAAGTATTGCTAGAGTGCTAGGTATGCCAATAGGTGGAATGGCGGTAGGAGTATTTATTGATTATATAATAGGAATACCAATAGAATTATTAATAGGTGCATTTATTGTACAGCTTATCGCAGGAAATATTCTGAAATGGTTTAAAGGAGGCTTCAGTGCAACATTTGCTGCTTCTGTATTTGCTATGTTTCCAATCTTGCTTATAGGGTGGCTTTCTCCAGTTCCAATACTAGGATCAATTCTAAGTCTTATTGCAGCAATTTGGGGCTTTATAGTATTAATATTTGCATTAGCTAAGCTACACAACATAAGTGCAGGCAAGGCATTCTTAGGCCTATTTGTAACATTTATAATAATTGTAGTAATAATCATCATAATCATAGCAATAATAGGTGCAGCAATCTTAGGTCCACTAATAAGTAGTGGAGCCCTTGCAGCTAACTACACAGCAATATAAATTTATTTTATTTTTTCTTTTTTTATTTTCTAATTTATTTTCTAATTTTTCTGATTTTTTATTCCTACAACAAAGAGGGCTTATTTATTATTTTGATTTTGCATTAACAGCAGTTTAATAAAGCTTTTGTTTATAAAATATATCTATGGTGGTAGGATGGTAGATGCAAATTCACAAAGTTCACAAGGATCTCAAAATCAAGCAAGCTCGGGCTCAGCTCAAAACGCTCAGATTAACATAGACCCGAAACTGATGTATATTGTATCATATCTAATTCTGATTATAGGAGGGCTTGTTGTATTCCTTGTATATGGTGATAAAGATAAGAGGCTTAAATTTCATGCATTGCAGTCCATCGCTTATGGTATTATAATCTATATATTTTATTTTGTAATCGCGGCACTTCTATTCTTCAACTACTTCATGCTTGCACTGCTTAACTTGATTATATTAGTGCTTTGGCTATACGGTCTTTATATAGGCTATATGGCCTACTCTGGCAAGGAAACCCCTATTCCTTTCTTAACAGACTTCCTACAGAAGAACATTAAGCTCTAATATCATCCCACGAATAAATTCGTGGGGTTCCTCACATATATAGATTTATAAATAGGTTAGTGCATTTTCATTCATTCTATGATTGAAATTATAGGCTTTCTTCTATATATTCTATTAACTATTCAGTCATTTGCAAATAACAAAAAGTTTATATATTTAAGAAGTTTAAATAAATTTGTGATTTTTTGGGAATTTCTAAGATTAAAAATAGCAATAATGAAGGAGAAAAATCAGATAAACCAATACCTATTGTTGTTATGGTACCGGTTATTAAAATAGAAAACAGCACATACATTATTTTAGAATATCAGTACAGACCTAACATAGGAAAATGGATATTTGAGCTTCCTGCTGGTCATGTAGAAGATAGTGAAGATCTGATTCATGCTGTTATAAGAGAGGTGGAAGAAGAGACTGGCCTTAAACCAAAAACAGTTTGGCCTATGTTTGATTATGGTATTTATATCACACCTGCAACAAATAAAAAGATACTTTATTACTTTGTTGCAGAGAACTTTTCCAAAGGAGAAGCACACCCTGATGCTGATGAAGATATAAAAGTAATTGGGGTAAAAATAGAAGATGTGCTAAATATTATAAAGCCTAATTCTGTGGTAAAAATAGAAGACGTGCCTGTGGTAAAAATAGAAGACATACTAAATATTATAAAGCCTAATTCTGTGGTAAAATTAGAAGATGTACCTGTGGTAAAATTAGGAAACGCGCTAAATATTATGCCTAATTCTGGGATGAAATTCGATTTAAAAACCTTGTTTGGTATTCAGTACTACTACAATTTCATTCAAAATAATAATATAAAATTAACATATACTTATGGATAAATTCATTGGTTTCTTTCAGTTTCAAGGTTCTTTTTGATCATTCACAGATTATATTTATTCCAATAATATAATGCAAGGCCTATAAATTTAAAATATGTCAGTGCATTCTGCATTTATTCCACAATTGAAATTATAGGCTTTCTTCTATATATTCTGTAAGCATTGATAAATAAAAATAAAATAAAATTTATAACTATAAAATGTGTAGCATTATAAATAAAAATTAATAGAATTTTATTATATCTTTGTTTTTATAATATTCTGATTTTATATTTATTTTTATAATTTTTATATTTTAAGATTTGGTG
>Ga0080006_1176618_pt1 | contig 21435 bp, 17 predicted proteins | sample RS3BMetagenome_FD_69209 | JGI IMG/M metagenome (GOLD analysis project Ga0080006, IMG submission 69209) | Ferric oxide microbial mat and aquatic microbial communities from Rainbow Spring, Yellowstone National Park, USA - RS3B (SPADES... ...
CATATTCTGCTCCTGATGGGTCCACTGAGCTGTAGATAACAATCCCTCCCCTTTCCTTATGCCTGTTGAGCAGGTTCATCACCTTAGATGCACTGTCAGGGTCAAGGTTTGAAAGGGGTTCGTCCGCTACCAGTATCGGGCAGTTTCTGAGAATTGCCCTAGCAATATCAAGCCTCTTCTTCTCCCCTCCGCTAAGCTTTGTTGGTCTATGCATAGCTCTCTCTCCAAGCCCTAACTCGTTGATTATCTCTAATGCCTTCTTTTCTTCTACGTTGAGCAGAACGGTTATGTTTTCAATGGCAGTCAGATAAGGCAGAAGCAAAGGTTCCTGAAAAGAATATGCAACAAGGTTGCTTCTCAGTATATCTAATTCCTCCTGCTGCATGCCTGTTATGTCTCTATCATCTATGTACAGCTTTCCACTGTCTGGTCTTGTAAGCAGTGCTATTACCTTCAGCAGCGTGGATTTTCCACAACCACTCCTACCTAAAACACAGACTGATTTATTCTTCTGTATTGTTAAATCTATCCCTTCGAGAACCTTAATGGCACCGTAGCTCTTGTAAATATTTTCAAGTCTCAAAGATGAAGGCCATTGCTGTGTCAGGGCCTCAAGCATTGAATTGATATATCGAATTGGGGTAAATAAACGTTATCTACAAGATTAGATCCAAGCGTTACAGGCTTGGTTGATTTAAGGTCCAGAAAGTTTCAGAGTCTTTATCTGTGTATCTTTGATATAACGAAGCTGCAACATTAAAATTACTGCCTTCTTATACGCTGTACTACCGGGCAGCTTAGCTGCAGCCTACTCACAAAATATCTAAATTTCTGAAAAACAAAAATCGCTTGAAAAATGTCATGATTATTATTCCGAACCTTTGAGCCTGTTGCTGACCCATAAAAACACAGGTATCGCTGCGAATTCTGCAACGACACCGAAAATTATGAGTGATGCTAGGTTTACTGCGTAAAGAAAGCCTATCACGACGCTACCTACGAAGAGAGATATGCCATATCCAGCCGTAAAAATCCCATAAGCAGAAGTTCGCCTGTCTCTTGGTACTATCGTGGCGACGGCGGCCGGAATTAACGATTCCTGCGTACCTGTCCCAAGTCCCCAGAGTGCTATTCCCAGTAGTGAAATACCAAATCCGCCGAGCCAGACTAGCGGCAGTGCCATCGCAGAGGCCACGGTTAGAGGTATTAGAATTCGCATTCCCACTTTATCTAGCAGACGACCGAATAAAAGAGAACCCAAACCGCTCACCCCCATAGCAGTAGCATAAAACACCGGTATGAGCGGGGCAGGCACAACTCCAAACGTTTGCAGATGATATGCGATCAGAGGAAAACCGCCCATTCCAGCACCTGCAAAAACTGCTCCAGCAAGATAGAACCAGAAGATACGAGGCAGTCTCTGAGAAGTTGGTTCAGGCAGGCTTTTGTCGAGATTCTCCGGATGAGGATATGTTCGCCACGCAACCATAAGAAGGCTGAGCATTATGGCTGCTGGAATCGCCAGATAGGCAAATGCCGCACGATAAACGCTGATAGTGGCATTGCTTGATGCTATGACGGCTGCGATAATAAAGGGACCAATCAGTGCTCCTAATTGATCTAGCGCCTCGTGCACCCCGAAAGCCCAGCCATAACCTATCTCCTTGGCAGCGTGGGAAATCATAACGTCACGCGGTGGATTGCGGATGGCCTTCCCCATCCTCTCCTGGATGATCAACCAGGCGGCCACAGGCCAATCGCCTGCAAGAGCCAGCAGGGGAACTGCAACCATCTGGACGAAGTAACCAAAGATCGTTATAGGCCAGAACTTCTTTGTGGTATCGGCGAACCTACCGGAAAAGGGACGTAGCCCATAACCAAGTAGTTCTCCTAGGCCCGTGATGATAGAGATGGCAGTTCCTCCAAGACCGAGAAGACCTAGGTACGGTCCGATTATAGAGCGAGAGGCTTCGTACGTGAGGTCTGCGAACAGGCTCATGACCCCGATCGTTAATACAAACTTGGTGGCCGATGCTTTTAGACTGCCTACTTTGCGCATGTTTACCACTGTTGAATCATTTAGGAAAGAAACATAGCTTTGAAGCATCTAAGGATAAAACAGTAACAGATAGTGTCCAAGTCTTGTTTATTATTCTCCATGCTTTGTTCATTTCTTATCGGTCACTCTGTGCCTTTGCGTAGGCCTCCCGATTATGCTTTTGTTCATCGATACCAAATATCTCCCTGTACAGGTCTTCGCCGTGGCTGGTGGATAGGGGTTCACCTTCCGTGATTCGAAATGTGCGCCGACCATCAGGCAACCTTTCTGCCCTCAGAAATAGAATATCTTCTCCACGCAGCTCGTAGAACGAATGTGCTAATTCAAACATGTTTGTTACGAGCAGCACTTTGACGCCTGACTCCAAAAAGGCGCGAATCACCTGACGGCCTATCTCCGAGCCCTCTCTCTCATTTGTGGAGGAGAAAGATTCGTTGCAAAGCAAGACACAGTTCGGTCTTATTTGATCTGCTATATCACTCATCCTTTTCAGCTCTTCGTCAAGCTTGCCGCTCTTCATCGTAGTATCCTCCTCCCGTTTGAAGTGTGTAAATATCCCGGTACAGATGTTTGCGCGGAACATTTCAGCCGGTACATACATGCCACACTGCATCATCAGCTGAGCCAGGCCAATACTACGAAGGAAGGTTGATTTTCCTCCCTGATTGGCGCCTGTGATAACGATCAGTCTCATCTTGTCGGCATGTAGTTCGTTCCCAACAACTTTACCTTCTGTACGCAGGGAGAGACACACGTCATAAAGGCCGCGGGATGAAAGTATGGGTTCCGAGACCTGCAGAGGCTCAGGCATGCATATTGCTTCTCCTTTCTTAGCAAGACGATCGTATAGGTTCAGACATCCTATGTAGAAAGCAAGTTCTGTCCTAAGAGCAACAAAGAAGCTGAGAATATGGTTCGTCGACCTTGCCAGTGCATCTGCCACCCTGTTAATCCCCCTTTCATACAGCTCCCTCAGCGACTCGTGCCCCGATTCATCTCTGTCGGCTACCTCGAAGCTGTACGACGAGCCTCTCCTCCTGAAGAGGCGTTCCGTCCAACCCTGCCTCTCTTCGAGTGGTCTTCGGAGGGTGTAGTTCGAACCCTTGAGACCCTTCCCAAGCTCCGCGCTGATGAGTGTTCCATCCTCGAACTTGAGCCGCCTGAGATGGTTTTGGATGATAGCAAAGTACTGGTCATTGAGCTCCTCCTTGATCATTTTGAAGAACCTAGTGAATCCTTCAGAGTGAAACAGTTCGGCATTATCATCCGCAATCCTTCTGAGTCGAATTAGTGAAGTAAGGAATAGCTCAAGCATACGGGTTGACGTGCTGAGTATCAGACTGGGAGACCTAAAGTATGAGCTGAGCCACCATGATTCTTTCTCGTTGCGGATCGCCTCGACAGCCACATCATAGAGCTCCCTGATGACCGATGGATGTTCAAGGCAATCTTTGAGCACCTGCTGCCTATACATGATGCTTGGAGCATCAACAAGACTCGAGAGGACTGCTTGCCTGGCAACTTCGAGCAGGAACTTGTCATCATCAGCCATCGCCCTGAACAGAGTGTTAAGTTCCAGGTCTTGAATCATAGCCTCAGAGTTCGCAGGAAGTGGCCTGCTGACGTCAAAGTCTCTGTCTCTGTACATCAGAAATACCTTCATTTTCCTGCCATACGCCTCCTTAGCGCTTCGTAGGTCAGACCGTACTTCTCGGCGATTGCCATAGCGTAGGCTTTTCCATCAGCTGGCTTCCTGACCAGCTTGTACGTCCTTTTGGCAGGGTTATCTGGTGCTACTGTGCTGACCATGCTCACAGTCGCCTCCCCAAGGCTAGACAGTTCATCGATGAAGGTCACATAAACTCCAAGCATGTCCTTTTTAATTATCTGTATGAGAACCTCCTTTCCGAGGAATAGTGCATCCTTCACAGTGGTCGAAGCAAAGCTTTCGTTCATTATGATAATGCTGTTGCTGGTAGCCTGCTGCATGATCTTACGGAGTCTTACCAATTCGTCCTGTAGCTTGCCACGCAGGTTCTCGATGTGTTCCTCCCTTTCAAAATGAGTGAGGATGTTGTCACACAGGAAAAGCTGAGCTTCACTCCCAGGCACCAAACACCCAAGTCGCGCCAGATAGTGGAGTTGTCCGAATGTTCTTGCAAACGTAGTCTTTCCTCCCTGGTTCGGCCCTGATACCACGAATATGCGTTCACGCCCCTTAAGATAGAAGTCGTTGGTCACGACGTTAGAGTGCTCACGAGCGAGTTTAGCGGCTAGGGCAAGGTCGAAAGTCTCTCTCGCCCAGACTTCCTTCGACCTGTCTGAGATGCCAGGATAACAGAACTTCAGACCAGTTGACATTAGGGTCTCGATGAATTCCAGGTAAGCGATGTAAAACTGAACTTCCCTGTCAAAGCGACTGATAATCTGGTCGATGAAGTCATGATGGCGAGCGTAATATTCCTTTAGCTCCAGAAAGACATCAGGGAACAAACGTGCCACCAGGTCCAAGATTCTGCCTTCTATGTGGTCCATTTCGGCCCGTTCGTGAAATACAGTCAGGTATGTTTTCACCTCTCCCTGCTGGAATTTTCTGAACGTCTCTGCGACTTCGATCCCGTAATCAGGTTGCCCGCCATATCTGCTTACAGTCACTCGACTGCCTCGAATATGGATGCAGTATTTCACTTTAGACAGCATATCCTTCAGCTTGCGCGTCTCATCAACCAGTGACCTGAACCTCTCGGATTTCGTATACGACTTGAGATATTCGCGAAAAGATTGAAATCCTCTCGAAGTGAGATTGACCAAGGATATCTCTTGAGTCAGGGATTCAACTGAGTCGCAGTAGATTGATATGGCATCCAGGAACCAGCTCGCCTTCTGGTACTCATAATGGAGCTTCTCCGACTGGGCTAGATGCTCCCGCATCATGTGCATGCCCTTAGCAAAGTTCGCGATTGATTGGCGTAACTTTTTTCCTTCCAAGTCCTTGAAAACTTCGTGACGATAGGCTATCTGATTTAAATCACTCAACATTATAGAAAAGAAGGGTCGCAGATTATACTCGTCTCGTCCTGCCACCACCGTTGTCACGATATAGTCAATGTTCAAATCGCTAAAGAAAGATGGAGTGTCAACGGAGTCATTAAAAGAGTCCTCGTCGGGATGTTCGAAAAGAATGGAATAGAATGGTGCCCGAGTGGTCGTTTCTTCCAGCCCTCAATTCACCACCTGAGATCAATATTGCATGACTGCATCTTATCTCTACGCTAGATGTAACCATGGTTATATATATGTTAAGAGAAAATCTCCGGTTCAGTTAATCTGAGCACTGGGCTGGCGTTCTTATCGTTTAATCCTAGTTTGCTGTCAGTTTTGCATAGATGGATGGAGGCCACCCCGTTGCTAGGGGCCTACTTTATCATCAGCGCAATTCTTCAAAGCCTTACATTGCCCAAATCTTCATTATCTCTATCAATCGACTCAGCATCTCCTCATGCACCTTGGCCAACCAGTGTCCTCTTTTTGAGAGTAAGAAAGGCTTCTTTCCTGCTATTGATGAGCTCTGAAAAGTACCAGAGATGTAATCGTCGACAGGTTTGATGGGCAAACAAATTCATAACACTAATTAACTGTAGAGTTTCTTTGATTCTGTAAACCTCTTGTTCACGAAAGGGTTGAAGCGCAAGATGATCCATTAAAACAATTCTACCAAGCAGAAGAACAAGGCTACAGATGTAACCAGCGTTACGTTAATAACCCCGTCGGGATCACTAGGTAGCGGATTGGAACTAAACTTGATTGAAACCGAGAGGAGTGGTTTGACAGGAAGATTAGGTAACAAATCACAGACTTCTAGAGGGCTCAAACCTAACTTTTACATCCTGGATTATCAAAAAATTGAAGGGAATCCGTAAAATGGGTCCGTTCCAATTCAGAGGGGTAATCGGATCGTTGTTGGATGCGTTCAAGATGAATATTTTTCCAAAGATTACAATCCTACCTGTCAATAGAGAGTACTACAAACTGTGTTCTGACAGGTCTCATATGCCCGTAATTTTGAGTAATATTGACTTGTTATAAGAGGGAATTAGAGGGTTGATACGTAAGATCCTTGTGGGGTACGATGGCTCAGAACAGGCGCTTCGAGCGCTAGGATTGGCGGTCGAGATTGCAACTCAAAACGAGGAAGCCGAAATACATCTAGCTTACGTCGTCCAGAAGCCAGTAGGTGTGCCAGACCCTTTGCCTGACGAGGTGATGGATTCCCTCTGGAGGATAGGTCAGGAAACACTTCTAAACGCGGAAAGGCTGGTAACTAAGAACCTTGTTCACGCCGTGACCCATCTAGAGAGTGGGAACCCTGGTGAGAAGCTTCTTGAGCTGGCTGATAGAGTCAAGCCCGATCTTGTAGTTCTCGGCACTCTGGAACACTCGACTTCCGAGAAACTCCTCGGGACAGTCTCTTCATTCTTTCTCAGGTCTCGAAGATACCCACTTCTCATCGTTCCGTGATGCACCTAGGCAACTGTGAACAAGATATACAACAATACAAATGTGAATGCTATCATGATGTAAACCAGATAGAGGCCGAGTCTGCCAGGCATCACCTTTTTGCTGACGTACGTGGATAGCCAAATGGTCCACTTGGCCAGCAAGTCATAGAATCTCTTAAACGCATCAAGTACTTCTAATTCCACAACGTACTCTTCCGGGGCCAGAACCACTGTGTTATTTAGGACCCCCCTGTGTACGACACTCTCTTTCGTACGGAGAAGGAACCTTAACATAATCCTGATCGGAGTGCTGTAACCAAACGAATTATATAGCTCATATGAATGTGCTGGCTGATCGTTTCCAGCAAACCATCCATGTGTTCGCCGAATACTCAGCGTGCCACCTAGCCTGGCAATCAACACAGGGACAGAAAGAAGCCCAAGCATAAAAACAGCAGTAAAAGTAGGCGAAAAACCGCCGAATGGTATACCAGATAGAATCACAAAATATGCTGGTACCCCCAAAAGTCCAGTCACAAAAGTGCTGAAAGCATCTGTCTGCAAAAGATGAGATGCTGCATTGGAAGCAAAGAAGAAAACTCCTGGTGCTCCGACTCCGATACCGATGATAAGAGCGAATAAATAAACCAGACTTCCGCTTAACGCTTTCCCCCCGTAGACTTCCCCAGACTCTTTCTGGGTTTCCACTTTCGTCGACCAGAGAAACCCGAACCCGTACACTTTGGTCATTGCTACTATAACGATACCTGCAGCGAGAGCTATGACAGCACCTACCAAAGTTCCAACAATCTGACTCGTCAGGTCTCCATATCTGAAAGACTGGAACAATACCTCCAGTATCATCCATTCAGATACGTAACCAGCAAGTGGAGGTGCTGCAGCTAGTGAGAGCACAGTGAATATGCCTGCAAGCCTAGCAAGACCAATGCCCTTTCCGGATATTATATTCGGACTGTTGAGGTCGAAGCTCCGCTTGACTTTGCTTATCCATCCGTTGAAAAGAAAAAGTGATGCCTTTGAGATCGAATGTGAAAAGGCGTGAAAAAGAGCCGCGATCATTGCGAAGTCTGCAAGCAGCGCTAGATGGTAATATGATGCCAAGAGGTAGGCACCGATCGCTATAACTATCATTCCGTTGTTTTCGATTGTGCTGTATGCTGGCAAGCCCTTAGAATGCTCAGAGACCGAGCTGAATAGTGCACCAAGCAGAGCTGAGATTCCTCCAATCGCTAGAGTGAGCCAGCCCCACCATAACTCGTATTGGGCTAGATGTGAGACTGTGTTTATCAGTCCATACACCCCCATCAGCGTCAAAGTAGCCGAGAGCAAAGCTGAGGCATTGGAGGGTGCACTCGAATGTGCTATTGGTAGCCATTCGTTGATGTGAAATGGTGCAATACCCATCTTCAAACCAAAGCCTATCAGAGATGTGATAAAGATCCAGGACCCTAACGGACCGATAATACCACTTGTACTAAGGAAATTGAAGCTTCCGACAGAAGAGTAGAATCCTGAGAAGGCTAGCATTATGAATACACTGCTTCCCTCCCCAAAAGCAAGGAAGAGGAATGCAGCTGACCTAACTCCTTCACTATTCCCCTTGCCTTCCAGTATCATAAAGAATGATGCGATAGTCATCGACTCCCACCCAACGAGAAATGTGATAGCATCTCCGCTGACAAGGATGAGTACCATCGAAAGGATCGTAAGAAGAAGGAGAGAAGACAGAGTGTTCGGGTAATCGTCATCGTACCTGACCGAGTAAAGACAGGTCCCAAGCCAGACGAGTGAAGAGATGAGGAGGAAGTATGAGCTGAAAGGAGAAATCACAAGTTGAGCGGAGCTAGCAGCGGTTACTCGCCATAGAAAGATTGAAACCGCTTCCCCTTTAACTAGCACTAGCAAGGATAGAAGCACGCCGAGCAGTGAACCCACTATTCCCAGCGAATATGCAGCTTTCTTCGAAAGAGGCCCCAGGATTGTCCCGATGCCAAACACGACAAATATACACAGTATAATCTCAACTAATATGGTTCCAGAAATCAATGAAGGACCGCCTCCTTGTCAATCTTGCCGACCGCGAGCAACAATCCTTCCAAAATCTGGATAGGAGTGGGAGGACACCCTGGGATGACGACGTCAACGGGAAGGACATCCTGGATCGGGGACACGAAGCTCTCCGTACCTCGGAAAATACCGCCGCTTATTGCGCACGCACCTGCCGATATGACAAGCTTTGGCTCCGGCATGCTCTCATAAGTTCTTTTGAGAACGTCTACCATCGCCCGGTTTAGTGCCCCAACCACTATTAGTGCATCCGCGTGTTTTGGCGAGTTCGTGAAGAAGATTCCAAACCTAGTGAGGTCGTAGTACGGGTTCGAGAGGTTCAACACCTCAAGATTACACGCATTACATGAGCCTACGTCGATCATCAAAATGTGGAATGATCTTTTGAATATACGCAGTCTTTTTGCAACCACCTCTGCTGCATTATTATCGTTGACATTTGCCTGCAAAGCTTTGACTCTGCCTTTATTGCTGACGTCAAAGTCAAAACCTGAGCCCGCGCATCTCTGACAGTAGATGCATTTACCCATGTCTATCCTTCTTTCTGGGGCCGACTGAATAGCTCCAGTAGGACAGACCTTCTCTCCTGACACCCAATCAGAATTTGTTGTTGCTACCGGTGGCACTGCTCGCCCTGGTATCTCTTCCGCTGTTGGCTTCTTTTTCGGGAATTCGTTTGTAAGAATTCCCTTTTTTATTCCACGGAGGACCCAGATTTTTGGCATCTCCCCATTACTCACCTATCTGTCTGAATCCGCGTAAGACAGGCCGAAACTTTCGAAAGCGAACTGAAAGTCGGTGAAGACGTTGTTCTCCAGGCTCTTGGCAAAAGGGATCCAGTTAACCAGTGAGGCAGGTCTGACCTGAAGATTCGCTATACGACCCTGCTCATCCAGCTGAACCACATGTATTAGGTCACCGCTGGGACTTTCGATCCGGCAGAAGGAGAAATCTGCAGGATCATTACTGCTTATTGGTGAATATTCTGAAGAAGGCTCTAACCTCGGTCCATCATGCGGCATTTTGTCGAGAAGCTCACGCAGTACCACTACACTTGATTGTATCTCACGGATCCTCACCATCGTTCTTGCCATTGTGTCTTCTCCGTTGTCAGTCTCGATGTTGATGTAGATATCCCCGTATGGCTCGATTGGGTAGGTCAGCCTGTCGTCCCACTCCACCCCTGAACCTCGGGCGCAAGGGCCCACAGCTCCTAGGTTCAGAGCATCTTGCTTCGGCAGCCTTGCAGTCCCCTGCAGTCTGTCCAGGAAGATCCTAGAGGAAAGGAAGTACTCCACAAGATCCGAAAATTCCCTTATGAGCGTCCTAATCGAATCCAGAATTTCTCTCCCATCCTCTTTGGAGATATCCAACCTCACTCCACCTATAGTATTGAAACCGAAAAGATACCGATGACCGAAATACTTGCCATTTAACCTGAGTACTCTTTCCCTCAGCGCGTTTATCTGAGCGGTGGCCACATTCTGTGAGGCTGCCTCAGCCAGACGCCCAAAGACATAGAGGTGGTTGTAGATACGCTCAAGCTCTATTGCTACAGCTCTGGTCCATTTTGCTTGGGAAGGAACATCAAGGTTCAGTGCCTCTTCAACTGCTGTTACGAAGCATGTAGAGTAGGATGCGGAGAAATTGCCAGCTGACCTTTCAACCAACAAGAGGGCGTCTTCTGGCTTCCATCCGATTACCTTATTCTCGACCAACCTCTTTTTAAAGTTGACCTGTGGTATGACTTTGATTATCCGCTCCCCGTAGGTAACTAGCTTGAACCCTCCGGCCTCAGGTACACCATAGGTGACGGGGCCGTATCTGAAGGTGAATAAGCCGTATCCCTCCACCTTACTTCCGGGGTCCAAGTCGATAGGAGCCCCTGGGGGAGCCTGCCCTCCTTTGAGCAACAGTTCAAACTCCTTACCAAGCCTTGCAGGGACTTCGCTCAGGATCGTCTTGTTTGCAGCTGTGTCAGTGAGGAGCGCATAAGAATGACCACCAGCTCTGAAGATTGAAGATAGTTGGATCGGCCCGCCAACCTCCTGAACCTGACGCCTTTCGACATATTTGTGGATCATGATCTAATAGCCTCCTCATCAAAATCCTAATCCGGCAGCAGCCTGAAGAATGACGGGGAACATGCTGATGCCGATGAATAGGGAAATTGTGAGATTCACCAGCGGGATTATTACCAACGCGAGGTTCTCACGTTGAGCACTCAACTCAGACTGAAGCATCTGCTCCCCATCCAAGTCAGAATCACGATGGCTGAAGACCATCTGGATGGCCTGTCTGTTAAGACCAATGAACGCGTACATGTATGCGAATGCAAGTAGGATAGTTAAGGTTACGTTGCCCGACTTCATAGCCTGCGAGATTATCATAAATTCTCCAACGAATACTCCAAACGGTGGCGCGCCAGTGATGGAAAAGCAGGAAATTGTGAACAAATATCCACTGAATTTCAGCCTCTTGATCAGCCCTTGAACGGCTATCATGCTCTTGCTGTTGAACGCAATGAGGATGTTCCCAGCCTCGTAGAATGCAGAGGACTTGGCAAATGCATGCGCAATTATCTGGATTAGTGCCCCGACTGTACCTAAGCCTCCCAAGGCAAACCCGACGAGGATTATTCCCATGTTCTCCATACTGGAGTATGCCAGCATTCTCTTGTAATTCCACTGATTACCCATGATCACAGCTGCAAGTAATGCAGTAAAGATTCCAAATCCAATCAGCAGATTCCGCATTGCATCGAAGACTAAGGAGCCGTGCAGCAGACTGAATGTTCTGACCAAGGCGTAGAGAGAGGTCGGAAGAAGAATACCAGAGAACATTGCACTTACCGGAGATGGAGCCTCGCTGTGTGCATCCGGTAGCCATGCATGCATCGGCGCGATCCCGGCTTTGGTCCCATACCCAACGAGCGCGAACCCCACCGCGACTGACATTAGAAGGTTATTCGATACTGGCTTGGCAAGCAGGTCTGAGATTGAAAATGTCCCCTGGGAAAAGTAAACCAGAACAACGGACAGAAGTGATACTACGAGTCCAGCAGAAACTATAAGGGTGTATCGCCATGCAGCCTCAATACTTGTGCGTTCGCGCTCTAGCGCTACCAAGAGCGCACTGGTCACAGTTGTAGCCTCGACAGCAATCCATACGAAACCAAGATCGTTCACCGTTATGGCTAGCAGCATAGTGAATGCGAAGAGGTCGAGGAGGGAATAATACCACCTAAAGCGAATCAATGGTTCCTTTATTCTCTTTACGTAGAAGATAGAATAGATGACCGAGGTAAGGAATATTGACGATATTGTTATGGCCATTACACGTGTGAGGCCATCGGCGTAGAAGTAACCGAAGACGCCAGTTGTGCCAGAGAGAAGAAGTAGAAGTGAAACCAAGACAGAAATCACAGAGGCGGTCAGCGATGCAAGAATTTCGACCCCATCCCTTGGTAGTAGGGATACCGCGGCAGCCGCGGCAGGTGAGGCAAGCAATATCAAGAAGAGAGGTGCAAGGTCCAATTTCTGTCACCCAGTCAGTTGTTCAAGATCAGGGGACTCTAGCGTTCTTAACACATCCCTTGTCGCCGACAATAAAATTCCTACTAGCACTACGCCCAAAATGTCGAGGACAACCGCGAACTCTATGAGCAGAGGTATTGAAGGTACTATAAGAGCTCCGGCATAAAGGACCGCATTCTCTTCCTCCAAGAATCCTGTCATCTGCATCAACGCGTTTCCCCTGGTTACAATGAGAAGAAAGCCGAGTAGAAGAAGGGCAAAGGGAACGGAAACCAGAGGTGTGGGGAGTACCGGAAGCAATACCGACTTGAATAAGGCATAACCTCCTATTACTATAATGACTCCTAAGACTACAAAAGACGGGATTCGTTGACCGGCACCGGTCTCCCTCAGACTGTGCTTGAAGCGACGTACTTGATAGAGCATGACCATCGGAATGAGTATCCCTCGGATCAGGGCAGTTATTCCAGCAAGATAGAGCTGCATGAGGTCCCCTGACTGAAGGAACAGTATAACGAAAAGTGCAGTGATAATGAAAGACTGTACGGAAATGGCTCTGATAGTCGGGTAAACAAAGGTCTGGCTCTGCATATAGAGTGCTGACAGAATCACGAGGATGCCCAGAAGGTCGGATATCTCAGTAAATATAACTAAAGACAGGCTCATGCGGATGTTCCACCACCGACTAAAAAGAAAGCTATCACAGAGAGGAGCCCAAGGCTGAACGAAATGGCCAGAAATTCAAGTATCTTGAAGAGACGGAGCTTCGCAAGTGTCTCTTCTATAACTACTATGACAAAGATGAGACCGAGAAGCTTTAAGAGTAATGTACCCAGCGAGTACAGAGCGCCAGTGAGTGTAACATCAGCAGATATCCACCAAGGAAGAGCAAAAACGTTCAGGAATACAGTCATCAGCATGAATTGCTTCATGTAACCTCCCCATCTCGACAGTGCCAGCAGTTTCCCCGAGTATTCAATCACCTTCGCGTCATCCAGCATACCTAGTTCCATAAGGCCAGAACTCTCGACAGGAAGGCGCCCTGTCTCCAACAAGAGGAGCATGAAGAAGGCTGCCATGACCAAAATGTGAGTGGAGGACAGATACCAAGAAGTCGAAGTCGCCAACAGATTGTTTGTGACATACGGATTGTTAGTTCCCGTAATCACAGCAACCCCAAAGAACACCATGATCAAGGTTGGCTCTGCAAATGCTGTAAATGAGGCGCTCCTGCTTGCTCCAAGCGCAGTGTAATTTGTGTGTGCATCTATTGCCGCGATGATGCCAAGGATGCCAGTGAAGCCGAACATCAACGCTCCTCCTAACAAATCTAGTAATATTCCATAGGGGAGAGGGTAAGGAGTCAGGACCGGGATGACCAAGGCTATTACCAGATATGCGCTGAAAGAGATGAAGGGTGTAATTACAAAGATGACCGAAGACCCTGCTGGTACAACAACTTCCTTTCTGAGCAACTTTGCTAGGTCGTAGTATGGCTGGAAGACAGAAGGACCATGCTTTGATTCGACCATTGCCTTCAATCTGTTGATTATTCCGGATATCAGGGGAGAGAGGAGTAAAACTGTTCCCACCTGAACGATGTTTATAAGCTGAAGTGTGAGTTGGTTTCCCATTTTAACATCGACCATAGATTATCGTTTAAGTACAGCTTCCAACGGTGTCTCTCAGTTGAGCCGAAGCATCGAAGATAAGCGCTGAATGCTTTGATTCACTGTCGTACGAAAGGATGAACCGTAAGTTTCTGGCGGCTCGCAGCATGAAATCCAGGGGTGGCTAGCTTTGGTAATTAAATGTAACTGTTATTACATTTGAGTTCTTGAGTTTGTGACATGATAAATGAAATACTCCAGAATCGGCGCGCAGTGGAGCTTACTTAAATGCATTACAGACCTTTTGTCCTGGCCCCTGAGCACTATCTAGGCAACTGCCTTCTTTTATTATATCTTCTCATTCGAGTATTCCTGCTAGCATCTCTCTATTGCGGTATTGAGCAGATTCCCCACATTCTTGATATTTACAAGAGCAGTATCTATCAGAAGAGCAACTGCATCTGACTTGACCTAGCTGTGAGCTACTCCTCAGCTGAAGCCTCAATGCTTCCTGCTTCAACGACCATACGCGATCCCTTTCACCCTGTTTGGGCTGTGAGCAGGTGCGTGAAATGTGGCATGGACTACGACAGAGACAGGCTCGCCTCTCTGGCAATACTTTGCCGCGATATACGCCTTTGCGGCCAACCGTTTGCCGTGAGTGCTGATGCCTACTGGAAGGCGCTGAGGGATGAATACCTGTACCCTTCAGCTGTGCCTGATAGCTGGAGAGCAGGCTGGACCGAGCCTTCCAGCGCTCCGAATTCAGATGTGTACACGAAAATACCGTTTGAAGAAACGGTTAATCATTTATCTTTTTGGGTTGTGCTTTCTCCGAAAAATTCGCAAGTTGCTTCCGACATTCCTTCATCACCCTATCTACCTTCGCCATATCTTCCGGTCGCCCGTATCCTTTCTGGCGGATATCATTGTACCATTTCTCCAGACCCTCTAAGGCCTGTTCTAGTTCATCTGTCTCTTCGTAAGTTATTTTCTTTTTCCCAAGGTTCTCCTTTATCTCGTCGAGAAACTCTCTACATTCTTCGTAGAGTTCTTCATATTGCTTCTTCCTGTCCTCTTGGAACATCTTGATGAGCTGTTCCCCATCCATCTTTTCAAGTGGGTTTGCACTTAGTACTAATACACTTCCGTTCTTATATAAATCGGGCCTAACCTGATTAATCCATTTCCTGACTTGTTGTGTATCGGGAAGGATGCAGAGGGAAACAGAAGGATAAAGCGCTCCATTCTTCTTGAAATTCCTCCAAACTTTGACTCTGAGCTTCGAAGGTTCATTTGGAAGATCGTAAGCAACGATAAGCCATTTACCAGAAGGAGACTCACTCATTGGTTAGCCTCTGATACGCCACTGCCTTATTTAAGTATATCAAACCCAACACATATATATTACATCGTGTTAACTATCCACCTCTGAATGACGCTTATTTCTTTAACCGAACTTGCCTATCCTTTATGGGCAAGTAGATCTTCAATCTCTGTGAGGGCCTGTCTAGGACCCAAGGCAAAGATTTTCCTTTCTGCACCTCTATCTCAAGCCCACACTTAAGACAAACATTGGTTATTTCAGATAGAGTCTTTTGAAAAATCTCTCCACATCCAGAGCATTCCTGCGACTAGCCTGGTGGATTGACGAATATTACTCGATGCTATATTTCTCCACCTTATAGACTGTGAACTGATGTAGCTTATACTAGCAGGAGTCCATTATTGTTGATGCAAGAGAGTGGTTCCTAACAATGCCTCTAATGCAAGACTATTGTTCCGTATTCCCTTGATAGTATGTTTGATAATTTATGTCCGAAGTCATACCTCGGCTATACTTTCTCACTTTTCATCACGCCTTTGAAAGAAGTATCTTTCTTTTAGAGGCTAAAATTCTTTCAAACCAAGACTATGCAATTAAGTTTGAAAAAATGGTAAAGTGGGTTGGTGCAGGGATAATATTCAATGTTTCCGAAATTTTTGAATAAGATAGATTTCAAGCGCCCCCAAAAACAAATATATACAGGATTGATTATTGATTCAACTGTGAGTAGCTGGAACGAAAACGTACAACAGATTAGGGATTCTATCATAGCTCTGAAGGAGAGACTGATGAAAGAGGAACCAAAAGACAGGCTAGATGCCATAGGGAAGATAGTAGAATGCATAGATTTTATGAAGCAGAGCAACATTGGCTGGATGTCTGTGCTTGCAAACCCTTCAATAGCAAGCAAGCTTGAGGAAGAGGCCTTAAAGGATATCTATGCTAGGTTCAGGAAAATGGCAATTGAAAGAATTGACAATGATGTAGACTGTATAAACAGATATATGATAGACCTCTTATCTTGAATTTCCTTAAGGCGAAGGCCCTGACCCTGTAGACCTACCGTATTGAGGATTGTAGCCCTGGAATGGCGAAAGTTTTTGGAATTCAAAGGACCACCAGAATGAAATACTGTTGTAATAAATAAGGTAAGTCTGGCTCCCCTGACCTTGCGTTACTGCAAATGCAATGTAGTAAAGCTGTCTCGCGCTTGGATTCATCTGAAGCTGATAACTGCTTTCTCCATACTTCGATAATGAAGTGGTATTAAGAGCCCTCATGAATTCAACAGTCCAGCTATTGGTTGAAGCGTCATAAGCACCCTTCGCCTGTACCATGAAGGGATTCATCGTCTTGTTGATTCCTGCTATCTCTGTGAAGTTGTTAGTATAGTAGAAGGGAAGGTTGATGAAAGGAAATACGGAAGAACCTGGCAGACCCCCTATCTGATAAAAGGAAGTGGCATTAGTATAACCATCGATAGCATAAGATGCATGGGGGGGTAGACCGAAGTCTGAAGTATTAAGAAGTGCACCGCCGGGGTAGCTCAGACCCGGATAGCCTGAGTCCTGGGACGAATTATCAGTAGGATTGGCTGACCAGACCCAAAGTTCAGCAGCTCCCCCAGACCCAGTACCCAAAGCGCCGCTTGTACCAGGAACCATTTTGGGCTTGTAAGATACACTGTACCAACCGTTATTAGATGCACCTGGAGCAATGCCAAGAATGACTATGGCCTGTTCAGGATATACGTAATTTGGACCTGTGGCCAGCGGCAGGAAACCGACGTCTTGAGGGTATGAACCGCCGTAGCACCCGTCGAATGGATAAAGACATGATGCGTCGTATAGGGGTTGCAGCTTTCCTCCGGGGTATGCTGTGTTATTAGCTATGGGGATGGACACGGAAGAGGAATAGCTGGGACCGTTACCGTAGTTTGGAAACTGCATCTTTACCAGTAATTCAGGAATGCCCCCAAGATTCAACCATGCCATCTGAACATAAACATAGTCTGTAAGGCCAGAGGGAGGATAGTTGCTTGAAGGAATCAAAGGTATTTTCTCTACAGGTACAGATGACCAGAACGATTCATGACCAGGATTTGAGAAGTTTGGTACCCCGTTAACCTCTGGTACATATATGGTTAGGGTCTGGCTTGAAAGGGCGTTTATTACAAAAGATGCTGATAGCGCAACCACAATGAGAATCGCAACGAACAGAACGCCAATCCAGAAGTATTTAGATTGCCTCTGCAACGTCAACCACAGTATTAGAAAAGTGCTTATATTTATGTTTCATGCTTTTCAAACAATCCGTATCATTTTCTATTTCAAAGGCCGAACTTATTGGAGCAATAATGCTTAAGTATATGTTGGTTCTTAATAACAGCAATGATAGAGGCTATTGCCCCTACTCTGAGCGAATTTGGGCTATACTACTTTGTATTTGGTCTTTTTGCTGTTCTAGGTATTGTAATGCTAGCTCTGATTCTGCTTGCCGACCCCGACCCTCAGTATGATGTAGAGAATTTATGAACAGATGCTGTGAGCTATAGTGCCTTCTTATCCAGAGAAACAGACTTCCCATAAATGCCCATGCGAGCAAAACAATTACAACGTATGGTAGTTCAGACGATGAACTTTTGGGCTGAGATGATGGAAATGCTACATTGCTATTGGTCATCTGCATCGCTGACACTCCGGAGCTCATTTCAACTATTATGCCACTTGTAGAATCGAACCAGTAATACTGGATTTTACCGTTTGAGTCCCTTCCTATGTATTCGTAAGTAAGGAATTTACCTGCAGGAACAGTAATCGATACCAGACCTGAAAGGTTGCACACAATTCCCTGCACCCTGACCTGATATTGCCCTAACAATGATGCTGGCAGGGCAGGGAAGACTGAGGGAGAATATGCATTATCCATAAAGTATTTGCTTGATGTAACGTTGCTTTGTGACCCAACTTCCCCTTGGGATATGGTTTCGTTCAGCATTACAAGCATAGAGCCGTTGATAAAGACCTGCGTCACTGTGTATGTAGCCTGTCCTGAGACTCCTCCAAAGAAAGGTATGAAGCCTCCAATTGCGGTGTAGCTGACAAAGGCGCCAGCTTGTGCATATGGGGGAAGTGTTGACTCTGCTTCAACCGATGAAGGATTAAGAAGAATTGCTAGCATGAAAAGTAGGTAGATGCTTCTCATCATGCCGCTCAACGTTTCGAGTTTTAAAATTCTTCCTTGCTTTCTCCCCAGGCGCCTATGAATAATTGGAGGAAGAGAAAACCTATTACGCCTACGATCGATATCAGTGTAGATGTTGTTATCAGGTTGCTATAACGGTCAAGAGGATATGCCTGATATTCATAAAAAAGGACAAACATTCCTATAGTGTATATGATTGCTCCTATCAACCAGATATAATCCTTTGTTGCCAGTTCAAATCACTCCCAGAGCGCAGCTATCCCTCCCGCTATCATAGAAACAGAGCCTCCTACAACCATCCATTGCAAGTCTGTCTGGTCGAGAAAGAAACCTGCGTTGCTAGCCCCAAAGAGTGCGATGAACCACATCACAAACGAAACTGCAAGAACAGGCACTGCAGCTAATTTTTTCTTGCTTACCAAGCCTATTCCCCTCCCACAGAGTATTGCTCTTCTCTTTTGAATAGCTTGATAAATGGGTCTTTTAGCTTGCCAAAGAAGCCGAGTTCTGAAGGAGGTCTGACTACTGGTTGTGAAACCACCTTTAAGCCCACAGGATAAGGAAGCCTTGTATATACAACATCTTCTTTGTAAGTTCCTTCGTTTATCCTAGCTTGTGTCTCGAGAGCCAATCCTATGGTTACCCATTGTGGAACAAGCCTTGGAGGCATAGGCTCACCCATTCTCCACGTCATTATCAGGTTTACAGCAAAGGCAACTATAGATATGCCAGCAAGCCATGCCCCTATCATCGCCATCTGGAACCAGGGCTCATAGATAGAAGGCCAGGCAATTTCTCTTCTTACAGCTCCTATAAGGCCTATATACTTGAACGCAGCTTCAACAGCAGCCATTCCTACAGTCCAGCCAACAAAGTGAAATATTGCAAGACCCTGGGAATATATCTTTCTGCCTAATAAATCTGGCAATATGTAGTACATTACAGCAAAGAATAACCCTAGGGTAAACGTTGCCATCATTATGTGAATATGACCAGGGATCCACATTGTGTTATGGACTGTGAAATCTGTGGCAGGTACTGGCTGTAGAGGCTCTGCAGTTGCCCCTCCGACTATATTTCCTGCTATAGCGGTTATAAGAAATAGAAGAGAAGCATCGTATTTAGGCTTTGAGAACTTCAGGGTTATCAAAATCAGGGTCCAGACAAGCACAAAAGGAACAGCGATCATTTCGGTTGCAACCTGTGCAAAGACATCCCTCACCCATATCGGTATAGGGTCTACAGCCATATGATGTATGTATACGGACATGGTAAGTACAAAAAGAACTGGTATGATGTATCTTACCATCTTTTCAGAGTATATGGGTCTTCTTGCATAGTAGCTTGCAAACCAGATGCTTAGCCCCATAACCATGAACGCTCCGAAATATACTAGTGGATGGCTTTCAAACCAGAAGGCAGCCCTGAAGACTTCCACGTTAGGTATAGCTAAAATACTAAGCCCAAGACCACCAAGAGGAGATAGTATAGTCCATATTATAGCCATCAGAACCGTTATTATGCCAAGGCCCATTGCAACGCAGTTCATTATAATGAATGCAACGGGTATAGTGAACTTTTCGTTTGGAAGCTTGTTATAGTAAGCCTGAGCTATCAATGCTATTATGAGTAATTCGTCACCGACAAACTGAATCAGCTCTGCAACGTAGAAAGATGCAGGGTTCTTGAGAGGTATTAAGAATGTAAACATGTATTGAGAGTTGGAGCCAGCAACCATAAGAAGACCTAATACCACTAACCAGTGCCCAAGGTTTGCAAGCCTTGGAACAGCCAAATGTCTTGTTCCCCTTACCGTAGGTATGGTGTAGTAAGCAATTGCAAAACCTAGTGTGAATATTGTGCCGAAGAACATTATTACGGCATGGTAAGTCATGGCCTGGAAATAGCCTATTGTTGAGAAACCCAAGTCTTGTAAAGGCAAAAGTGTGCCTGTGTCCGAGAATCCAGCTTGAGTTCTGAGGACCAGAGCAAACGCTCCAGCCAGAAAGAGCCAGAACATTCCAAAACCGAAAAGCTTCATTGAAAAGTGCTTGTAGTCAGTGCTGGCTACAAAATCTTTCAATATTCCCCAGAATGTGTTAGGAGCATTTTCGTTCAGAACTGGTGTAGCCTGCTTACTATCCAATTCCATTAACCTCCAACTGTTCCGTTAAGAATAGGCGGAAGGTTTCCAGCCAGCATCTGGCTCTGAATTGATATTCCTGTGGAGTTGTTTGGAACCACTATTATCAGAGCGTCCATCCAGGGATGTCCCAACCCATGGGCTGTTACACCACAATACTCTGAACACATTACATGGTATATTGACTGGAAGTTAGATGTGTAAACGGTAGGCTGAAAGTTCCATACTATATAATCAGTATACCCAGGCACAGCCATACCCCCAAACTGTATGCCTTGAGTTGCAAATTGACCTTCAGTATTCACATAAAACCCATGGGTCACGTCTACACTTCTTATTATAAAGAGAACAGGTATGTTGGCTCTGACTACTGTCACTGTAGGTGAGCCGGCAACGTGAGGGTCAAAAAGAAACTGCCACTGTTCAGCTGTGACATATACCACTTGATACTGACCCTGGATATTTGGCCTATCTGCCTGTGCTACTCCCTCTCCGACATTGTTAGCCTGAAGATAACCAGCATAGTCGTAGGGAGTGAAGACAAGCTCCATTGCCACTACAGTCAGGAACAAAATCAGAGTCCAGATGACGAGAACCCTTCGCTTGTTCATGCAGTGCCATCTCAGATATTGCGAGAGACGTTATTAAGCGTTTCTGATTGGATGAATGCACAACCTAACACTGACATCCTTACATCCATTAAGGGTGCGTGGTTCCCGATTTGTTATAGCTAATCATGGTGCCTCATCCTGTCGGGTCCAAGGGCTGTGCCAGAAAAGCGCCTACCATGGAGATATGATATACTATAATATGATATGATATAATATGATATAATATGATATACCCCGTGGCTCGCTTTGTTTGTTCGCTGGAGCTTCCTGCCTCCCATTTCGGTATGGGGCCTTATTCCAGCCTTTGGACATCCATAACACATCCGAGCAGACCAGCTCAATAGACTATTATTCATGG
>Ga0080006_1140094_pt1 | contig 21419 bp, 23 predicted proteins | sample RS3BMetagenome_FD_69209 | JGI IMG/M metagenome (GOLD analysis project Ga0080006, IMG submission 69209) | Ferric oxide microbial mat and aquatic microbial communities from Rainbow Spring, Yellowstone National Park, USA - RS3B (SPADES... ...
CGAAGCCGCGGATGGTGCGGAAGCGCATGCCCAGTTCCTCGCTCTGTTACCTGACGTTCTCCTCCTTGACCTTCACATGCAGCCTGTGGATGGCGTCACCTGCTTACAAACGATCCGTGCAGCCCAACCTTTGGCCAAGATTATTGTCTTGACGAGCTACGTCGACGCCTCACACGTCATTCCCGCCGTCCAAGCGGGCGCCGCGGGTTACATTCTCAAAACGGCCGAACCGGCCGACCTGCTTGGCGCCATCCGCAAAGTCGTCTCCGGTCGTACCGCCTTCGATCCCGCCGCCATGGGCGCGTTGGCGGATGGACTTCACCACAAGTCACTGATCGCCACACTCACAGAACGTGAAGTCGAGGTCTTGCGCCTCCTCGCCCGAGGCAAGTCCAATCAAGACATTGCGGAAGAACTGTACATTGGCCTCAAAACCGTGAAATCCCACGTGAGCAACATTCTCGCCAAACTCCAGGTCAATGATCGCACACAGGCCGCGGTCTATGCTCTACACCAAGGCCTAGACTAACGTGCAGCGCCCGAGTGGTTGTGGATTTTACCTGAAAGAGTATAATGAACTGGGTACACATTCCCGTGCGGCGGCGTCAGTACGCCTTTTTTACATGATCTGAAGCGAGGAGGATTGACCATGGCGGATACAGACTTTTCCGAAGGACTGGAAGACGTGGTGGCGGCTTCATCGGAGATCTGTTTCATCGATGGAGACGAAGGGCGATTGGTCTATCGAGGCTATGATATCCATGATTTGGTGGCTGGTGGCTGCACGTTTGAAGAGGTCATCTATCTTCTTTGGAACGGAGATCTTCCTAACCCCGAACAGTTGCAGACGTTTGCGGCGACCTTGCGGACGGACCGGCAGATTAATGCGCATGTGCTAGACACCTTACATACACTTCCAAAGGACGCCAATGCGATGGCGATGTTGAGAACCGTCGTCTCCACTGCAGGTCTGTATGACCCGGATGGCGACGACAACGCCTACGAGGCCAGCGTACGGAAGGCTATGCGTCTAGTGGCTCAACTGCCTCAGTTTGTGACCGCCATCGAGCGGTATAAGACGGGTCAGGAACCGCTCGCTCCTAGAGAGGAACTCAGTCTGGCAGGTAATTTTCTTTATATGCTGTTTGGCAAGGAGCCGGATGAGTACACGACGCGGGCATTCGAGATCGCGCTGATCCTGCACGCGGACCACGAACTGAATGCCTCCACGTTTTCGGCGCGAGTGACGGCGGCCACGCTGTCCGATCTGTACTCGGCCATGACCTCGGCCGTGGGAACACTCAAGGGACCTCTTCATGGAGGCGCAAACGAGCAGGTCATGCTGATGTTAAAGGAGATCGCGGAGCCCGCAAAAGCAGAGACTTGGATTCGTGATGCCTTGACCAACAAGAAGCGGATCATGGGCTTTGGCCACCGCGTCTACCACACAGAAGATCCGCGCGCTACACATCTGCGCAAGATGTCCAAGGAGATGGGAGAGCGCATAGGCAACTTGTCTTACTATGAAATTTCGCAAACTGTAGAGCGAGTTGTCAAAGAGCAAAAGCACCTGAATCCCAACGTGGATTTTTACTCTGCATCGACCTACTACACGATGGGAATCCCGATTCACCTCTTCACGCCGATCTTTGCCGTGAGTCGCACGGCGGGTTGGACGGCTCATGTGCTCGAGCAATATCGCAATAATCGCCTGATTCGTCCGCGTGCGGAGTACAAGGGAATCAAGCGCCGTGCCTATGTTCCCCTAGCTGAGCGCTGAACGGTTTCATTGCAATATATTTACAGTGTACGCTTCCTCTTCGCGGGCACAATAGTACCACGAAGGAGGTGGTCAGCGTGGCATCAGGACAAAAATCCAACACGCTCTTGGTCAAAGGCGCTAATCGGGCGCTCGATCAGTTGAAGTACGAAGTAGCAGGGGAACTGGGGATTCAAACCCCTCAGGATGGGTATTGGGGCACCATGACGACCCGTGACACGGGAAGCATCGGGGGTCACATCACCCGCAAGTTAGTGGCATTGGCTGAGCAACAGCTTTCCGGCCGCTAAAGGGACCTGACAACTTCACACGCACTATTTCGAAAGCCCCCGCCCTGCGCGGGGGCTTTTTGTTGCGTACTTGCGAGACATTAGGCTGCTAATGGAAGGTGGGCGAACATGGAAAAACGGCGCCATGGGCGCCGCACTGGCTGTTCAACTTGTCACACTCTCAGACCTTTAGTGGAATTGGGTCTGTTCGGAAATTCCACTGAGTGCTTCTCCTGCCTCGTTGACGTGAATATCGACAACAGCCAGGTCTCCCAAAGAGCAGATTCCGATCAGATTGCCTTGCTGTACCACCGGCAATCGCCGGATCTGTTCGGATGCCATCAGGCGGGCCGCGTCGTGGGCATCTGTGTCCGGTGTACAGGTCACGGGATTTCGCGTCATCACCTGCTCCACGTGAGTCTCCTTGCAAGGAATACCCGCCGCGACGCAGTTGACGACAATGTCTCGATCCGTCACGATACCGATCAGTTTTTTCCCTTCCGTGATCGGAATCGACCCCACGTTTTGCTCTTTCATGAGTTTGGCGGCCTCTTCACAGCACGTGTCTGGACTGCAACTGGTCACATTCGACGTCATGAGATCCTGAACCTTCATTCAATCGCCTCCTTGAAGTGATGGATGTAACGAACGTAGTGTGCGTCTTCATAAGCATTTTTAGCCTTTGTTTTGGTGCCACAGAAAGGCGCCGAGGGCGTAAAATCCCCAGATTCCCGTGATCATGTGCAGCGCGTTCTCGAGCGGCAATGGCCAAGGCACCAGGAGCTGAGGTGCTACAGTACCTGTCACACCCCACAGTGTCAGGCCTAGCCCGAGCAGCAACGAGTACAGACGATGGGCTCGTGAGCCGCCGTGGCGCGAAACGGTTAGTCCACAGATACCGATGGCGATGTGAAGTGCGGTCAAATGGCCGAACAATGTGAACATGTGCCACAAAGTTGGCGTGAAGAAGCCCATGATTCCGAGTAGCAAATAGAGCCAACCCGTAACGCGAGCGTAGTTGCGCTGAGCCGTCGGAATTTGTGGAGAGAGACTGGGGGATGGTTGTTCTTCCGTCATATCCTGAGGTCACCGTCCTGTTCATGGTTTGATCTCATGTATACGGGACAACCTACTCACATATGTGCCCGCAGCGGGGGGGAATCCTATAAAGGCGTGAGTAAGACGTTCAAGGACAAGAAAAGGGAGTGGGCCTGTGATGGAAAAGACTGCACCGTGGCGAGACACGCCACTGGACCACTGGTCGACAGCGATTGATCCCAGTGTCATGGCCGGAGACCAGTGGGTCGAACCTGGTGATCCCGGCGAACAGATCGCACGCGATTTGGCCCAGAAAAACAGTGGGCCTCAAGCGCAACTCGGACGTTTTCAACACCCGCAACATGACACCTCGGTAGATCGCGACCTGGAGATGTGACGGCACTTTTCAAGCTGGCCGCTTGCCAGGCGGTGGGCGTTGCGCCCACCGCCTGGCAAGCGGATCATTTCTTTGATACACTGCGACTAGGCTTGTACACGCTTGGAAGTGGGGCATGTCCGTGTGAGATGGATCGGGTGGATGCGCGGTGTGAGTATCGCGAGTGGAGTGATCCTCTGTTGCGCTACGCTGACCGGATGCGGGAGCGTTCTGTCACCCGCTGTTTCGGGGCCGACACATTCGCGGGAGTTGCGGCCCCTTACAGGGGCTGGATCAACTTTTGACTATCCACTGCTGAGTCGGGCATTTTATGATTATTACAATGAGTTCCACCAAGAGGTGAATTACCAGCCGATCGGGAGTGGCGGTGGGATTCTGCAACTGGTCAAGGGCACGGTGCAGTTCGGGGCGACAGACGTTCCCATGAACGAGAGGGAGTTGGCGCAGGCGGCTCGGACGCGAGGGGCGGTCCTGCAGATCCCCATCACGCTTGGTGCGGAGGCCATCACGTATAACCTGCCTACGGTAAGGCACAGATTGAGATTCAGCGGGCCGCTGCTGGCTGACATTTATTTGGGGCGCATTCGATTTTGGGACGCGCCAGCGATTATGGCCCTCAACCCTGGGGTGAAACTGCCGCATTGGCCGATTCTCGCGGTTCATCGGTCAGATGGGTCCGGAACCACTTATATCTTTACGAATTATCTCTCGCAAGTGAGTTCTGCGTTCCGTCGGATCGTTGGCATTGGCAAGGCTGTGTTGTGGCCGTCCGGAGTCGGTGGAAAGGGCAATGCTGCCGTTGCGGAATTGGTGCAAAACGCCCCGGGTACGATCGGGTACGTGGAACTGGCTTACGTCTTACAGACCAACATGGCCTACGGACTTGTATTGAATCGTGCCGGGCGTTATGTGGCTCCGTCATTGCGGACAACGGCTATGGCGGCAAACGCGTTCGCCGAGCTCACATCAAGTCACTTCTCCATCGTCGATGCGCCGGGTCAGTCAAGTTATCCGATTTGTGGGTACTCTTGGGTGGTTTTGTATCGTAAGCAAACAGCGACACGGGGGCGAGAACTTCGCCGACTGTTGACGTGGCTTGTCACGACCGAGCAATCGCGTGCGTCCGTCGTTGGCAACGCGCCATTGCCGCCTGTTGCGCGACGTCTTGCCCTGAAACAGCTAAGCCAACTTGAGGACTGACTGACAATTTTCTTGCGGAAGGATGAGGACGGTGCGCAAGGTGTCGCAGCGCTTGGCGGACCGGACATTTACGTGGATGTTACGCCTGTTCACGTTTGGCCTCGTGGCGTTGCTTGGAACGCTGACCTTTCAGTTGGCGGAGGCCTCCAGCCAGGCGTGGAAGCGGTTCGGGCTGCAGTTCTTGAGCGGCAGAGTGTGGGATCCCGTGAGGGGTGTGTTTGGCGCGCTCCCGTTTTTATATGGGACGATCGTGAGTTCCGCCATTGGACTTGTCATCGCGACGGCCGTTGGCGCGTCGGTTGCGTTACTTTTGACCCAGTATGCAGGACGCTGGGTCGCAGGGCCTGTATCTTTTCTGATAGAGTTAATGTCGGCGATTCCAAGCGTGGTGTACGGTCTGTGGGGAATCTTTGTCTTGGCGCCATGGATTCGGTCGGATCTGGCACCGGCACTGAACTCCGCCTTGGGCTTCATCCCCTTGTTTCGGGGGCAGATTTACGGAACCTCTCTGTTGACGGCCGGTTTGATTCTTGCCATTATGACCATTCCCACGATAACGGCGATTGTCCGGGATGTCTGCCGTGCTGTTCCCGATGAACTACGCGAGGGTGCATTGGCTCTCGGCGCCACTCGCCAAGAGATGATTGGGCTGGCCGTTCTCCCTTTTGCGCGCTCCGGGATTGTGGGCAGCGTGATGCTGGGACTCGGGCGTGCTCTGGGTGAGACGATGGCCGTCACGATGGTGATAGGAAATCGTCCGCAGATCGTGGCCTCACTGTTTCAACCCGCCTACAGCATGGCCAGTGTCATTGCCAATGAATTTACGGAAGCGACGTCGCCTCTCTATCTGTCGTCTTTGTATGAGATCGGGCTTTATCTGCTGTTGGTGACCACGCTGTTCTACGCGTTCGCTCGCGTGCTCGTGTGGCGAGTGGAGCGACGGGCGCGAGGGGCACTGTTGTGAATGCCCGCCGCTTGCACCTCAGGCGTCGCAAAGAACAGGCCTTTCTCTCAGGATTGATCATGATGACGGTGATTGCCCTGTTCCCTTTTTTTCATATACTAGCGCTCGTCTTCATCAAGGGGTTGCCGCAGTTGTCGCTCCGCTTTCTCACTCGCCTGCCGGCGCCGGCCGGCATGGTGGGAGGGATGGGCAATGCCGTGCTTGGCACGCTGACCATGGTCGGGTTGGCGAGCGCGATCAGCCTGCCACTGGGCATCGGAACGGGCGTCTACATGGCTCTGTACGCGACAACGCGCTATGCGGCGGTGCTGCGCTTTGTAGCGGACGTGCTGTCGGGCGTGCCGACGATCTTGTTAGGGCTTCTGGTGTATGGACTGATGGTGGTCACGATGGGAAGTTTCTCTGGACTCGCTGGCGCCGTGGCCCTTTCCTGGATCATGTTTCCGTCTGTGGCGCGCTCATCGGAACAGATGGTGCTCCTCGTTCCCGTGTCGCTTCGGGAGGCGGCATTGGCCCTTGGGGCCACGCGCATGCAGACCGTGTTATACTTTGTCTTGCCAACGGCTGCGCGCGGATTGACAACAGCCGCTTTGCTGGCGGTGGCAAGGGTGATGGGGGAGACGGCGCCGCTACTTTTCACCGCATTTGGAAACGCCTTTTGGCAGAACGGGCTCAGCGCCCCTATGGCTGCCTTGCCTTTGCAGATCTTCATCTACGCCACCTCGCCTTACCCGTTGTGGCAGGCGCAAGCTTGGACTGGTGCGCTCACGCTCCTGCTCCTGATCGTTGTAATCCACGCTGTGGCGCGGTGGCTGACTCGCGCACGGCAGTAGCGGGGGAATGACCTGTGGTCCAGGCCATGAAAACGAAAGACCTCTGTGCCTCTTATTCCGGGCGACAAATTTTGCGTTCGGTCTCCATGAGTGTCTCGGAACATCAGGTCACGGCTGTGATCGGCCCTTCTGGTTGTGGCAAGTCCACCTTCATTCGCTGTCTGAATCGAATGCACGAGACCGTAAACGGGGCGTGGATGACTGGCAACGTATATCTGGGCGAAACCGACTTGTACACGCTGGACCCGGTTCTGGTGCGCCAGGCGATCGGTATGGTGTTTCAAAGGCCGAATCCGTTTCCCACGCTGTCCATTTTCGACAATGTCGCGTCAGGCCTGCGCCTTGGCGGTCTGCGCAAGCGACTGGAACTGGCAGAGCGCGTGGAGCAGTCCCTGCGGATGGCTGCCCTTTGGGACGAGGTCAAAGACCGCTTGCCCACCCCCGCCACACGCCTGTCAGGCGGGCAGCAGCAGCGGTTATGCATCGCACGGGCGCTGGCCATTGAGCCGGAGATACTGCTGATGGACGAACCGGCTTCGGCTTTGGATCCCACGTCTACGTTGCGCATCGAAGAGCTCATCGAAACACTCAAGATGCGCTTTACCATTGTTCTCGTCACCCATAATCTTCAGCAGGCTGCCCGGGTGGCCGACAGCACGGCGTTTTTTCTCGAAGGCGAATTGATCGAGCATGCCAAGACAACGGATCTTTTTACCACGCCTGTAGACAAGCGGACGGAGGACTACATCACCGGACGCTTCGGGTAGGAAGAATCACGATTTGAGGTCTTTTCTCCCATTGCCTTAGGAGCGGATACGGGTCAAACGCCCACTCACGCGTTCCCGTATCTTTGTAGATCCCGAAGTGCAGGTGAGGTGGAAACTTTCCTGATGTACCAGGTTTGCCGTACCCACTGCTCCCGACGTAGCCGATGACTTGTCCCGGTCGTACGATGTCTCCTTGATGCACGCCCCGTGCGTAAGACGACAGATGTGCATAATAAAAGTAGGTATTGTCCGCAGACCGCAACCCGATTCGCCAACCTCCCAGACGGTTCCATCCGATTAACTCCACGTAGCCATAGCAGGTACTCAGTACTGGCGTGCCATAGCCCGCGAACATGTCAGTACCTTCATGCATGCGTCGTCCGCCGAAACTGCGTCCTTCGCCCCACGTACTCGCGTAGGAATAGTTGTAGCGTTTGTGCAACGGGAAGGCGCGTTCGGCCAGATCCACCGTTTGAAACTTCTGATACACGTTGCGCAAGGCGAGGATCCTTTCCGCAGCGATGGGATCAGAGAATTGGTGGAACAACACGTTGCCCTGTTCCTCAAGGGTGGGACCGCCTTCACGCAGCCAAGCTGCGATCGCTGCCGTGCGGTCGTACGGGTTGTCTTGGTCGGCGCGTCCATCGTGGTCGCCGTCCCGCCCGCGTCCGTGGAATAGCGCTATCCGACTGGGGTTTTGGTCACCGAGGTGCGGGTTGAGCAAGCCGCTCCAGGCCACGCCCGGAAATCGGTAGCCGATCATCCATACGGGAGACTTTTTAGGGCGGACGACACCTTCAGGTGCACGCACCGTCGCTCCATACACATCGAGCGCGGCCAGCAGCGGCCATTCGACGTGGTAGGTCTGCCCGGCGCGTCGATACCAGTCAGGCACCGCTGGCGCGACGGTCTGAGGGGGTGGCGCTTGCAAGGGGGCAGCGACCGCCGGTAGGCAGGACGCGCCAAGTGGCGCTAAAGCCAAGATGAGAATGCCTGCCTTATGACGTACGTTCATTTCTGTCCCTCCGTCTCTCGCATGCCCTGCAATCCATCCAGGGTTAGGGCCTGCGCACTCCGCGATCGTATGGCTTAGTGTGTGAAGAAATGGGGGCAAAACTTGCATCCATCATTTGCGTGGACTCGATACATCTGGCGCAGCATACTCGCGGTCAAAGCGGGCACAATAGGCGGGCAGGACCATTCATTCTCATGGAGGCGATGTCATGCAACAACCGATCGCACAGCAACTGCAGAGAACGCAGCAACTCTGTACCAATGCCATGAATCTTTGTCAGCAGGTTGTTCAAGAGCTGGGCCAGATCTCCCAGTCGGTGCAAACATCCACGTATTCACAACCTGGCTACGCGCAGCAAGGGTACGGTCAGGGGAACCAAGGCAGCCAAGGCAGCTATCAACCGTCGACGTATGGGTATGGACAGTCCAGCATGTCCACCGCCCAATCGCCTGGGCTCCAATCGGTCATGCAAGCCGACCGCGCCTACAGCATGCAGGAGAACACCCCAAGTAACCGCAATTACAACACGGCCGCAACCACGCAATTTTCTCCCCAGTCCACCAGTGGCGGGTCTTATGGGGTTCAGTCCGTCATGTCGGCGGATCGCATGGCGCCCCAGTCCTATGGTGGGAGCAACAGTGCGGGCGGGTCATCCGGTGGGTACGCTGGCAGTTATAGCGGTGGCGTCGGTACGGTGATGCAGGCAGATCGGTTCAGTAGCAACTACTAAAACCCGTGGTGCTGCCGATTTTTCCAAGGGGCATTCCTAGCTCCGCGTAAACAAGACAAGAGACCGACGATGACGTCGGTCTCTTGTCTTGCCTTACCATCCCGATGGTCTGACACATAGCACGGTTTCAGATCGACAAGACTTCTACGGTCTGCGGACTCACGTGAATCGGGCCTATACCGCGTGGGAGTTGAACGGACTCGCGGCGACTGGCACCGAGTGCCTTCGTAATGTAATCACATGCCACGTTCGGATCGATACGGTCACCACAAGTATAGACATCAATGCTTGCGTAACCGTGCTCAGGAAAACTGTGAATCGTCAAATGCGATTCCGAGATGATGACTACTCCGCTGACACCTTGGGGGGCAAACTTGTGAAAAGCCACCTCGCGGACTTCAGCTCCGGATTCAAGCGCCGCATTCACCATAACCCGCTCGATGCGCTGCAAATCGTTCAAAATATCGGCTTTACAACCCCATAATTCTGCAATCACATGACGCCCAGCTGTATCCATACCAGACATCCCCCTTTACACCAAAATCCCATGCCCTCCCAAGCATGGTGGGACCTACGCCATCCACCACGGGGGAAAGTTAGTCCTGTGAGGTCCTAACCCTTTAAGAGGATGCTGGTTCCTATGGAAAAGCTGATGAGTCCCTTTCAATGATACGAAGGATAGTATATGACGTACGGGCTCAATTTGCAACCGTGCGACGGTGGCCAATCTGAGGAAACCCGTTGAGGTCCTGCTCACGCGATCCCGTTACCAGTGTATCGCGTGCGCTGGCACAGGGTGCAGGCGCATGTGCCTATCCTGTGACGGCTGTGGGCGGGCGTCAGGCCGATGATCATCGTATCGTGAGGCGGACTAGTCCCACATCGACTTCACAGCCCCATAATCGCGCAGGAGTCTTTCGTATAGCACCGGGTCTTCACGGCGCAACCGGGCACGCAGGCGCTTCCATGCGTGCGCCTCCGGTCCGTAATGGTCATAGATCAAATCCCAAAGTTCCGGATCCTGTTCCCTAATCAAGTTGAACATCTGCTGCACGACTTCGCGCGTGTCGAGCTGGGCCCCCGGAGACCAGATTCGTTGTGGAAAGACGGCTTCGATCAGCGTCGCCAAGTTGAAGTCGAGCAAATAATGCAACTGTACGGACATCGGAGCCACTGTGCGAGCGGCTTGAAGGCGCTTGCGGGAAATCGCGTCCTCGGTTTGCGGATCGATGCCGTGCACCAACTGTTGATAGGCGTGCAAGTGACGTTCGCCCAGTTCTCTGTAGATCGGGTCCTCATCCTCAAGCGGGGGTACAAATACCGTGGCTTCATTGGCGCGTAGACCCCCGCATGCACGCATGTTCAGCGTGGTGTACGTAATCAGGTGATCGTAAACGATCTTTGACGTAAAAAACTCAAATCGCGCCGATTCGCCGCGAAAGATGGCGAGGGTATCCCCTTTTTTGATAATGGACAGAGGGCGTTTGATGTTGTCAGTGTCCGGTTTTCCCAAATAGACAGCCGCGGCGTGTGCCATCGACCGTCGATCGGGATCGGTATAGCGGATGAGCGTGACGGGTGATGCGGTCATAATAGGTCAACTCCCTCGACAAAGATGGGGATCTCCGTCCCTATCATACCGCATCTATGGTCAATGCGAACGATCAGAGACCAAGCCACCTCCTTTGGCGCGCGTAGATCTCGCCGTGAGGTCTGCACCAAAGAGGGTGACTTGCGTCACGTTCGCAGTATATCTCGTGTGCGACAGATCGGGTCGTGGCCGAGTTGTGCGTGACAGTCCGATTACCACATGAGCGGGCGATGGCCCGGACCAGGTGCATGGTGGCGGACCATGTCGCGGGAGGCCAGGACCTTGCCGTCCCCGGCGTCCACCCAGACCACGCGTCGTTCTTGCTCTTTTTCGAGTAAGACGATGTAGACGAGATTCTGGTGGAGCGCTTGCAACACCGCGTCTCGCACGATGGCGCCGGGGGATGTGGACAGCGCCCGTTGTCTCGCTTGATCAACAGTGATTTTGGCATAGGGCGCGAGGACCTGGTGGTAAGCCTCGCGGGCTGCCGTGACAGCGCGTGCGGCCACATCGTCACTAACCTTGACGGAACTCACCAGGGAAAACGCACCAGAATGCGGACGGTGGGTCGGGACGGCGTCTTCATGGGCCGAGACAGACGGGCCAAACGGGAGCATCACGACAGTCAGCGCGGCGCTTGCCAGTACAAGCTTCAACCGAGCGCCACGGGCAAATGGAATCATGGCTCATCCTCCTCCGAAGATACAGTCTCAATGAGTTAGCCTGCCCATTGAGGAGAACTTCATTCACGTTGGGCAAACCAGGAAGGAAAAGGTGAGGAAATCAATGTTGCGCGGGAAATCGAGACCTGACCCGATTGACACAGCCGCTTGTGGCGATGGCGATATGGGGTGTCGTGGCGAAGCGGCGCTTGTAATTGAGTTGAGTTCGTAGTATACTCCAACGTGTTGAAAAGTCATGCGGGGAATTAGCTCAGTGGTAGTACGTTACTGTTGAGTGTAGTACCCAGTAACAAAGAACCGAACAAATGTTTGTGGCTGCTTTTCGAGGGGAATTAGCTCAGTGGTAGTTCGCCACTGTCGAGCGTACTCCCCAAGAGTAAAGAACCGAACAAATGTTTGTGGCTGCTTTTCGAGGGGAATTAGCTCAGTGGTAGAGCACTGCGCTGGCAGCGCAGGGGTCAGGGGTTCAAGTCCCCTATTCTCCACCAAGTACATACCAGTGCGCAGTGAGACCATCACGGTTCTTGCTGCGCACTGCACACCCTGGAGCTGTGGTGTAGTGGCCTAACATGCCTGCCTGTCACGCAGGAGACCGCGGGTTCGAATCCCGTCAGCTCCGCCACTCAAGAAGAGGCTTTCTGATGCCGATACCCCGGCGTTGGGGAGCCTTTTGCATAGCCCTAAAAGAGTGGCCCGCGAGTGGTCGAATGACTTGCCACGCCCCCGCCGTCTCCTCACTCATCTCCGCTTGCCGCCGACTCATAGCCGGGGAGAAACCGTGACACGGTTTGCTTGAAGCGTGTTGCTTCGACATCGAAGCCATGCCCCTCATAGTAGTCGAGGCACCACTGGCTCAATTCTTGGAGCTTACTCTCGATCCCATACCAGTACGACAGCCCGCTGTCATGATAGATCCCAGAAAACAGGGGCGGAACCGGCAGGGCATCAAAAATGCGCTTGACCGCACGGGCGCGCTCTTCACCTTCCTCCGCACTGGCTTGGTCGACGGCCCTCTTGAGATCGAGCAAATCACAGGCAACCGTCCCTGCCAACCTTACATGGCTGCGGTCCGTGACAAGCAGGTCTGTGCTCGATCCAGGGACCTTTAGGAGCTTGCGCAGATGCGAGAGGGCCACCCTCAGTTGGGTCCTTGCCAGCGTGGGCTCAGCGTGGCCCCAAAGCAAGTCAGCCAACTCGTCCCGAGTGGCACCATCATGGAGCGCGATGTAGATGAGGATCTCCTTGGCGAAGCGCTGGTTCCATCCTTTTACTATGGAGACCCCGTTGACCTTGACATGGAAGCCCCCAAGACAATTCAGTTCGATGGTTTCCGAACCCCCGTCGGTCACGTCGAGGGGATCGCAGAGGTCGTGAATCAGTTCAACCAGTGGGTTAGGGCCATTGGGTTGTCGGTTGGCCACCTGCTTTATAAAGTCATGAACTGCGCTCGCCGTCAACTCTGGGGCCTCGATGTGCAGACAGTTTGACGCGTTTGGAACCAACAAAGTTCGCTTCCCCGCCAGGTCGTGTGTCAGCAGATGATGAAGTCCATCGGACGGTGTCAAGGGGTCTGACCGGCCAAAGAGCATGAAGATTGGGGCGCTTGACTCCTTGATCAAGTCAACTGTGGGTGTGTTCGCGATGAGTTCCAAGAAGTGAATCCAACTCTCTGCCGAAACCACACCTGCCATGTTGGCTACACGCTCGGCCCACTCTTCCATGGAAGGAGTGAAGGAGATCTGCGCCACATGAATTCCAATGGTCGCGGCGCTCGTTTGTCCTCTCATTACAGTGCGCAGTTCATCATACGCTCCCGGTCGAGCTTGAAAGTAGGCGGTTACATGCATGGAGATGATGGACAAGGTCACAACGGCCTCAGGATAAGCCCGCGCGTACTCCAGGGCCAAGGTGCCGCCAAACCCATGGGCAACGACGTGAAAGCGCCTGATCTTCAAAGCCTCCGCCAGACAGTGCAGGTCATCGATCAAGTACGGCCAGGTCAGATCTTGGGTTGAGGGTGCCGGATCGCTCTTCCCGTGTTCTGGCAAGTCGTAGCGAAGGACATTAAAGGATCTGGCCAGTAGTGGCCACACCAAGTCCCACATGGTCGAGTCGGTGGCCAGTCCGTGGATCAAGACAAGGGTGTCTTCAGTCGGGGCTGAACACGCTTGGTACTCGTAGTGTATCGTTCGATGCGGGTTGGCCACATATATCTCCTCGCACTCTATAGAGGCTGTTTATGACCAAATGATACCATACTCTGAGGTCAACGAGGCTCATCAAAACAAGAGTTGCGAATAGGCGACAAGAGAGGTAAAGTCTTACAAACGATCCGGGGGTGATTTCATGAGGACCATTGCCACGCAGCTTTTGGCCGAGAAACTGATCGACGATTTTTACGAGCAATCCATTGGCACCAGGCGGGAGGAACAGACTGATTTATCGCTCTCCACGCAACATCTCACCGAGCAGCTCAAGTCGTTGTTGCCGGATGATCAGCAAGAACTGCTGTTTCGGTGGGAGGCGCAGTGTAATGAGACTTGTAGCCTTGAGCTACGGCGCTTTGCCGACTTCGTAGCCGAGATGCTCATCACGGTCGAGGATCAAGCCATCCACCCATCAGACGGGCAGGCTGGCTCTGAATGAGGCCGTCCAGTACCCATGTGTAACGATCGTGTAACGGTCGTCTGTCACTGTCAAGAGTAATGCGGACCACGGCGGCTCGAGACGACTCGGTATCTTCAACTCTCGGAATGTTAAACGCGAAAGAGACTAGCGAGGTGGCTTACGTGACCCACTTTCTCATCATCACATTCGTCATTGGCGTGGCAGCGAGTTTGTCGCTAAACGTCCTCTTCAATTGGGTGGCCTCAGCAACCGGAAAACGAACAGGCTCCTTTGTTTCATTTAGTGAGGTCACTCGGTTGGGATTTCTGTTTTGGATCCTGACCATGGGCATCTATGGATTGATGAAATTGGGGATGTAACGGTGAATGCATGCTCGACGAGTAGCACAGTCCACGGACTATGTTTCCGGTTTTGTACCGAAATGGGGGTGTCTAGTTGGAAGAGAACAGGCTGCGCGCATTTCTTCAGTGCTCCCGCGAATGGTCACGTGCTTCGGATGAGTCGGCACTCTTTCACATGGCGGCAAAAGCGCTGCAAGATGTTGCCGATGTGGATTCTGGATTCTTTATCTATCCGAAACAGAGCCTGGCAGGGTTCTCTCCGGCTGTCTACGCCTCGTGGGGCGTCTTCAGCAACGTGGAAGAATCATTGAAGTTGATCATATTGGATGATGTGCTGAGCGGGCACGATGAAGGGGAGCCATTGACGGAAAGGTGGACAAGGGTCGAAGACATACCCATGCCTTTGCAAGTAACGCGAAAGCGTCTGGGACTTCTTGAAATTGGCATTTGGCCACTTGATTCGCAGGGACAAAAGGTTGGGGCAATCATCGTAGCGCGAACGCGGGCTGCCTCCGATTCTCTGTCCAGATCAACGTCTACCACGCTTATGGACGTGTGTGCAGCGCAGCTTTCTTTGGCATTAGACTTTCTTCTGGCCGTTCAAATCGCCGACAAAGCCTCCCAGCAGGACGCGCTGACGGGGTTGCTCAATCGGCGTGGGTTGGAAGCGCGGCTTCCGCAGTTGCTTCAAGAGTGCGAACGGTCAGGGGCGCATTTGGTGTTGGGCCTGATGGACGTCGACGATCTAAAACGAGTCAATGATCACTACGGGCATTGGGCCGGGGATGCGGCTTTGCGTGCGATTGCGGACCTGCTTAGTCGAACGGTTCGTTCGGGCGATCTGGTGGCCAGGCTGGGTGGCGACGAGTTTGCGGTGGTTTTACAAACCGACAAGCCGGATGCATACGCCGCCATGAGGCGGATACAGGAGGCCATTGACAGGACGTCGGACAATCTATCCGTGAGCATGGGGGGCGCTGTGTGGCGCACGGATGGGAATTCGCTCGAGCCATGCTTTAAGGTCGCAGATGCGAGACTATATGAGCATAAGCGGCGCAAGAAAAACGCTTGGATTGCCAGGCGCGACTCGTTCTGACTGTTCTGCATGTGTGGTGGCCCTAGGCCAATACTCGGGCCTTACGGTCAGGGTTCTGGTTTTAGTCTCAGACCTGAGCAGCCCATTAGGTGGCGCATTATGGTTCATTCCTTATTGTGTCAATAGTCTCATTAAATCTCATCATTAAATGCCGCTCAGAATGGATATTTTTGGCCCATTCGATGATCTGCCCCTGTTTTCTTCCTACTTCTCCTGCGGACGTCTGGGCGGCTTACGGGGCGGCTGCCTAGTATAGGCCCACCCCACACCGTGAATAAATGGATAACAGAACCATCTGTGGTTCTGTCCGGTTTGCTAAGTGGCTTGCCCGGTCGGGTGTCTGTTCTTTGGCTCCTTGGCGTAGCCCTGATGGGTAACTCAATTATCACTGTTGCGCTTCTGGCGCGTCAGCGGCCTTCTGTGGCATTTGGGCGTGCGTACAGGCATTCCTTCGTCTATGGGTAGCGATGCTTTGTAGGCCGCTGCACGGGGCTCACAGCGCGATTCGTGGGTTGTGCCTGTTCCCGGCAAGCACCTCGCCACGGCTATGTGGATGGAATATTCATATGTGGTTATTATAGGATTATGATTTGGCTTGCGACGTCGGTCGGGAGACGATTTGCCAGCTTGGGCGTGATAGGAATCCCCGTTTCGCTAGGATAGTGGATCAAATCACTCGGAAAGTGGTACCCGCTTGCCCTAAAAAACATCGCTGGCTGGCCTTGTTTTTGGATTTGCAGGGGCGTGCCATACAATAAATAGGAGTACTTATAAAAAGGGGGATAGGTTGTGTCGTTCAATAGGCTAAATAAAATAGGTTCTCTCAATAAGATAGGTTTAGTGCAATGGATCGGTACTAGTACTGAATACTGATCACTGATGACTGTACTGAGGACTATAGGGAGTCTTTATAGACCGGACGAAATTCCGGAGAACGGTCACACCCAATCGCAGATGCGGGCAATCCCCCGCAGGCCTTGGCACACACGGCTTTTCGCTACCCTCAGTGCTCGATGGCGCAACGAGTGTATCAAGAATAACTTCACCGTTCCTTCGCGATGGCCGATGTTACGCTTAGTCAACAGTGAGTTGAATGAGACTGCTTTTTGTCATACAATTTCACTAGCGATATGGAGCTTCAGTCCAAGAGGGGCAAGGCTTTTGCGCCATTATCTATGATCACCTCATGTGCAGCATCTTTAGGCCTTTACCCAGGGCAGAAATTGACGAGTTCGAGCACGCCCGACGGATACTTTATGATCGTCGCGGATCTCCACCCGACTTTTAGGTCCGAAATGAGACACCCGCCCGTCACTTTCCGTGACTTGGCTCGAATCTGCCGAGCCAGAGGCTTCGAACCCGTATGAGATCAGCCTCCTTTTTCTGGCGAATTCGGGTGCACTCTACGTCCCTAAAGAGGAACGACGAGCCTCCCCGACAGTTGGCCTCTCTACAAACAATCACTCATTATGTCCTTGTCGTTGTTGAGAGGGTACTGCTTGTGAGCGGTGCGAAGCGCCGGACAGAAGCAGTATCCTCTCAACAGCAGCAACGAAGATGATGAGCTAGAGTAAGCCAGACGGATGCTTCATGATCGTCGCGAACCTATACCACATTTTTAGGTGTCACAAGATACAGACTTCTGTCACTTCGAGCGACTGGGCTCCAATCTGCAGAGCCGACGGATTCCAAAAAGCAGTCAGGGGAGGTCGGAATTGGTGTTGGTAGATTTAGACCCGAGTATTATTAGTAAGTTCCGCGCCAGAGTCAACAACAGAGCGTTTATCGATAGGTACAAAAATGTAAATGGTAAAAACTTATGGAACGTGGTCTGTTCCGCAATGGACTGGATTTCTGTAGCTGTTGACGGGATACCACTCATTGAGTTGGAGTCCAGTAAAATGGGCACCGACCACCACCAAACACTTAATTTAATAGCTTATATTGTGGCAATTGATAACATGTACGAATCTATTCGACAGTTGTACCGGGTTTTATGCGTAAAGGATTGCTATCCTTTACGACAGGATAAGTCAATCTTTCAGCAGAGTGAGATACCGGACGATGTCTATTTCAAGCAAATACGTGCTGTTTTTGCAACCCATCCTGTACAACTCCATAGTGCCGATGGAAGACCACGAGACCCTAAGGAACGTTTTTTCGCAAGCTGGGCTTCATCAGGCATAGGTATTGAAGATTTTACGGTCTTTCTTTATAGTGGGAATGCTGATGCCCAGGACGGAACAATTCCATTTGGAGTAAGTATTTCAAAAGTTAATCGTTACGCAGAAGTGAGGTACAGTCTCTTAAACCCGTTGAGTGACAAGGTTTCTGATTTGGCACAGAATTATAAACTCTCCTAAATGCCACAGGGGTCTGTATAATTAGTGCAGCTCGGACAGCGATGTGTTCGTCATGTAAATGAGCGAGAAAACCGAGGAAGTCCCCGACAGTTGGCCTTTCCAGGCTACAAACTATCACTCGTATATTTCGGGTATGAAAAAATCATGAGGTGCTTATGAAGAAGTGTAAAGAGCAACGCCAGAAATTGTCCTTCTGGATGTCGACCAGTAAGCTTGAAGCCCTGATGAAGCTGTATCAGACCGAGAGTATCACCGAAGTGTTTAGTCGATTGATCGACGAGAAGCTAGATCACCATTTCGCGGGTCAGAAGGACAACCGTTCGGTCATTACCTCGATTGGGGGTAAGAACAAGCTGGCACGCCGCATCATCGAATTGATGCCCGAACATAGCGTCTATGTCGAGCCATTCGGAAACACCGCCAGCATCTTGCTTCAAAAGGCTCCAGTCAAGAAAGAAGTCTACAACGACCTCCATGAAGAGGTAGTCAACTTTTTTACTGTCATCCAGACCGATCCGCTCGCTTTGTACCATGCTTGCACCAAGCTGCCCTACTCAGAAGTCGTGTATCGGGACATGCTTGCTTCCGCCATCCCTGACGATGCTGTGGAGAAAGCCGCGAGATTTTACTACTTGAGTCGCGCGGGCTTTCTTGCTACTTCTAGAGGTACCACAGGCTTTCGGACGAATACCTCAGATGGACGAAACTTTGGAAAGTTCTACTATAGAGAATGCGAACGTTTCTATGCCGTTTCCAAGCGGTTACAGTCCGTTGAGTTGCTCCATCGAGATTTTCGTAAGGTCATTCAGGCTTACCGCGATCAAGAAGAAGCGCTGATCCTAGCCGATCCACCTTACTACGATGGCACGGACTATTATGAAAGTGGCTTCACATGGAAAGATCACTGTGACCTTGCGCAACGATTGGCCAGCATCCGGGGTAAGGCTATGGTCTTAAATAGTCAGAATGATCAAATTCGTAAGCTCTATACCGATTTGGGGTTTCATTTCAAGGTCATTCGAACGAAATACACATCCAGGAAGTCGGATATAGGGGAAGACGGAACCAGAACCCGCCCCATTGTTCCGCTCTATGTCTACATGAATTTCTGATCCGGGTAAGTGGCGAGAACCCAATTCATCCCAAGTAGAAGCCAATTACGCCCCGAGAGAGTCAGTCATCCCACTGAGCTCTCTCTTTTTTTGCTCATTTTTTGATAGCACTTACGGATGTTTGTGGTGCACTTAGGATGCCCGGCTCAACTGCTGTTATATAGGCCAATAACACCGTTACAGTGGAGGACTTTGTACTTATAAGTTAGCACTTTTTTATGCACTCAAAACTATAGCTAGGCGACATTCAATTTTTCGCAAGGGGGGCAGTCCACGATGGAACAAGATCGGCTCATCGTTCCCACTTTATTGGGATTCCATGATGTCTTTCGAACGGCCATCAAAAACAACAGCCAAGTCTTTCTGTTCCATCCGCAAGATGTTCAGTATCAATGGAAGGACGGGCGCTTACTGCGGGATGCTGCTCTTTTGTCTAGGGAAGAGGTAAAGCATTTAGCAGGGGATGCCACTATCAACCTTCCCATCGAGGACAGTGTGCTGATATACGGGGTCTTCTCGTATCTGGCCTCAAGGAAGGGATTAGTCTCTCGGAGCACCTTCGAGATCGGCATCACAGACGTCAGCCGCTTCTTTGGGGTAACGATGGGCAAGACGGGGTTTCAGTTGATAGAGAAGTTACAAGCGCTCCAAAGGGTGTACGGGGTATGGGCAGACTCCGGTGAGGTTTACCCTTTGCTAACGGTAGATCGTTTCGGGACGAAGCTCAGGCTGTCATCACCCTATATGCATAACGTCTTGAAGGCGATGATAACGATCAGTGCAAATTTTGATCTCGGCATGCCCTACTATTACACCGAATTAGCTCATGCCAATTTGGTGGCCGAACGCAACAAGGTGGCGGCATTGATCGTCATCGAACTCGTCCGACTCATTGTCACCACGGGTGGACGACATCAGCCCAAGATTCAGCTTTCTACCTTGGAGAAGTATGTACCGCAACTCCGGGTCATTCGGGAATCATGCCAAGCTAACAAGCTGAAAAACCGAGACCTAAAAAGAATCTTCTCGAGGGTATACCCGCTATTGGAATCAAAAACCGAATTACATCGCACGTTCCGTGACTTTTCAACCAATAAATTCATTCCAAAGGTTGATCAGTTTCACATGAACATCGTGGTGTCGCATCGCGGCTATCGACTAACACACGGAGGTGACCTCACATGACCGTTCCCTATCCACAAGAATGGGTGAACAAGGTGCGACAAGCAGCGGAACACCTCAAGCAAAGGTCTTCGTTTTATTACGACCGCATCCCAGAGACAGCATTTCAAAAGGCCGATGAGGGTCAGAGGAAGATTCTTCTGCTGGCGCATTTTGAGAAGTTCCTGATTAAATCGGGCGTGGATCTGAAGCATAATTTGCTGTGCCCCTACCATGACGATCAACAGCCGAGCATGACGTATTACTCGGACACCAAGAAATTTTACTGTCATGCACGATGCTTCGAAGTCGAGAGTACGGCGACAGGCGGCACAAAGAAGTCCGGGGTGCATAAAGACGCCTTTGACTTGATTGGCGATCTCTTCGAGTTAAAGAGCTACGACGACAAGTATAACGCGCTCGTGAGCTTATTCGTCGAAAGTCCCCAACAGTTCCTTCGGTCAAAACAGCGATATCAGAAGTCACCAGGGACAAAGAAGAAACCGGCTTCTGCTACAGCCAAGTCCGCTCGATTTGTTCCTGCCACAAAAGATCCGGAAGTCAAGGCCTACTTAAATGGCCGGGGGGTCGATGACAACATGATGCACCTGTTCAAAATCGGTGCCTCCGAAGAGGAAGGCATCAAACTGGCGACGATACCCTGTGATCATGGGTTTGAAGTCCGTAGAAATATTCGATTCAAGCCGAAGATGGAAGGCGATACGGTAGGGAAGTACTTAAACCCCAAAGGGCACCGTGTTGATTTATTTAATGGCAAAAATCTCACACTTGCCACCGCAGATATGCCCGTCATTGTGGTCGAATCGGCACTCGATGCCATGATCATTTTGTCTGTGGGCCTATCAGCCGTCGCAATCAATGGCCAGAGTACGACCAAGCTCGTGAGTGAGTGTAAGCGCGTGGCTGACACCAACAAAGAACTTCGGTTGATTCTGCTCTTTGATTTTGATGACGCGGGTAAGAGGGCAACCAAAAGGGCTTATGACCAACTGCAAGGCGTTGTGCCAGTGCTCGCGGTCTATCAGTCGACTCCGCTTCTAGCTTCGTTTCTAGTGAACTTTAAGGACGTGGGAGAGGCTTACCAATCGGACAAACAGGAAACGCAAAAAGCGCTTCATTGGCTCAGCCAAGTGGCACCCGTTGACTGAGCAGGTTTACGCATAGTACGGCTTGCAGGGCGCGTTGGGCTTGAACGGTGAATGGCAAATGCGTTCATCGTTCAAGTACCCTCCTGTACCAGAGTACAGGAGTCATTCTAAGGAGGTTGATGATGATGGAAACATGTCGTCACGGATGTAAAAAGGGCAAGGTATTTCTGGAGGCTTTAGGTCGGTTCGTTCCTTGTCCCGAACACGGGGCGAGTATTGAACGGTTACTCAGCGGAACTAAAGAGGGTGCAACCGTACCACTTTACGGCCGTCTGAATATCC
>Ga0080006_1130131_pt1 | contig 21394 bp, 21 predicted proteins | sample RS3BMetagenome_FD_69209 | JGI IMG/M metagenome (GOLD analysis project Ga0080006, IMG submission 69209) | Ferric oxide microbial mat and aquatic microbial communities from Rainbow Spring, Yellowstone National Park, USA - RS3B (SPADES... ...
GAGCCTCGTCTCGAGGTGGACGAAGCTCGTCGGGTGCCTTCCGAGCCTCGTCTCGAGGTGGACGAAGCTCGTCGGGTGCCTTCCGAGCCTCGTCTCGAGGTGGACGAAGCTCGTCGGGTGCCTTCCGAGCCTCGTCTCGAGGTGGACGAAGCTCGTCGGGTGCCTTCCGAGCCTCGTCTCGAGGTGGACGAAGCTCGTCGGGTGCCTTCCGAGCCTCGTCTCGAGGTGGACGAAGCTCGTCGGGTGCCTTCCGAGCCTCGTCTCGAGGTGGACGAAGCTCGTCGGGTGCTTTCCGAGCCTCGTCTCGCGGTGGACGAGGCTTGTGCCGCGCGTTTCGAGCCTCCACCTGCACGGGTCGAGGCCCGCGCACCGGTGGACAAAGCTCGGAGCGAACGTGCCCAGGCTCGCAACCATTCGAACGACCTGGAGAATCCAGTCGGCGGGCCTGGGGGTCGAACCGAGGTGCCTCCGCAGCGCCCCACGAGCGCTCGGCCCCCGCCGGAAAGGCTCGACCGCGGCCGCGCGAGTCTTGGCGAGCACCGGGCGGGCGAGGGAACGAGCGGATAGATTGTCGCCGTGACCGTGCACATCGCCCTCCTCCGCGCGGTGAACGTCGGCGGACGATCGCTGCCGATGGCGACCCTCCGTGAGGCGCTCGCCGAGCTCGGGATGGGGAATCCGCGCACGCTCCTCCAGAGCGGCAACGTCGTTCTCGAGAGCACGAAGACGCCGGCGGCGCTCGAGGCGCTGCTCGAGAAGGCGATCGCCGAGCGTCTCGGGCTGGTCACCGACTTTTTCGTCCGCACCGCGCGCGAGTGGGGCGCTGTCCTCGGGGCCAACCCGTTCGCGCGCGAGGCGGCGGACGATCCGAGCCACCTGCTCGTCATGCCGCTCAAGAGCGCGCCGCGCGCGCCGCAGGTCGAGGCGCTGCGGGCCGCCATCAAGGGGCGCGAGCGCGTGGCGGTGGACGGACGCCACGCCTACCTCGTCTACCCCGACGGCATCGGCCGCTCGAAGCTGACCATCGCCGTCGTCGAGTCGCGCCTCGGCACGCGCGGGACGGGGCGCAACTGGAACACGGTGCAGAAGCTCGCCGCCCTCGCACGCGGCGACTGAAAACGCCGAACGCTGGGCGTGACCTCAGTCCGCCGACGCATCCGCGCCCCCGGGCGGAGCGCAGGGGAGCATCGAGAAGCTGCAGCTCGTGTCGAGCTGCCCAGCCCGGACCGTCATCGAGGAACCGCCGCAGAACTGGGCGGTGTCGGACTGGAGGAGCGCCCCCACGAGCTGGTGGCTCGTCGCGTCGTACGCGCAGTAGTTCGGGCTGAACGGCGTGCTCTGCTCGTAGATCAGCTGCGAGCCGCAGCTGCCCGCGCGCGACTGGTCGTTCGGAAAGGACGCGGCGGCATCCTCCGCCTTGCACTGCGACACGGCGTCCTCGTACGTGGCGGGACAGCCCGTCTGCGAGAGCGTCTCGGTGCACCCGCCGTCGGCAGGCGGGGTCGCCGCCGACGAGCAGGCGGCGGCGAGAAGCGAAAGGATCACGAACGTCGCGCTGCGAGGGTTCCTCATCGGCCAGGTCCTCCACATGTGCGTGCGAGCCGAGCGCGGCCACCCGGGATCACCTCGGACTGGTGCACCCATGCCGCCCTAGCGTATTTTGACACCGATGGTGGGGCCGCCCTCGCAGCCGGGTCCGAGCGTGCCGTCGCCCGGCGACGTGCTGCGCGGCAAGTATCGGATCGAGCGCATCCTCGGCAGGGGAGGGATGGGCGTCGTGGCCCTGGCGCACCATCTGCGCCTCGATCATCCCGTCGCCATCAAGGTGCTGAAGCCGAACCCGACCGAGCCCCACGCGGCCGAGCGCTTCGCGCGTGAAGCGCGCGCGGCCGCGCGGCTGCACGGCGAGCACGTCGTGCGGATCCTCGACGTCGACGACAGCGAGTCCGGGCTGCCGTTCATCGTCATGGAGTACCTCGAAGGCACCGATCTCGAGAAGTTCGTGAAGGAGCGCGGAGGGCTGCCGGTCCCCGAGGCCGTCGAGTACGTGCTCCAGGCCTGCGCAGGGGTCGCCGAGGCGCACGCGGCCGGCATCGTCCACCGGGACCTGAAGCCATCGAACCTCTTTCTCGTGCGCCGGCCGGACGGCTCGCCGTGCGTCAAGCTCGTCGACTTCGGGATCTCCAAGCCCCTCGAGGCGACCGACGAGATGGCGCTCACCGACACCGAATGGGTGGTCGGATCGCCGATGTACATGGCCCCCGAGCAGCTCCGCTCCGCGCGCGACGTGGACCTGCGCACCGACGTGTGGGCGCTCGGCCTGGTCATCTACCGGCTGCTCACCGGCAAGCACGCGTTCGAGGCGGAGTCGCGCCCGGCGGTCATCCTGCGCATCGCGGCCGAGGCGCCCACGCCGCTCGAGAGCCTGCGGCCCGACGTGCCGCCGGCGCTCGTCCAGATCATCCTGCGCTGCCTGGCCAAGGACCGGAATGCGCGCTTCGCGCGCGTCGAGGAGCTCGCCGCCGCGCTCGAGCCCTTCGCCCCCCCGCGCGTGCAGCCGGTGCGCCGCAGCTCGGGCAGCACCGCCGCGGCGCTCCCGGCGTCGTCACCCTCGTCGTCCTCGGGCGTCGCGGCCCCGAACACGCTGTCGTCGGGTGTCCTCGGCCCGGCCTCGTCGTCGGGCGTCGTGGCCGCGGGGTCGTCCGTGCCGGCCGACGAGATGACGACGGTGAGCGGGTCCAGCCCCATGGGGAGCACGACGGGCGCCCACGTCTCGCACGTGTCGCACGTCTCGAAGGTGGAGGCGCGCCCGCGCGGGCCGTGGGTCGTCGTCGCCGCCAGCGTCGCGGCGGGGGCGATCGTCGCGGCCATCGCGGGCGGCGTCTGGCGCGCCGTGCGCGCGCCCGCGCCCGTGCAGACGTCCATCGAATCGAACGCCCCGGCTTCGCCGCAGCCCGCCACGCCGGCTCCTTCGGCCGCGGCGGTGGTCCCCGCGACGACTCCGCACGTCGCGACTCCGGCCCCGGCCGCGCAGCCGTCGGCCTCCGACGCGCCCGCGGCGCCCGCAGCCTCCGCAAGACCCGCCTCGCCCCGTCCCGCGCCGACCACGCACCACCCCTCCGTCGCGACGCCGAAGCGCAGCCCGAGCCCCCCTTCGACCAGCGAATCGAAGGACCCGCTCGACATCAACCTGAAATGACGACAGCTCTCCGCCTCGGACTCGCCGGCGCGCTGCTGGCCGCCTCGATGGGCACCGTCGCGCCTGCGGCCGCCGCACGCCCCGCGCCGGTCGCCCACGCCCTCAGCCCCCAGGCCAGGACGCTCTACGAGGAGGGGCGCACGCTCTACGCGAAGGGCGACTACGGCGGGGCGCTCGATCGCTTCGGCCGCGCGCACGACATCACGCCCGATCCGCGGCTGCTCTGGAACATGGCCGCGTGCGAGCACAAGCTCGGGCATTACGTGAAGATGCTGCGCCTCGTGCGCGACTACCTCGAGACCGGCGGCAACCTGCTCACCGACGAGGACCGGCGCGAGGCGAGCAAGCTGCTCGCGACGGTGCGCGCGCAGGTCGCGTCGCTGGCGGTGACGACCGACCCCCCGGGCGCGGATCTCTTCGTCGACGACCAGCCCGCGGGCACGACGCCGCTCAGCGAGCCGGTCCTCGTCAACCCGGGCGAGCACAAGGTGCGCGTCAGCAAGACCGGCTACCAGGACCTCGTGCGAACCGAGTCGTTCGCCAGCGGCCAGCAGCTCTCGTGGTCGCTGCAGCTGCAGCCGGTCCCCGCGCCTCCGCCGCCGGCGCCGGCGACGCCTCCGCCTCCGGCGCCCCGACCCGAGCAGGCGTCGTCTTCGCACCTGCCGCTGATCGTCGGCGGCGCCGGTCTGGTCGTCGCGGCCGCGGGAGCCACGCTCGTCGTGCTCTCGGCCTCGCGCTACTCGTCGCTGCAGTCCAGCTGCGCGCCCGGCTGCGATCCGTCGCGCTGGCACACGTGGCAGACGCTCGAGCCGCTCGGCTGGGCGCTCGTAGGCGTCGGCGGGGCGGCGGCCGTCGGGGGCCTCGTCTGGCAGCTCACGCTTTCTCACGGCTCGACGCGATCGAGCGAGGAGGCGACCGTGTACGTCGCTCCGGCGCCGGGCGGCGCCGTGCTGGGAGGCCGCTTCTAGGATGCATCGTTCCTCGCTCGTGCGCTCCCTCTCGCTCGCGGCCCTGTCCGTCACGTGCGCCGTCGCGTGCCACGACTGGGAGTCGCTCTCCTCGCAGTACGGGTCCGACAGCGGCGCCTCGCCGGCGGCGTGCATCGCGTTCGTCGTCACGGGGAACACGGGCACCTGCGCGCGCCGGACCGACGGCACGCTCCTCTGCTGGGGCGACAACCGTTACGGCCAGCTGGGTCTCGGCGACACGATCGCGCACGACGGCCCGCAGCTCGTGCAGGGGCCCTGGCCGGGGGTCTCCAAGGTCTTCTTGCCTCCCGGCACCGGCGACCTCACCGCCAGCGAGTCGGTGTTCACCTGCGTCATCGACACCCAGGGGACGCTCTGGTGCTGGGGCGACAATGCCTACGGCCAGCTCGGCGACGGCACGACGACGGAGCGGACCGTCCCCACGAAGGTCATGGGCCTCGTCAAGGTGACGCACGCCTGCACGGGCGCCAGCCACACCTGCGCCGGCACCTCCGACGGCAACCTGTGGTGCTGGGGCAGCAACGCCAACGGCCAGCTCGGCACCGGCGACAACGTGGACCACCACACCCCGGCGATGGTCGACATGAGCGCGCTCGGGAGCAGCGACGGCGGCATGGCCGCGAGCATCGACTCGCTCCAGTGCGGCGCCAAGCACACGTGCGCCCACCGCACCGACGGCACGATGTGGTGCTGGGGGGACAACTCGTACGGCCAGCTCGGTGACGGCACGATGACCTCCCGCAACAAGCCCGTCCAGGTGGCGATGCTCGGCAACACCGTCGGTCGCCTGGGCACCGGCGGCACGCACACGTGCGCCTTCACCAAGGCCGACGGCGCCGTCTGGTGCTGGGGCAACAACCAGAGCGGCCAGCTCGGCGTCGGCGACATGGTGGGCCGTCCCGTGCCGACGAAGCTGAACGGGCTGCCGGCGGTGAACCAGGTCTGGACGGGCGGCGCTCACACCTGCGCGCTCGATACTGGCGGGACGCTCTACTGCTGGGGCGACAACGCGTTCGGCCAGCTCGGCACCGGGGACAAGGCCGTGCACGACGTACCCGTGCCCGCGTCGCCGGCGGTCGCCGCGCAGGCGGTGGCCGGGGCCAACGCGGGCGGAGGCCACACGTGCGCGATGCGCACCGACGGCGCGGTGCTCTGCTGGGGCAACGACCAGTACGGTCAGCTCGGCGTGTCCGTGCACTCGACGCTCGATCCGGTGACGGTCTTCCCGAAGTGCCCGTAGCCATCGCGTTCGCTTGAGCCGGGGCGCGACATCTGCTCGAATGCGCCGCCGTGACCCAGCTCGCATCCGACCTCGGCGCCGCGACCGTGCTCGATCTCGATGGGGGCGCCGTCGCGCTCGAATCGCTCTGGCGTCAGCGCCCGGTCGTTCTGGCGTTCGTGCGCCACTTCGGGTGACTGTTCTGCCGCGAGCAAGTCGCGCAGTTGCGCGGCATCCTCCCAGCCATCCACGACGCGGGCGCCGAGCTCGTCATCATCGGCAACGGCGCGCCCGAGATGGCGCGCGCCTTCGTCGAGGAGCTCGGGCTGACCACGCCCGTGTACACGGATCCGTCGCGGCGCTCGTACGAGCTGGCGGGCCTGAAGCGCGGCGTGTTCGCCACGCTGTCGCCGCGCGGGTTCGCGCACGCGAGGCGCGCCAAGAAGGGCGGCTTCAAGCAGACCGCCGTGCGCGGCGACCCGTGGCAGCTCGGCGGCGTGCTCGTCCTCGAGATGGGGGGGCGGATCGCGTACGCGCACCGCGACAACGAGGCGGGCGATCTCGCGCCGATCGACGACGTGCGCGCCGCGGTGCAGGCCGCCGGCGGCCGCCGCTGACGGGATTGGCACGCGCCGGGCTCGGGCCCTAGGCTTCGAGGCGGTGGAAGAGAAGTACGTCGCGCTGGCGATCCCGTTCTTCTTCGCGCTCATCGGGCTGGAGCTGCTGGTCGTGCGGCTGCGCGGCCCGCGCCGCGCGTACCGCTTCTCGGACTCGATCACCAACCTGTCGTGCGGCGTCGGCCAGCAGGTGCTCGAGCCATTCTTCAAGAGCGTCGCCCTCGTGCCCTACGCGTGGCTCTGGTCGCACGCGCGCGTCTTCGACGTCTCGGCGCGCTCGCCGGTCGCGTGGGTGCTGCTCGTGCTCGGCGTCGACCTCGGCTACTACGCGTTCCACCGCGCGAGCCACCGCGTCGGCTTCCTCTGGGCGGTGCACGCCGTGCATCACCAGAGCGAGGAGTACAACCTGTCGGTCGCGCTGCGGCAGCCCTGGTTCGAGTCGATCCTGGGGCCCGCGTTCTACCTGCCGCTGGCCGTCCTCGGCTTCCCGCCGGTGATGTACCTCGCGGGCGTCACGATCGACACGCTCTACCAGTTCTGGATCCACACGCGCGCCATCGGGCGGCTCGGCCCGCTCGAGTGGGTGCTCAACACGCCCAGCCACCACCGCGTGCACCACGGCATCGATCCCGAGTACGTGGACAGGAACTACGGCGGCATCTTCATCGTCTGGGACCGCCTCTTCGGCAGCTTCCAGCGCGAGGAGCGCGAGCCGGTGTACGGCACGGTGAAGGCCCTGGAGACGTGGGACCCCCTCGCGGCCAACCTCGCCCACTGGCGCGAGCTGGCGCGCATGTCGCGCGCGACGCGCGCGCTCGCCGACAAGATCCGCGTCTGGTTCGCTCCGCCCGAGTGGCGCCCGGCCGACCTGGGCGGCCCCGTCGTCGTGCCGCCCGCCGATCGTGGCGCGCACCCGCGCTACGACGTGCGCGCGCCTCGTGGTGTGCGCGTCTACGTCGCGGCGCAGTTCGCGCTCACGGCCGCGGCGACGACCGCGTACCTCTGGTTCGAAGCGACCTCGCCGCGCGCGCTGCTCGCGGCGGCGGCGGCGGTGCTGGTCGCCACGCTCGTCGCGTGGGGCGCCTTGCTCGAAGGGCGCCGCTGGGGCTGGCCGCTCGAGGTGGCGCGCCTCGCTGCGGCGGCTGGCCTGCTGCTCTGGCTTCGCTGAGCCGTACGGCTGGGCGCCCGCTTGCAGTGTGTGGTTGCGCGCTGGCGGCCCCTTGCGGCGGCTGAATGCATGTCTAGGTTCTGCTTTGAACTGAAACGTCCGGCGCCCGCGCCAGGAGCAGCAGCACCATGCAAACCATCGACGAAAAGAAGGCCGAAACGCAGCAGCAGGGCGAGCTCGAGGCCGACCGCCCCCCCAAGCCCGAGGAAACGGCACGGCCGCGCCGCCGGCGGGGCTTCGCCGCCATGGACCCGACGCTCGTGCGCGAGATCGCGCGCAAGGGAGGCAAGGCGGCCCACGCCGCGGGCACCGCGCACGAGTTCGCATCCGGCGACGAGGCTCGTGCGGCGGGCCGCAAGGGCGGTCTCGCCACGCACGCCAAGCGCCGCGGGGGCGAGCAGACGCCCACGCCGGAGAAGTGAGCCGCGCGGCCGACGGGCGACGATCAGCCGCGCTCGCGCTCGACCGCTCCGCGGCTCGCCGACAGCTCGACCACGGCGCGGTCGACGTTGTGCATCGTCGGCACGCGTAGCTTCGTCGCCGAGATCTTCACGCGCAGCGCGGGGGTCTCGGCCAGCAGCCGCTCGACGAGCCGGCGGGCGTACGTCTCGAGCAGGCGGTAGCGCTCGGCGCGCCCCTCCTCGACCACCAGCCCCGCGACGCGGTCGTAGTCGACCGCCTCCTGGCGGCGGTCGTGCCCCGGCAGCGCGCCGATGGGCAGCACCAGCTCCACATCGACGACGATCTCCTGCGGGACGGATCGTTCCGAGTGGGAGGCCCCCAGGTTCGTGCGGAAGCGGACGCCGTGCAGGCGCAGGGTGTATTCGTCGAGCATCGCCGGGCGATGCTAGCGCGGTCTGACCGCGCGCGCGGAGGCTCTCGGGTCAGTGCACCGGGGGCGGCGGTGCCAGCTCGACCGGGCGCTCCTCCTCGCGCTCGTGCCGCGCGCCGAGCGCCTCGCGCAGCACCTCTTCGACCGAGTCGACGAGCACGAAGCGCAGCGCCGCGCGCACCTCCGGGGGCACGTCGTCGAGGTCGCCCTCGTTTCGGTGCGGCAGGATGATCGTCTCGAGCCCGGCGCGGTGCGCGGCCAGGACCTTCTCCTTGATGCCGCCGACGGGCAGGACCTTGCCGCGCAGCGTGATCTCGCCGGTCATCGCCACCCCGCTGCGCAGCGGCCGGCCCGTCGCCGCGGACGCGAGCGCCGCCAGCATCGTCACCCCCGCGGAGGGGCCGTCCTTGGGGATCGCGCCCGCCGGGACGTGGATGTGCACCGTGCGGCGCTCCTCGAGCTCGTGCGGGTCGATGCCGATCGGGTCGGCGTTCGCCCGCAGGTACGTGAGCGCCGCCTGCGCCGACTCGCGCATGACGTTGCCCAGCATCCCGGTGAGCACGAGGCGCTCCTCGGCGCTGCGCACCATCGTGGCCTCGACGAAGAGCACGTCGCCGCCGGCGGGCGTCCACGACAGCCCCGCGGCCACCCCCGGCCGGTCGATGCGCTCGGCGGCCTCCTCGAGGAACCGCCGCGGCCCCAGGTACTCGCGCAGCTCGTCGGGGCGGACGTGGATCGGCGTCGCCGCGCCCTGCGTGATCCGCCGGGCCGCCTTGCGCATCACGGCGCCGATCTCGCGCTCCAGGTTGCGCACCCCCGCCTCGCGCGTGTACCCGCGCACGATGGAGAGCGTCGTCTCTTCCGGCAGAGCCACCTCGCCGTCGCGGAGCCCGTTGGCGGCGCGCTGCCCGGGCACGAGGAACCGCGTCGCGATCTGCAGCTTCTCGCGCTCGGTGTACCCGGCCAGCGACAGCACCTCCATCCGGTCGAGCAGCGGCGGCGGGATCGTGTCCGCGGTGTTGGCCGTGCAGATGAACAGCACGCGCGACAGATCGAACGGCACGCCGAGGTAGGTGTCGACGAAAGCATCGTTCTGCGCGGGGTCGAGCAGCTCGAGCAGCGCCGCCGACGGATCGCCGTGGAAGCCCGCGCCCAGCTTGTCGACCTCGTCGAGGATGAACACGGGGTCGGCGGTGCCCGCGCGCGCGAGCGCCTGGATGATCCGCCCGGGCATCGCGCCGATGTACGTGCGCCGGTGGCCGCGGATCTCCGCCTCGTCGTGCACGCCGCCGAGGCTCTGGTGCACGAACGCCCGCCCGAGCGCGCGCGCGATCGACTGCCCGAGCGACGTCTTGCCGACCCCGGGCGGTCCGAGCAGGCACAGGATCGGCTCTCGCGCCTCGAGCGCCTCCCTGCGTCCGCCGGCGCCGGGGCCGTCGCCCGCCTCGCGGCGCCGCTCCTCGCGCAGGTGCTTGGCCGCGAGGTAGTCGAGCAGGCGATCTTTGATCTTGTCGAGGTCGTAGTGGTCCTCGTCGAGCACCTGCCGCGCGTGCTCGACGTCGATCGACGTGCCGGTCACGCGACCCCAGGGCAGCTTGAGGATCCAGTCCAGGTACGTGCGGATGATGCCGTGCTCGGGCGATGCCTCGGGCGTGCGCTCGAGCCGCTCGAGCTCGCGCATCGCCTCCTTGCGCGCCTCCTCCGGCATCGGGAGGCTCTCGAGCCGCTGGCGCGTCTCGCGCCCGTCCGTGCGCCCTTCGATCTCGCCGAGCTCCTTCTGGATGGCCTCCATCTGCATGCGGAGGATCTGCTCGCGCTGCGCCTTGGTGATCTCCTCGGCCGTCTCGGTGCGGATGCGCTGGACGACCTCGCGCACGGCCAGCTCGTGCTGAAGCACCTGCACGAGGCGCCGCAGCCTGCCCGAGACCTGGTCCATCTCGAGCAGCTCCTGTCGCCCGCGCGTCGGCAGCGGCACGGCGGACGCGATGATGTACGCGAGCTGCCGCGGGTCGTTCATCTTCTCGGCCGTCGTCGCGAGCTCGTCGGACAGCTCCGCGGCGGAGCGCACGAATCGCCCGAACAGGTCCTTGACCGTGCGCACCAGCGCGTCGAGCTCGACGCTCTGCTCGACCGGCTCGAACGCCGGCTGGACGCGCGCGACCAGGTAGGGCTGCCTCTGCACGAAGTCGACGATCCGCACCCGCGTCAGGCCCTGGACCACGAGGCGGATGGCGTTCTCGGCGCGACCCAGCTCGTGGAGCACGCCCGCGGTGCCGATGCCGTACAGATCCTCGGGCTGGGCCGGGACGCTCTCGGGGTTCCTCTGCGCGACGACGGCGACCATCCGGTTGCCCTTCATCGCCTCGCGCACGAGCTCGAGCGACCGCGGCTGCCCGACCATCACCGGCGCGGCCATCTCCGGGAAGACGACCATGTCGCGCAGCGGCAGGACCGGCAGCGCATCCGGAATCGAGACCAGCTCCACCTTCGGGTTCGACGCCATCGACCGCCCGCCTCGCGGGCGATTCGTGCAATGGCGGTACCGGGGCGCGACGGGGGGGACGTGCCTCAGCTGACGCGAGAATTCAGTTCGGACTCCGAAGTAATGCCGGGCTCTCGGGGAGGGACCCGCCCGGCGGCGAGCTACGTGGTCGGGTCCTCGATGCGCCCCATGAACAGGACGGCGCCGCTCTTCGTGTCGCGGATCAGGAACAGGAACGGCCGGTCGGCGCGGACCTCCACCTGGGGCAGGACGCGGACGGCGAGCGACCGGAGCGCGACCGCCGTCGCCGCCGCGGCCTCGGTGCCCTTCTCGTCGACGCTCACGAACGCCTGGTGGACGACCTCCGACAGCGCGAGCTCCTTGCTGCCGTCGATGCCCGAGAAGTCGGCCCGCCCGGCGGCGAACGCCGTCTTCATGCCCATCGCGCCCAGCACCTCCGAGAGCGCGAAGCGGCTCGTCGTCTGGAAACGCGGCAACGTCAGCGTGACGCGCGCGTCCTGCAGGGCGCCGACCCACGCGTGCACCGTCGCGTCGCCGAGGCCGTGCTCGAGCGTGGCGAGCGAGCCTTCGTCGGGGAGCACGACGAGCATCGTCATCGTGCCGGGGGCGTAGGGGATCTCGACCACCTGCGCGCCGCCGACCTTCGCGTAGCGGAGCTCGCGGCTGGCGTGCATCAGCGGGGCGCGGACGGTCTTGCTCGGCGAGACGTGGAAGTCGTCCTCCTGCGTCGCGCTCTCGGCGAACGGCTCCATCCAGCTCGCCTTGAAGTAGACCGCGTCGGTCAGCACGAGCTTCGTCTGCGCGTTCAGCACGCCCGCCGGGAGCAGGTCGCGGATGCGGTGGTCGGTGGCCGCGTCGACGAAGGCGTTGATGCGCGCGCGCGCCTGCTCGGGGGCGTGGGCGAAGTCGAGCACCTCGAGCGGCGCGCCGAAGTCGTCGGACAGCACCTCCAGGTACTGGTCGGTGAAGGGCCGCCCGCGCTGGCCCCACATGCGGTTGACGATGCGCACCGTGGGCGGGGGCGTCCCGGCGTCCGCGGCGGCGGCGCTCGCCAGGTCGCGCAGCTCGGCTGCGAAGCCCCGGTCGACCGAGGCCGGATCGCCCTCCACGTCGATCGCGCGCGCCATCTCGGTCGCCGTGTCGCCGCGCGCCCCCGTCCACGCCATCGCGAGCGCGACGCGCACGCTGGTCGGAGAGAAGAAGAGATTGCTCGTGCCGTGCGCGGCCGCCGCCAGCCGCGAATACAGCCGCGTGGCGAACGCCTCCTCGCCGCGCGCGACCGCCGCGCGATCGGCGGGCGATGCCGACACGGTGGGCACCTCCGGGGTGGCGGACGGTCCGCTGGATGCGGCCGCGTGCGGCGGCTCGATGCCGGCCGCGGTCGAGGATGGGGCGGCGGCGTCGGGCGCGCCCGGCGCGGCCGTCGGCGCGGAGCTCTTGCAGGCGGCGGTCGCGGAAAGGAGAGCGGCGAGGAGGAGGCTTTGTCGCATCGGGGGGCCAGCATGGTACGAACGGAAAGGCCGCATGACGACCTTCGAGCTGGCGCGGATCAAGGAATGGCTCGGCGGCCGCGCTCCCGACACGGGCTCCGAGCACGCTCCGGCTGCGGTCGCGACGGTTCTGCGCGACGGCCCGGAGGGGAGCGAGGTCCTGTTCATCAAGCGGGCCGAGCGCGACGGCGATCCGTGGTCGGGTCACGTGGCGTTCCCCGGCGGCAAGCGCGAGCCATCGGACGAGTCGCTGCTGGTCACCGCCATGCGCGAGGCGCACGAAGAGGTGGGGCTGCGGCTCGCCCCGGCCGGGTACCTGGTACGCCTGGGCGACGTCAGGGCGGCCATGAGCGGCTTCCGCGTCGCGCAGTTCGTCTTCGCGCTCGACGAGGCGGACGCGACCCTCGCGACGAGCGCCGAGGTCACGGCGACGCTGTGGGTGCCGCTCGCCCGCCTGGCGCGCTTCGAGGGCGCCGCCACGATGACGTGGACCTCCGGCGAGCGCACGATCGAGCTGCCGTGCATCCACCTCGGCGCGTACGTGCTCTGGGGGATGACCTACCGCATGATCCTGCAGCTCCTCGAGGCGCTTCGCGCGGACTGAGGCGGCCTGCGCAGGACCTGCTCGACCGCGTCGAGCACGGCGTCGAAACGGAACGGTTCGCCGACGACGGCGGTCACTGCGTGGTCGTCGGGCGCCAGGGGCAGCTCCGCCGGCGACGTCAGCACGAAGGGGACATCGGTCACGCCCGGCAGGCTGCGCAGCTCGCGCAGCCGCTGGAGCGAGGTGCCCCGAGGCGCGCCGACGTCGAAGACGACCACATCGGGCTGGTGCCCTGCGATCAATTCCGCCATGGCGGCCGCGTGCGTCGAAGCTGTGATCGCGCGCGCGGTTGCCTCGTGGCCGGCTCGCATGAGCACGGTGATCATTCCCTCGAGGATGTCTTCGTTGGCGTGAAACAGGACGATCCGGGCCATAGCGACCGGGGTCACTGCAATCGCCGCGCGCGGCGCGTGAGCACGGTTGAGGCGCGGACCATGTCGCAGCGCTCACATCGGGATGCCCACCCGCTCGGTAGCGGGCTAGTCTGTGACCGAAGATTGAGGGGAGATTGAAGGACCGAGATGCCGACCACGACGCTTCGCGCCCGCCTCGAGGACCTCGCTCAGGGCTTCGCCTCGGCGGCGCTCGCTGCCGTGCGCGGCGCCTCGCTCGAGGATCTGAACGGAGCGCCACCGGCGACGGGTGACTCGCCACGGGGCAACGGGGGCACCGGGCAGCTGAAGCCGCTCATCGACGGCGCGCTGCAGGCGATGCGGCAGCAGCGCGCGTGCGAGGCCGACGTGGCCTACCGCCTGGCGCTGCTCGCGCACGCGGCCCGGAGCTCGCGCGGCACGTTCGCGACCTGCGCGCGCGCGCTCGGCGTGTCCAGGCAGACGCTGCAACCGTACGCGCTCGTCGCCGAGCAGTGGAGCGGCGACGAGCTGCGCACGCTGCTCGCCGAGCGGCGAAACTCGCTGGGCGAGCCGATCTCGATCTCGCACCTGGTGCTGCTCGCGAAGCTCCCGCGCCCCGCGTGCGATCGCATCGTGGAGCGGGTGTTCTCGGAGGGGCTGACGGTGCGGCAGCTCCGCCGCGTCCTCCGCCCGTCGAGGGCGAAGGCGAGGACGAGAAGGAAGGGGAGGTGACATCATGGTTGCGATGCGTCCCTGTTTCCTCGCCGTGGACGACGATCCCGGCGCGCAGCTCGGCTACAAGCGGCTGCTGCGCAAGTACGGCCGCGTGGTGGTCGCGGCGAACGCCGCGCAGGCGCGCTTGCAGCTCGCCAGCTACCCAGGGTGGCGCGCGTTCCTGTTCGATCTGCGCCTGCCCGACGGCTCGGGGCTCGATCTGCTCGCCGACGCGCGACGCACGTTCCCGGCCACGCCGGCGATGCTGCTGACGGGCCACGTCGAGGGTCCGGTGGTCAACGCGGCCTACGATCTCGACGCGGGCGTGCTGGGCAAGCCGTTCGACGCCTCGCGGGTGCACCGGTGGATCGAGCGCGCGCTGGGGCTCGAGCGCGACGAGCGTGCGGACGCCGGGCAGCCGGTCGCCCTGCGCGAGCGGATCGCCGCGCTGCGCGAGCTGCTCGGGAGGCTGCCGGCCGACGGCCGCGCGCGCTACGAGATCGGACGGATCATCGCGGAGCTCAAGGCCCGGCCGGACGAGTACGGCCACGGGGCCGTGAGCATCGCCGCCACGACGCTCGGCGAGGACATCCCGAGCCTGTACCGGTACGCGCGCGTGGCCGAGCGCTGGACGCAGGAGGAGCTCGACGCGCTGCTCGCGCGCACCATGCGCGACGGCCGCCCGCTTTCGTGGTCGCACCTGGTCGTGCTCTCGTCGGTGGAGGGGGGCAAGGCGTACGCGCGGCTGCTCGAGCGAACGCTGGGCGAGTGCCTGTCGGTTCGCGAGCTCGACGACGCCGTCGGAGAGGCGCGGACCGACGCGCGCTGATCGGCTCAGTCCAGGCCGCGGAAGCGCGTGCCGGCGGGGAACGGCAGGTGGAAGCGCTCGGCAAGCACGGCGAGCGCCTCCTCGGGGCCGGCGATGGGGTGCGCCTCGATGGACGTGCCGCGCCGGATGCTCCACTCGCGGCCGCGCAGGACGTAGCGGGCGCCGTGCTCGGGGTCGTGGCGGACGACGAGCGGTCCCTGCGTGAAGCGCGAGCCGGGATGCGTCGACGTGTAAAGGTTGGCGACCTCGTAGTCGACGGGGAGGGCTGGCTCCTCGGTGAAGACGTACGCCGGCGTGAAGCCGTCGGCCTGGCGGATCTCCAGCGTCCAGTACGCGCCGTCGCGCGAGAGGCGATAGGTGCTCAGGCGCTGCACCTGCTCCGGGCCGGCCTCGAGGCGCAGCGGCGCGGTGGGCGTGAAGGGGAAGCCGACGTCGACCAGGTGCGGACCCTCGTCGAGATCCACGCGCAGCAGCATGTGCGAGCGCGGCGTCGGCACGTCCGGTGCGACGCCCAGTCGCACGCGTGCCTGCAGCGACGTGACGCGGTAGCCGAGCTGCGCGAGGACGGCGCGAGCGAGCGCGTTCTGCTCGAAGCAGTAGCCGCCGCGGCGCCCGGCGACGAGCTTGGCGGCGACCGACGCCAGGTCGATCCGGATGGGACGCCCGAGCAGGATGTCGAGGTTCTCGAACGGGACGCTCGCCGCGTGGCACCCGCAGATGCCCGCGAGGGTCTCGAGCGTGGCGGTGCGCGGGCCCGTCCAGCCGATGCGCGCGAAATATGCGTCCAGGTCGATCACGGGCGCGAGGTTAGCTCGCCGCCCACCGCACGCCGAGCGACGCGAAGGCCTCCTGCCCGCGCACGGTGACGCGCAGGGCGCGGCTTTTCGGCGTCCGCTTCACCCATCCGCCCGCGAACAGGGCGGAGCACACGGCGACGCCGAGCTTGCCCGACACGTGCGGCACGCGCTCGGTCCAGTCCAGGCACGCACGGCCCGGCAAGGATGCGTCCACGACGAGCCCGCAGCCGGCGAGCGCCTCCTGGCCGAGAGAGGAGAGGCGCACGTCGGCGTCGGTCCACTGGACCCACCCGCGCTCGCGGGCGCGCGCCCAGAACGCGACGGCGATCCGCCCCGCCAGGTGCGTGTAGCACGTGCGCGCGAGCGCGAGCGCCGGGTCGTGAACGCGCGGACGTCGCGCCTGCATCGCGGGCGCCTGCAACGTCACGAGGCGCTCGACGGCCTCGGCCACGTGGGCGCCCGCGAGCGCGAAATAGCGGTGCCGCCCCTGGGAGCGCGCGACGACGAGCCCCGCCCGCGCGAGCGCCTGCAGGTGGCTCGTCGCCGTCGAGGGCACGACCCGCGCCGCGCGCGCCAGGTCCGACGCCGGAAGGGCCACTCCACCCAGGAGGGCCACCAGCATCGCCGCGCGGCTCGGTTCGCCGATGGCGTCGCCGAGGTGGGCGAGATCGTAGGCGGCGCGTCGGTCGGCGGCGGAGAGCACGGACGGACGATAGCGCGCGGCCTCGCACGAAGCTTCGGCGGCGGCCGAAGCGTCGACGGCCGAGCCCGGGCCGCGTAGCGTAGGTGGCCGTCCATGGCGCAGCCGAACCCCTACGCTCCCCCGCAGGCAGTCGAATCGCCCGCCGGCGCTTCCGTGCACGCCGCGGCGTACGGCGAGTCGTACGTCCCGCTCGGGTGGCGCACGCCCGTCGCGGCCGCCCTCGTGCTCGCGTCCGTCGTCGTGGACGCCGGGGCGGACCTCGTCCAGCTCTCGATCGGCGAGGCGCTGCAGCAGCACGTGCGCGCGGGGGATCCCGACCTGGTGGACGCGATGATCATCACCCTCGCGGGGCTCGTGTCGCTGACGGTGTCCATCGGCGCGTGGATCTTCGTCGGCGTGTGGCTGCACCGCGCCGCCAGGAACCTGCGGGGCCTGGGGCGCTTCGGGATGCGGTTCTCCCCCGCCGCGTGCGTCGGCTGGTACTTCGTGCCCATCGCGAACCTCTGGAAGCCGGTGCAGGCGATGAGCGAGATCTGGCGCGCCAGCGATCCGGCGGCCGACCAGGGCTCGTGGCTGACGGGCTCGCGCGGCACGCCGCTGCTCGCCGTGTGGTGGTCGGCGTGGCTGCTGTCGAGCTTCGTCGCGCTCGGGACGCTCGCGACGTTGGGCCAGCCCATCGCGGCGGCGAGGGTCGGGCTGACCGCGAAGGCGTTCCTCGGCGTCGCCGCCGTGGCGCTCGTGCTGCTGATGCGCGGCGTCGCCTCGCGGCAGGCTCGGGCGGGGGCGCGACCTCCGGCGGCGTGAGCCTCGAGAGCCGCGCCCCGCTTCGCGCCGACGCTACGACCTCAGCTTCGCGTCGAGCAGCGCGCGCAGCGTCTCCCAGTGTCGCTCGGCCGCGGTGGCGTCGTACACGGGCATGTCGCGGAAGGTCCAGCCGTGCCTGGCCGGGTACGTCTCGATCGTGTGGTCGACGCCGGCCCTGGTGAGCGCCTCCTCGAGCCGCGCCTTCATGTCGTCGGGGAACGACTGGTCCTCGATGGCGCCGGCGACGTACACGCGCGCCTTCATCTTCGGCGCGAGCAGGTGCGGGCTGTCGGGCGCGTCGGTCGCGAGCCGACCGCCGTGGTACGAGGCGGCCGCGACGATGCGGTCCGGGTAGGTGCCGGCGGCGGTGAGCGACATCAGGCCACCCATGCAGTAGCCCGTCGTCCCGATGCCGCCCTTCTTCACGTCCGGCTGCGCGGCCAGGTAGTCGAGGAACGCGCGCGTGTCGGACATGATGTTGGCCGGCGTGGCGTGCGCGAAGAACTTCTCCATCAGGACCTTGCGCTGCTCGGGGTCGCTGAAGACCGTGTGGGGGTTCATCGGCTCGTAGGGGCCGGAGCGGTAGAAGAGGTCCGGCAGCAGCACGAAATAGCCGTACGTCGCGAGGCGCTCGCCGAGCTCCAGCATCGCCGGACGGATGCCGACGCCGTCCATGAAGACGAGCACCGCGGGAAAGGGGCCGTTGCCGGTCGGGCGGTACACGTAGCTCGGGCAGACGCCGTCTCTCGTCTTGATCTCGATCTTCGTCATGGCCCAGGGTTTTCGCACATCCTGCCGGGCGGCGTCACGTGGTCGGCGCAGCGGGCCATCAGGGCTTCGGCGGGATGTTCGCCGAGCGCGCGATGACCACGGAGGCGCCGTCGTTGCTGCGGAACGCGAGGCCGTATCGACCCCAGCGAACGAGCTTCGTCGTCGAGGGCGGGACGTTGAAGCTGTCCGTCGCGAGGGGGACGAACGTGGTCATGTCGTACGTCTGCACCCGCGACGTTTGGTTGTCGTCGAGAATGAAGACGCGCGAGGTTGCCGGATCCGCTGCCAGCGATTGCGGGTAGACCTTATCCGTGTACGTACCCAGCACCGAGTACGTCGCAATGTCGAATGCCATCCCATCGTCACCGTAGAGCACGCCATTTGCGAACGTCCGCATGGCGGCGAAGGGCTCGTCCGTCCGCGTCACGAACGCACCCGATGCGTTGACGCACACGGTGTAAAGGGCGCCCAAACTCGTCCCGTCCACGGCGTACAAGAGCGCCGGCGAATACGTCGCGGTGACCACGGTCACGTCCTTGTCGATGACGCCGTACGGGCGAGCGACGCCCTCGTCGTAGATGAAGACACGGCGCGCGCTGGTGGCCACGGCCACCGAGTCCTCCGTGCCTGGCAGGATGGCGATGGACGATGCCGTCGCGGCCAGCGACAACGAGAACTGCAGGCCGGGTGTCGCGGTGCCGACGTCGAAACGCCGGATCGCGTCTGCCCCGTCGAGACCCACCCAGATCGTCTTCCCGTCGTCGGACAGCGCGAGCACGTCAGGTTCGCTGCCGACGTACACCGTCTGGAGTACGGCGGGCTGAGTGGGGTCGATGACGGCGATCGAATTGCCGCCTGGGCCCTGCGCGCTCGGCACGGAGGCATACAGAAGGCCGTTGTACGCGTCGAACACGAGGTCGTTCGCAACAAGTGGCAGGGTCGTGAACGTCGTCGACGTGGGCTGGGTCTCGGGCGGGAGCGTTGGTGACGGCGGCGCCGGCAGTGTGAACGCGGAAGAGGGGATGATGCACGGGGGAGCCGCGTCGGCGTCCGTACCGGCGTCCAGCGCCGCATCGAGCGAAGCCTCGATCGGTGCGTCCGTCGTCGCGTCCGATCCCGCTTCTGCCATCACGTCGCTCGCTGCGTCGAGTCCTGCTTCGGTGCTGGCATCGACGCCGGCGTCAATGGCGCCCTCGGCGTCTTGGTCGAGCGTGGAGTCGAGTTGCACGTCCGCCGAGGCGTCGTGCGCGCATGAGGCTCGCGGCGACGCGCCGATGCACGCCAGCGTGTCGGGCGACGCGCAAAGCAGCACTCCATCCTGGCAAGGGCCACACTCCTGGCCGGGTGTTGCCGCCGACTGCATGTACGAAAGCGGTTGGGTGCCTCCGCAGGCGTTCCGCGGCTGGGCATCGCGGCATTCGCTCGCGGCGCTCGCGCCGACACAGACGAGGACGTCGAGGGAGCCGCAGGCAAGCGCGCCATCGCCGCACGGGCCGCAGGGCTGGCCCGGCATGGCAGCCGTGCCTGCGAACTGCAATGGGCCGGCACCTCCGCATGCGTTGACGGGCGCCGCTTCGGAACGGCCGGCGTCCTGCAGATCGCTGCCCGCGTCGCCGCCGCAGGATGCGAGCGCGCCCCCACCGAAGCCCGCCGTCGAGAGCATCACGAGCGCGATTCGAACGGTCCTCATTGGATCATGGCTGCGGAGGAATGTTGGAGGATCGAGCGATGATGAGGGACGGCGCGGCCATGTTGATCGAAGGCCCCGCCGCGGTGAACGCAAAGCCGTACCGTCCCCAGCGCACCAGGTTTGCAGCCGGTAGACTCACGTCGAAGCTGTCGGTGGCCACGGGGACGAACGTGGCCTGGTCGTAAGCCGTGATCGTTGCGGGATAGTTGATGTCGCTGAGGAGGAACACCCGCGACGTGGCTGGATCGGGCGCGAAGGACGAAACGGACGTGCTGTTCACGTAGCCGCCCAAATTGGCGCGCGTACCAATATCGAAGGCGTCGACGCGCCATCTGGTGGCGACCGACATTGCATATAGAATGCCTTGCGCAAACAGGATGTGTCCCGTGAGGTCCGTGTATTCGGCATCATCGCGGAACACGCCGGATGCATTCACGCAAAGGGTGAACAGGCGACTTATGGACGCGTACTCGTTCGCATAAAGAAGTGCGGGTGAGTACGATGGTGCCAGGAAGCGAGGGTCCGAAGCGAACTGCGCGAACGCATACGGCCGCGGAATGCCGTCGTCGAAAATCACGACTCGAACCTCCGCGTCGGTCGCGGCGACCGAGACGGCGATCGAGTCATCCGTGCCCGCGAGGACGGCGATGTCGCGCGCCTGCTGCCCCAGGGGCAGGGAGAACTGAAGGCCGGCCGTCGACGTCGCGATGTCGAAGCGCCGCACGGCATCGGCGCCGTCAAGACCGACCCATATCGTCTGTCCGTCGTCCGACAGCGCCAGGACATTGGGCTCGCTCCCGACGTAGACGGTCCGCAGCAAGGCGGGCACCATCGGATCGATGACGGCGATCGAGTTCCCGTTCGCGCCCTGGGAGCTTGGGACCGAGGCGTACAGCAGGTGGTCGAAGTGGTTGTACACGAGACGATTGACCGCCAGCGGAAGGGCCGTCATCGATGTCGTCGAGGGCTGCACCTCAGCGGGCAATGGGGGCACTGTTGGGGCCGGGGCCGTATACGCCGAGCCGGGGATCACACACGACGGGCCGCCGTCGGCGTCGGGACCGGAATCGAGCGAGGCATCGAGTGTGGCATCGGCACTTGCGTCTTCATCCGGCGGTCCATCCGCGGGCGCATCGACCGCTGCTTCGGGCTCTGCTCCTCTGTCTGCATCGCCGTCGATGGCCGCCTCCAAGGCCACGTCCGCGCCCGTGTCGGCGGCTTCCGACGCATCACTCGTGTCGTCTCCATCAGCTGGGCCTCCTTCGGGCGGTGCGCATGCAGACGAAGGGGAGGCTCCGATGCACACGAGCACCGTCAGCGAGGCGCACACGAGCGTTCCGTCGCCACACGCGCCACACACCTGGCCGGGAGCTGCCGGCGCACCGTCGTACGCGAGGGGCGCGCCCCCGCCGCAAGCATTCGTGGGTTGCGCGTCCTTGCATGCGTTCGCAGGGCTGGCGCCGGCGCACACGAGCTGCTGTCGCGACCCGCAGATCAAGAAGCCATCTCGACACGGGCCACATGCCTCTCCAGGCGATCGCGGTAGGCCGTCGAACGTGACCGCCCCGCTACCGCCGCACACGTTGAGCTCCGCGCCGCTCGCGTCGGCAATGGCGTCGATTGGCAGTTCGTCGGCCGAGCGAGCGCCGCAGGATGCCGCAGCCGCGCATGCCGCCAGCCAGCAGCAGACCACGACCGCTCGAGTCGTTCGCGTTCTCGTGGTCATGGCTGCGTCGGAATCAACGTCGAGTGGACCACCCAAATACGCGGCGGCCAGTTTAGGTCGGTGACACGGAAAGCGAAGCCATACCGACCCCAGCGTACGAGCGAGGAAGCCGTCCCGAGCGGCGAGAGCGGGAAGCTTTCACTACCCGCCGCCGCGAACGTAGCGAGATCGATGGCCGTGATGGCCCCGCTCGAGGACAGATAAAAGACGCGGTTCGTCGGGACGTCCGGCGCGACCGAACCGTCGGCGGAATAGCTGCCGATGACTGAGCCTCGATTTCGCTCGCCCCCGTGGTTTGAGCGCAGCCGCGTGAGGCGGTGCACGTCGGCGTGACCGCGACGGCGATAACCGGCGACAACATCGAGTTTCGAACACACTGCCCCCTT
>Ga0080006_1100268_pt1 | contig 21385 bp, 25 predicted proteins | sample RS3BMetagenome_FD_69209 | JGI IMG/M metagenome (GOLD analysis project Ga0080006, IMG submission 69209) | Ferric oxide microbial mat and aquatic microbial communities from Rainbow Spring, Yellowstone National Park, USA - RS3B (SPADES... ...
AATAGCCTTCTCGCCGTGGGCTTATTCCTCTTTCTGTCTCCTTTGACGTAGTTCTTTCTCCACGACTTGAATATCGAGTACGCCGTCTTCATTGCTGAGTCAACCCAGTGGGCCGCGTAAGGCCAATCCACAAGCAGGCTGTCCCTGAGCTTCTTCCTGTACTCTCCGCTGTGGATGTCCACCTTGTACTTTGGTAGTAGCCTCCACTGCTTCTTTCCCTTCACCTTGCTTTTTTTCCACTCTACGCTTTCCCAAAGCTCTTCGAGCACGCCGTTCACGGCGTCCCTGTAAGCTTTGAGGAGCGGGAAGAGCTCATCTCCGCGCTCATGCTTTAGAGAATAACTCTTTAGCACGCTTCACGACCTCCTTTTGCTTACCGCTCCTCATTCCGTACAGTTCACCGGAAAAGTGAGATATTATTGTTATCGGGTCCTCTACGAGTTCTTGTTGTGGCGGTTTTACATCTGTTTGGTTTAGCACTTCTATTGTTGTTCCATGCCCTTCAAAAACTTTTTTCGATGCCTCAAAACCAAACCTTGTGAGCCTATCCTCGTACAATTTAACCGCTTTACCCACCTCGTTGTGTAGCACCCGGTCGAGAAGTCTCAGGAAGCCCTTTCTCTTCTCGTTCAAGCCTGAGCCCATATCGGTAATCACTTCTTGTACACCTCTCTGCCTCAAACGTTCAACCTGCCTCTCCAAGTCTTCTTTCTGCGCATTAGAAGAAACCCTTGCATATCCAATGACGCTCCGCATACCTTTCTCACCCTGCAACCTCCTGATTTCTGATTCTGGCATTCTCCTGCGACCGCCAGGTGTTCTCAGGACCCTGATTTTGCCTTGCTTATCCCACTTCTGAATAGTCCTTGGGTGAAGGCCGAGGAGCAAACATGCCTCTTTCAAGGTATATAATCTTTCAGGCACAGATTGCTATATGACAGACACCTGTATAAAGTTACCTATTTTGAAACTGTTTGTGACGGCGTGCCCGTTAGCCGCTAAGCCCTAACCCGGAGAGCTAGGTTCGCCGCTACCCCAGCGTTGCGCAGGGAGAGGAGAGTAGATTAGAGGAGAGGAGAAGAGAAGAGATGGCGCTTCAAGCCGAACGGAGATCGCGTGCGCCTAAAACAGCGCCTTCAACCTAGCCCATATGCCCTTTTTCTGGGTTGTTGGCTGCTGTTGGGCGCTGGCCTGCTGGGCCTGAAATGTCCCCGTCGTCGGTACTGGGTCAGCCGCAGCGGTTGGGCTGGTGAGCGCGACGGAGGGCGCCTCTTCTGGCTGCGAGGTGGCATACGGGATAGCCTCCGGGCCCGCTGGGTCCTTCTGGGCGGGCTTGACGTCAGAGGGCACCGCCTCCGTGACCTGAGCTTGAGGGGCAGTCCGAGCTACGACCGGGGAAGCTGTCGGTTGCACTGGGATGGCACTTGGGGCCTCGACTCCCGTTACGGTCCCAGCCGAGACGGCCCCTTCCTTAGGTTTCAGGAATTCTTCTCCCTTCTGCGTGACGAAAAGCGCGGTTGCCCTTCCCTTCCCCTGTTTCTTCTCCACAAAACCCAGCTCCTCGAGCGACTTTACTATGGTGGCCACCACAGGCCTGGACACCCCGAGATACTTTTGGACGTCGCTCACCTTGCAGCCCGGGTTTTGTTTGACGAAGCTCAACGCTTCCGTCGATTTTTCTTCCATTTCGATATGGATGCACATCGAAGTATAAATACGCATCGGCGAAAGAAATGCATTGTTTAACATTAAGGGCGGTGGAAACGATTCCATGGGTTTCTAATGTTAACCGGGATTTTCCGGGGCTTATGGATGGATGAGTTAGGAGGCGGATTGGCGGGGGAGGGGAAAAAGGGAAGAGCTGAGGTTGGAGACTTTGAAACGCGTGAGCGATCTCGCAATAGGCCGGTCTGCGGACTTGCGGTGTTGGACCTACGGTTACTACACCTTATTTTTCTCATATTGTTTTATCTAATCTTATCTAATCTAATCTTATCTTTCTTATCTTATTGCCTGTTTTACTTCGGTTTGCGTGAATAATTAATGATGGCTTTGGAGGAGTGAAAAGGGTAAAATTGGAAAACGTAACCGCATCTTATTGAACCGTAGGTCGTTGGCGGGCATCCTCTTGGTCTTAATCGTGAGCGTTTCGGACGCACGGGCGAGAGCGTTGGAGCGGAGGTTTTAAATGTCCAGTCTTCGGTTAACTCATGAAACTACTGGTTCTCGGCTCTGGTGGAACGGCGCCTTCGAAGTATCGGGCCTGCTCCTCCTTCCTCTTAGATGGGGCGATCCTGGTTGACGTGGGGCCGGGTTCGGTGCTCAACCTTCGCAGGTTCTACGGGAGCACTGAGGAGATCGATCGCGTCCTAATAACTCACCTGCACGGAGATCACTTATTCGATTTCCCATCGCTGATTTGGGCCATGGCATCGGATGGGCGTAAGAAGCCGCTGGAAGTTTATGGACCCCGGGGATTATCTCGGGTCGCCGGTTATCTTTTTGCGGCCGAAAACAGGCCTACGCTCATGCCGAGCAACTTCGTCAACTTTGAGGTGAAAGTCCGCGAGGTTATCCCAGGAGAGTCTTTCGATCTTGCGGCCTATTCGGTTAGGACGGCGGTCGGAGTTCACCCAGTAGAGGACTTGGCGTACAGAGTGAAGGGGCCTGGAGACGAGACGGTAACTTTCTCAGGAGATACCTCTCCCGCGCCATCGATAACCTCGCTGGCCACGGGCAGTGACTTGCTGGTTCATGAGGCCACGTTTCTGGTGGGAGAAGAGAGCATGGCCAGGTCGACTGGCCACAGCACGGCGGGCGAGGCTGGTAAAGCTGCCAAGGAAGCCGGAGTTGGTTTCCTGGTGCTTTCTCACGTAGCACCAAGGCTTTCTGGCCAGGAGCAAAAGCTCGAAGAACAGGCCGAGGCCGCTGGCGTTCCGGCGATGGTCGCGTCAGACGGGCTATTGATAAAGGTCTAGGGGTGAGGTTTACGGGTTGAAAGGAGATTAGGGAGAGGGTAGGATAAGGTGACTGGGCCAACGCACTAACGCTCTGCGTTGCGACACGAACTGGTGCGTCGGCCTCGCGAAATCACTTGGTCTAGCACTTGGTGTTGCTGTCAGAATGGCCCCGAAATGGGTATTGATACAAAGGTCTTTGCGTCGAAGAGCCCTTCTTGCTGGATCTCGATCTGATTCATGGAAGGATAACTGATCGACCCCAAAGTTATGCATTTAGCGACGAGCTTCATCCGACGCAAGAAGAAAACCGATATCGCGGGCAACTCATTTACCCTTTGGGGTCGTAGGTGCGCCTAGTGCTTCACGCGGGGATGTTGAGTCTGCTTTGGACTGCTGGAAACAAGACGACGAGCCTCGCCCTTCGGGGCGGGGAGGAGGTCAGTCGCTCGAAATTCGCGGGCCTTATTGCGGGGGAAGGAGCGGAGGGAGGAGCGAAGGGGGCGGCGAGTATTGCGTGCGTGCGAGCAAGCGAGCTAGCGTGCTCATGTGCGCGTGAACGAGGAAAACGGAAGGCGGATGTGGTTGGAAACCGTTTTGATTTACAAAGCGATGAGGGTGCCCGATTTCAGTACGAGTTATTGCTCTCTGCTTAAGGTGAAAACGCGCTTAGATTTTTTGTTGGCGAGGTTCCTGGCTCGGTAGATCAGGAAGGGTTAAATGTGCGATAATTTAATCACCAAATGAGTTGGGGTCGCGGCCCGCGCTGGGGAGCTGATTGGGGTAACGTGGGACCGTTTTCGGTCCAGGAAATAATCAACATAGTGATAGCGTGGCTTGTGCTGGGACTGGCCTTCTCGAACAGCTTTTCGGCCGCTGCCGTTGCTCTATCGCTGCTCACCTGGGGCTTGGCTTTTTTGGTTCACGAGTTGTCGCACAAGTTCGCGGCTAGGCATTACGGGAGATGGGCGGAGTTCAGGCTTTGGACTTGGGGCGTGTTGCTTGCCCTCTTCTTGGCGTTGATAAGGAGTCCAATACTTTTCGCCGCTCCGGGAGCGGTTTACATAGCCCAATCGTACGGATGGGATTACCTCAGGGTCAAGAAGGAAAACGGCGTGATCTCGCTGGCCGGGCCGGCAGCCAATGCGGCGCTAGCGGGCGTATCTTTTCTGGCGTTCGCTGTAGGTCTGGCCCCCAGCTTTGCGTTCACGCTCTTCTGGGTTAACGTTTGGCTCGGTGCGTTTAACATGATACCGATACCCCCTTTGGACGGATACAAGGTTTTCACTTGGAGCAAAACTTACTGGGCACTGTTGACCGTGGTACTTTTTGCCGCGGTCGTTTGGGTGCTGGCCTGATCTCCCCCTATAGCCTTAGTATGAACCCGGGCTTACCTGGGATGGTGAACTACCCCGCCCTTACGGACGGGGCTTCCCGGTTCATCGATACGCTTACGCCTGGAATACCGCGGGTATTCCATCCCGCATCGCAGAGGCGTTCTCATCCCCGGGCTTCTCCCCTACGTTCCATAGGGAAAGTCCCTCCTTCTCTAGGTCTGGAGGCACAGATATCTCTTTTTGTGACGCGAAAAGGTTTCTGTAGGGGGTTATCCATCCCCACCTTACGGAGGGGGACTTTCGCCCCCTTAACCCCCATAAAGTTAAAGGCTGCGTCGCTCGGAGCGTCCGTTTTTCCACATCCGTGGGAAAAAGGTTAAATGCCGCGGCATGGGATTGATTTATGAGCAAGTGCCCGTTCTGCGGAAGGGAATTGCCATCCGATGACCTTTGGTATTGTCCCTATTGCGGTTCGAGGTTAAGAGATGTGAATGGCAACAAACTCTTCCCCGTTTCTGCGACAGGTAAGCCAAGCGTTGGAGGATCGGCTTCTGGCGAGGGCTCGGAAAAAGCGAGTTCCCCGTTACCACAGCCGACTCCAGTCCCGCATACCGGCGAAGCCGAAGCGCCGCAACCAACCCAAAACGAGAAGAAAGGCTTGCAGGGTCATTTCAAAGAGGCCCTAGAGGAGCTAACCAGAAAGGAGAGATTGCTCTGGTTTCTCGTGATATTCGAGTTCTTGGTTATAAGTACCATGATAGGCGCTGGCCAACCGGTTGCTCCTTCCTCCGCCAGTTCAATGGTTAGCAGTCTTAATGCCTCAATACCCTACTCGAGCGGGAAAGAGGCGATAGCCATCGCCATATTTAAGAACAACTACTTCCTCGCGCTTCTGATGGATATACCCTTGGCCGGGCCGGTGATGGCTGCCTACACTTCCTTTAACACTGGGTATATGATGTCGGCACAGGCCGTGGTATATTCGCAACAGAGCAGCGTGGCTTTCACGGGCACAGACAGGTTCCTTAGCCTTATGGTCTTGCCGATTTTCTGGCTGGAGTTCGTTTGCTATACCGCGGCTGTACTGGAGAGCCTTTACCTGTTGGTTGCCCTCTTCACGCGCAGGTTCAGGAAAGAGCTGGTCGTGGCCTTGGTAGTTGTTGTGGGAATAACGCTGGTTCTTTTCGTTAGCGCTCAACTGGAGGCCTTCCTTTACGTTTGAAGGCCTTTGGACTCGGCGTTTTTGTGGATGTTTTTAAGTCGGTTAGTTCTCGAGTTTTCTACCCAGGTAGTTTGTGTTCTTTTCTACGGCCGACCCAATTGGTCAAGCGAGCGGTATTGTACGACTTCTAAAAAGCCTCTCAAAAATCGCGTCTTTAGAGGTATTTCTTTATGGTAGACTCTATGTAGGACTTGGGGTAGGCGCCCACTATTTGATCTACCACTTGGCCGTTCTTGAAGAAGAGTATGGTCGGTATGCCCTCTATGTAAAACTTAGTGGCCGTGACCGGGTTCTCGTCGGTGTTGAGCTTGGCGAACGCCACGCGGTCTCCGTAGACCTTGCTCAGCTGCTCCAGTATCGGTGATACTATCCTGCACGGGACGCACCAAGGTGCCCAAAAGTCAACGATCACGTAATCATGGGAAGACACGAAGGAATCGAAGGTGTCGTCGGTTAGGTCGACGGGCTTTGCAGGGGCAGGGGTCGGATTTCCCTGTTTTTTCGTTGACGACATCAGCCGCTTGAGCGCTTCCCTTTTCAACCTTTCAACTTCGTCGTCTTCGGACATTTCGTTCCAATTACCTGACCATAACGGGCTTATTAAGGCTTCCCGGTGGCGGCATCTCTATCTCTTGGGATAAAGGTCACGGCGTAGTGATAGCTGAAATCTTTTTGGCAGGATGGTGAATAACCGTATTTTGATAAAAGCTCCACCAGCTTTTCCTTGCTTATGCGCCTAAAGGGAGGAGGTCCAAAGGGTGTCCACGGCTTGAACTCCACGAAGGTCACTTTGGCTGTCTGGTGGGATATCTCCTCGATCAAGGACTCCCTGCACCTCATGTCGTGAAAACTGTTGGAGAAAAAGGCGTGCGTGAAATGGTCAACGCCCAACCCTTGGCACGCGTCCCTCGCGACGAACTCCAAGTTGTTTATTCCCTCAGCCTGGGCTTGGCCCTTGAGCTGCTTTAGTTCTTCTTCACCGTAGGAAGCATCAAGCGCGTAAACCTTGCTGACCAGTTTGGCGAAGGCCCTTGCATAGTAGCCGTTACCGGCCCCCACGTCCACTACCACGTCTTTGGCAGAAAGGTTCATGCAGGAAAGCACTTCTTTCAGCGGTACTATCCTCTCCCTAACATCATCATTCATCATGTGATGAGAGTGCAACTGCATCAAAATATGTCTACTATTCGATATTTAAACCCGTCGCGCCTGCCCCGACCCCGACCCCGCCCCCGGCTCCAGCCTCTTTAACACTTCCTGGACGGCCAGCTCGAGCTGGGGGTCGTACCCAGCTGCGTAGTCTTGAGGAGCCACGTCTACTCTTAAGTCGGGTTCTTCGCCGTGGTTCTCTAGTCCAAGCCCTATGTCGCTGAAGAAGAAGGCGAACTGAGGCTGAGTGACCGTTGTCCCATCCAGTAATCTCCTGTGGAAGTTTATCCCTATGACGCCTCCCCAAGTCCTGGTGCCAATGAGAGGCCCGAGCTTGAGCATCTTGAAAGCGTGGCTGAATATGTCGCCGTCAGAGCCGGTGGCCTCGTTGATGAGGGCCGCCATCGCCTCAGGCGGGGCGTCAACCGGATATGGAGCGGGTTTTCCCCTTCTTGGCCTTTCCTGAGCTATCCTTTTGCGCGCTATCTTCTCTATTATGAGCGAAGAGATGAAGCCACCGCTGTTGTACCTCAAGTCTATTATCAGGCCATCGCGATACGCCTCCGCTTTGTAAAGCCTGTGAAACTCTGCAAATCCGCGGGCGCCCATGTCAGGTACGTGAACGTACCCCACCCTGCCACCGCTTCTCTGGTGCACCCAATTCCTGTTGCTCTCAACCCAGTCGCGGTAGACCAGGTTTCTTTCGTCTCTTAGCACCTTGACTACCTTCTTTGAAATCCCGCCATCTTTGGCCTTCACGGTTAGCAGTACCTGACTGCCTCCCCTGTTCAGAAGTAGCGTGGAAGGGTAGGTGGTTTCATCAAGCTTCACCCCGTCTATGGCCAAGATGACGTCGCCCGGCGATATACCGGCTGACTTGAGGGGCGATTTCTCGCCGTCCGTGGCCCTATCTCCCTCGATCAGCTTAACGACCTCGTAACCCTCGCCGTTGAACTTGAATTCAGCTCCGAGTCCGCCTACCGTGTAGGCCCTGTCCATGTCGTATTCTCCACCTATTTCGTAAGCGTGCGAGGTGCCGAGCTCGCCCTGCATCTCCCTTATTACGTCGGAAAGCTCGAACCTCGTGCTTAGCCTTGGCAGGAGAGCTCTGTACTTCTCGTAAACGGCGTTCCAGTCTACGCCGTTCATGTCTTCTCTCCAGTAGTAATCGCGCATGAGACGCCAAGTCTCCCTCAGCATTTGTTCCCACTCCTTTTCAGGTTTGACGAACACCTTGACCCTCCCGACGTCAAGCACTCCGGTCTTGGGGCCGGGCTCTGAGGCGTTCTGGTCCACCTTCTTTTCTGGGTCGACTACCCTCAACTGGTCTCCTGCCCTTACCAAGAGCAAGGAGCCGTTGGTGTTGAACCAAGACACCCCGCTCAGTAACCTGTCCTTGCTAGCCGTCTCCAGGTCGAATATATCGATGGCACCGCTCGGCCTGCCTGGTTGACCTGAATCCTGGGGGAAGGAAAGCAAGGCCACTTTGCCCTTTTTCAGGCCCACCAGCTTGACGTAGTTCCCGTCTTCCACTGGGAAGGCTTCGATCCTATCTCCTATGCCGTCCAAGTCGATCTCGATCTTGGTTTGTGCTTGCTGCGCCGTTTGGGCGCTGGCCCGGGTTTGATCGGTTTTTTCACCGGGGTTAGCTCCCTCGCCCTCCTTTCTGCCCTCTTCAGCCTCCAGGTGGACGTCCTTGAGGAAAGGTGAGGGCTTCTTGGACAGGATCACCAAGTAAGGCTTGATCGGCCTGGGAAAACCCATCTCAAAGATCACCCTATCCAGGTTTGGGTTCATCGATCTGGCGGATAGGTAATAGAGGTAGTTACCGTCCGGGTCGAAAGACGGGGAGAAATCGTAGGAACTCGGCGTTGTAATCGTTACCTTTGTGCCGTCTCTGACGTTCGCCAGTTTAATGGTCTGGATGGAGTAACCCTCGGGAAAACCGTAGGCCAGCCAATCGCCTTCCTTGTGCCAGGAGACCTCGCCTATCGCCCCGTAGTCGCTTTTGTCGATTAAGCGGGCGGAGCCATCGGATGCGCTGACGACCCAGAGCTCGAAGCGGTTGTTGGTGACGGCCACCAGGTCCCCCTTCGGAGAAGGCTCCATCGCCTCGACGTCGCCCAGCTCCGCCAGAGACCTGGAAGTGCCTTCCTTCAGGTTGACCAACTCCACCCTGTACTCCCCTCCCGAATCCGAAACCATGAACATCGAATCCCCGGACGCTGCGAACCTCGGTAACCTGTACCTAGCCCCTTCGCTAGCGCCCGCCTGTATTACCGGCCCCTCGAAGTTCCCAAGCACGAAGTTCTTGCCTCTCACGCATAGGGCCGTGGTCTTGCCGTTCGGGTGCAGTTGAAAGTCCTCCAAGTTCTTGAAGACCTCCACGAATTTGGGGGCCCTCCCCTTCCTGGCCGATGGGATCTCTATGGGGACCGGCGTAGCGGTATCTCCCACCACGTAGATGTCCCCACCGGACTGGACGACGATGGTCTTCCCGTCCGACGATGCGTTCCTTGCGTAAAAGTCCCGGAAATCGGTATGCCTCCTCAGGTCACCGCCATCAATGTTGACCGAGTAGACGTTGCCGATCCCCTCGTGGTCTGAGATGAAGTAAAACCTCCCGTTGGCGAAGAGGGGCGACGTGAGGTTACCCTCGAGCTCGTCCAGGAATTTTTGGAATTTCCCGTTTCCCTCCCGATCTATCCAGAAGCGGCCCCATGTCCCTCCCCTGTACCTTTTCCAGTACGTTAGGTCTGCGGTATTCCTCCCTACGATCACGGCCTTCCCATCCGTGGCCAAGGTCGTCGCGTTGCCGTAAGGCAGCCTAATTGGCTGTCCACCGGTGGGGCTGACCTCGAATAGCTCAGGCCACCTGGAAAAGGGACGATGGTAGTCGGATGACACGATTACCTTATCGCCTAACCAGCCCACCAAATCTGTGAAGGGACTCCCGAAATACGTCAAGCGCCTTGCCTCTCCGCCATCGGAAGGCATGACGTAAACCTCGGATACGGCTTCTTCCCCTAACTGCCTCCTCAAGAAGGCTATCTGCTTCCCGTCGGGAGAGAATTTCGGCTTGACCGCTATTCCCATGTCGGACGTGAGCCTTATGGCCTCGCCGCCACTCAGCGATACCTCGTATATGTCATCATCAGAAGTGAAAAGTACCCGATCGCCGAGGACGTTTGGGTAAAGGTAGTAGCCTTTCATGCGATGATGATTTAACCGTATTTAACCTTTGTGATAAAGCGAACGACAATCCCCGCCCTTCGGGGCGGGAAGGAGGTCAACTGCTAGACGCCTTTAACCTCAATTCGAGTGACTATGATAGGTACTCATTCGGGATCTCGATATGCGCATGAATGCCCGGTGGACTTGCGCGTCGGCTCGTGTTCGCCGATTCTTCGGCGGAGCGGTTGTCGCTTCTCGAGGTCGGTCTCGGCTTTGATCGCGTTTTCACGCTGGCGGGACCGATGAGTGACTGCCAAGGAGGTTGAGAAGGCCTAGGGTGAAAGTGACCGGCAAATGACGCGAGGAAGCACTGCTGCACAGGGTTATAAGGGAACGCGCGTTTTACTTATGAGTTCCCCCTTGAAGCTGAGGCCAAGCCTGCGGGCTTTCGCCTTTAGGATGATCGCGTCGATCCTCCTAGCGGCCCTGGTCATGGGCTCTACGCTGCTGTTCAGGGACCGCATCCTTTCTCTGAAGGGTTTCGGCGAGTACCTATTGATTTCTTTGTTGGTTTTGCCGGCCCTTTTCGCGGCAGTCGAGGTACTCAGCCCCATTTATTTCGTCCGCACTCACCGTTATTTTGTCGGGTCAAACAAAGTCGAAGAGGACTTGGGGGCCTTCTCAAGGAGAAACAAGGCGGTGTTCGTATCGCAGATAAGGGAGGTTGAGGTAACGCAAGGCGTTATCGGGAGGCTACTCAACTACGGCGACGTGATGGTAGCAGGCGGATTGGGTCCCTCCGACGTGGTGCTGATGAGGCACGTACACGACCCCATGCGGGTCAAGGCGATGCTGGAGTCTATGATCGGAAACGGAAAGGGCGCTGAGAACGGGTCCAGCGCTGTCCCTGCCGGGCTTCAATCGGCGTCAAGTGGCAAGCCGGCCGAGGACAAGTAAAACAAACGAAAAACGAATGCGAAGCAGGAAGCCTAAGCCGATAAACAAAAGAATAAAATAAAATACGACAAGATAATATAATAAAAAATAGAATAGAATTTGATACGTCATAACATAATGGAGAAAAAAGAATGCGGACTTATGCCCGTTTGATGGGTGCTCGATGTGCTCAGGATAGGCCAGCTAAAGCCATGGCCTCCTTGACCCCCTTCCCATCCATGACGATGGCCCTGAGGGCCTTGGAGATCTTCAGCGGTTCCTTGTGTTGCCAGACGTTGCGACCAACGGCCAAACCAGCTCCTCCGGCGTCTATGACTCCCTTAACCTGGGTGAGGAAGGCCTCGTCGTTGGGTGCCTTCGGTCCTCCGGCCATGAAAACCTTCACCTTGCCGGCAGATTTGACCACCCATTTGAAGTTCTCGGGGTTGCCGGTGTACTCAACCTTAACAGCGTCCGCGCCCAGCTCTAGCCCGACCCTTGCCGCGTAAGCAACTACTTCGGGCGCGAACTGGTCTTTTATGGCGTGCCCCCTGGGGTAGCTCCAGAGGACAACGGGGATGTCTAGTCTGTGGGCCTCCCTTACTATGTCGCCCAGTTCTGTGAACATCTCCCTTTCGAAGTCGCTCCCGGCGTAGACGGTATAACCGACCGCGGCGGCGCCAAGGCTGAGCGCCTCTTCAACGGTGCAGACGGCCCTGGAAACGGGGTCGCCTTCCCTTAGCTTGGTCTTGCCGTTAAGTTTCAGTATCAGGGGAACCCTACCGTTGTAGTACTTCTCCGCTACGCCCTTGTGAAATACTACGGCCTCGAAGTTTCCCTTCTCCGCTATATCCATTATGAAAGCTGGGTCCACGCTTATCTCGTTGAAGTCCGTGGGACCGTGCTCGATGCCGTGGTCGTAGGCCAAGAATAGGGCTTTACCCTTGGGAGCTATCTTATATATCAGGTTGTCTTTCATCTTCCTTCGGAGTTGACATGTGTGCGGATAAATACCTTTCGGAATTTAAAACAAATAAAATCGGGCTATGCGGATTTGAATTGCTTTCGTCGTCCGGCCCTCGGCGGATGGGGATTTCCCTTTTCCCGGTCGTGCTTTTGTTCATGGTCACCTTTAGCATACCACCCTTGAAGGAAACCCTTATGCTGGAAGGATCGGCATCGCGGGGTATGGATATCTGCCGGTCGTAGACTATGTGGTTGAATGCCCCTTCGTCATCGGTGTAAGTGGTTTCCGCGTGCACGACCAGGTTGTCCCCGTCCAAGTATATGTGTACATCGTCGCGGTTGACGTGCGGGAGGTCGATGGTGAAAAGGTAGTAGCTTCCCCTGTCGCTTAGGTCAGCCAGCGGTTCGAACCTTGACGGCTTGCGTATGCTCATTCCAATCACCTCAAGTGTACATGAATGACCCCGCCGGCTTGGCGGAGGAAGTCACCTGTTGCATTATCTGCTTTGTCCTGAGGCGGATCTCCTCCGATTGCTTGATCAGGTTTTCGGTATCAACTTTTATCGGGTAAACCCTGGATATGGCGTTCAGCAACGCCGCTGCGGCCCCTGGATCCGGCATCCTTGGGTATGCGTTGGCGTAGAAGGAATTAACGGCCAATCCCTCCTTCAACCCGCTCATGACCAGGTGGGCGTAGGTACCCATGAGGAGGCCTCCCTCCAGCGGGGCTATTCCCGTTTGCGCCAACCTCTTGGCACCCTCGGGATCCGATGAAACGAAGTAGACCGAGGGCTGGGTTTCCTCCTCGTATCTGTCATCCGAAGCTAGACCCCCCATGGTCACTATCTCATTGGCTGAAATTTTCCTCGCCAATCCCATTATGAGGTCGCCCACGGGCTTAGCTGCCTCAGCCGGGATGGGTACCTCGGCCGAAATCACCGCCATACCGCCTCTCTCGTACACTTGGATTGGGGAGAACGGTAACCCCGAGTGGACTATGGCGGTCGGTGGCATGAAATCCCCCAAGTCAATCCAGCCCACGTTCTTAAACGCCCCATCGTGAATTATTTGGGTTGACGAGATAAGGCCCACTAGGCCCGCGTCCGGGAAGCCCACAAACAGCGTGGACACCTTCTCGTCGAGTTTCGCTAAGTGAAGGGACACGTCTTGCATAATTGATCCAGGAGACAGGAGTTAAGTTTATCCGCGGGGCCAGGGGCGCGTTATGCTAGATCGATAAATATATATCCCCATATATTATCCCGGTATGCCGGAAATCAGGGTCGCTTTGGCGGGCGTTGGTAATTGCGCTTCTGCGCTGGTGCAAGGAGTACAGTACTACTCAAAGACCAAGGATACAATTGGTCTTGCGCACCCCGTTCTGGGGGGCTACCGGGTAGAGGACATAAAGTTTGTCGCTGCCTTCGACGTTAACGAGGCCAAGGTCGGGAGGGACCTCGGCGAAGCCATTCACGCGAAACCGAACAATACCATAAGGCTTTACGACGACCTAGAGTTGGGAGTAAAGGTGAGCCGCGGGCCCACTCTGGACGGGCTTGGGCGCTATCCGAGAAAGGTGGTGAGCGAGGCCAGCGATCCTCCCGTTGACGTGATCCAGGAGTTGAAGAGGAGTAGGGCAGACATACTGATAAATTACGTGCCCGTTGGGTCAACTAGGGCGGCGCAGGCCTACGCGGAGGCCGCCCTCGAGGCCGGCGTCGCCTTCATAAACGCAATGCCGGTTTTCATAGCTTCCGATGAGAGGTGGGCTAAGAAGTTCGAGGAGAGGGGCCTGCCCGTCGCGGGTGATGACATCATGAGTCAAATAGGGGCTACGGTCCTCCACAAAACGTTGGTCAAGCTGATGGCCGACAGGGGGGTCAGGATCGACGAGACCTACCAGCTCAACGTCGGTGGGGACATGGATTTCATGAACATGCTTGAAGAAGAGAGACTTAAGGACAAAAGGGAAAGCAAGACCTCCGCCGTTAGGGCCATGACCAGCTATCCAGTGCCAACGAGGATAGGGCCGTCTGACTACATACCTTTTCTGGAAAACGAGAAGGTTTGCTACATATGGGCCAAGGGGAGGTACTTCGCCGGAACGCCCGTAACCATCGAGCTGAAGCTGGACGTCACCGATGCTCCGGATAGCGGCGGGAGCATGGTCGACGCCATAAGGGCAGTGAAGGTGGCCTTAGACAGAGGGGTGGCCGGGCCGCTGGTCAGCGCCTCCGCTTACACGTTTAAACACCCGCCGGTTCAGATGCCATACGATGAAGCTGAAAGGAAACTCCTTGATTTCGTTGAGGGGAAGCTGCCCCGGCGACGTCCTTGCCGATCTCCCAGAGCTTCTCGAATACGAGCTCCGTGAGCTCTATGAGGGGCGGCGATTCGGTGAAAAGCGTGGACAGGTAGCCGAGGTATATGAGGACCATAACTGAGTGAGAATCGGCCAATAGGAGGCCGAGGGGAACGGTGGAGACCGTCTTCACCTCTATACCCTTTTCCTTTGGCAGGAGTTTTATGGAGCTACCTCCAACTATCAGCTGGAGTTTCAGGCCCGTCTTGACGAGGCTTTGCATGAGGAGCTGAATAAGCTTTGCCTGCTCGTCGTTAACCGGCGGAATTATGGCCTTTATGCCGAACTTAGCGTCCTTTATCAGCCTCAGGGCACGCTCCAAGGCTGCGTCTTGATCTCTTATCACCTGTACCGTGGCCGTTTCAGCGTCTTTGTGCTTTGCCATCATGGGCGAAAGGGCCCTGGCAAGCGCGTCCAGGCGAGCGCTTTCCTCGTATATCCTCCTCTTTTTCATCATCTCGAAAGCCTCAGCTGGGTCCACGGGCCTGTACGTGGCTGGTCTCGACCCTTCCCTCGTCACCAGCCCGTTTTCCTCTAGTTCCTTTAACACGGAATAAATCTTTGAGAAAGGAACCCGGGTTGAGCTTGCGAGCTTTCTCCCATCGGCCGGGCCTATCTCCAAGAGCGTCAGGTAGGCCTCGGCGGCGTAGGCCGAAAGGCCCTCTTGTTTTAGTGCTTCAAGTATCTCCTTTTGGTCAAGGCCGGTGCCATCTGTCGACATCGTTCACCTGATCATACCGCCATAGGAGATAAACGTATGCGCTTTTCAGCGCCCGGTGGAGCGGCGCGATGGCATTTGGGCAGGCCGTCGGTGTGGAGCGGGATCAAGATTTGGTGAGCGAGCGACAAGGGAAAGACAAGCATCGCCCCAGGGCGAGGAGGATGTCAGAAAGGTTATCAGAAAGGTTAGAGGTTTGTGAGCGATTAGAAACCCATAAAAGCCCCCATCGGTTCTGAAAAAGAGGAAAGATGGGAGGAGGTAACAAAAAGAAGCCGATATCCAAGGCCCAGCCCGCAGAGGAGAAGGCCAAGGAAAAGGAGAAAGGCCAAAAAGGGGGTAAAAAGGGAAAAGAGGAGGGCAAGAAAGAAGAGAAAGCTCTATCTCAGTACGACGTGAATCAGGAACTTTTCAACGCTTTACTTTCGACTCTTAGGAAGAACAAGGTGCAGACGGCTTACGATCTGAGCGCCGCTCTTGGAGTAAAGTACGGTCTCACTTTGAGGGCGCTGAAGGAGCTCGAGAAGGAAGGAAAGGTCAAGATATTGGCTAAGAATAAGAGGTCCCTGCTTTACGGGTTGCCTTGATTACCTGCTTCGCGGGCCGTTCAGATTTTCTCGAACGATTATTGCCGGAGCTGGAGGTTTACTGATTCGGTTGCGCGGGCAATAGCAACACAAAGGGGGTTAGTTAAGGCAGCTAGAAAGCGTTCTGGCCCGCGAGTGATCGGGGCCCCGCCTCCTTCAGCTTCTTCACCCACTTGAGTTACTCGCCGATTGAAGGTAGCGGGAGACGATCGCGTACCGGATCCGCGTCTACCCTTGGAATCAGCCGCAGCAGGTAAACCGGTTCGTCGATCTTGCTGGCAACCCGGCATGAAACCGTCGCCGACGGGTACGATGACCACCGGCGGCCGGCTGAGTCGCTTTTTGAAGGCAAGCTCAACGTTTTTGCGCGCTAGGTGGCACAAACGCTGCCCTCGGGCTGAAGAGCAGTTTCAGCGCGTTTGGCGATTTCTCCGATGAGATGATAAGGCGTTTCTTGCGCTTGGGCTGCTCCTTTGACCGAGGGGTGGGCGATGCGCTTTTAGCGAATTAGGGCTGTTGCGGTCGGAAAAACCCGATCAACGCGCTTCGGTCGGAGTGACGGCTGGAATAGAAGGGAAAAATAAAAATTTTGGTTGCGCGCTTTGAGCGCCGGAAGCCATTGAGCAGAGCGGCTTCGAATTGTAGCCTTCAGATGTATTTGGATACCTCTTTTACCTCGACCTTGGTCGGGGGTTTCAATTGGCCGGCGAAGTCCGTAAGGGCCTTGGTCGAGGGGACTTCCCATACGCAGTAGGCCTCTCCCTTGGCCATGTAGGCACCTATCATCTTGAAGCCTGAGGGAAGCTTCCCAGCGCTGACGGCCCCTTTCACCGTTTCGAAGAACTTCTGAGCATCCTTTTCTTTATTGGGCTCCCAACTGTGGTGTACCAATACGTATACCATGGCACTAAATAGTAGCGCAGAAACGTATAAAACCTGCGGTTGATGCCCAGGACTCCCTGCGGTCGCTTCACTATTGTGATGAGGAAGGCTGAGCGAAAACGGCTGTCCGTTGAGCGGTTGAGGCTGTGGGGCAGCCCCGTAGCTCGCTCTATCTCGTTGGCGAGCGTCTCTTCCTTCCGCTTGAGATAGTGGGGCATGCCTCATAGACGTCCCGGAAAGTCCGTTTTCTCCGGTCTACCATTGGCAGTTCGGTAAAACCTTTCCTGCTGGGTTCGACCGGCTCAACGGGTCGTGGAAAAAGCGCCCATCCCTGCCCTCGTGCCTACTGGCCCCGGTCGAAAAAGCGATTAAACCCGAAACCGATGCGAAGGGCGGAAGGAAATGGCTTTTGCCCGCTCATTTGCTTTCAGCGGATGTGCGTTAAGGTCAAATCTTTAAATCTGATGTTTATCATAAGGTCGATGAACGACGCCCACCAACCTCCCGATCGAGGCCAGGCTCAAGTGGAAAAAGGTCGAGGAAGCGAAGACACCAGAAGAGAGGCTGGAGGCGCTTCAGGAGTACCTTTCTTCGATACCTGCCCATCACGGCACCGAGAAGCTGCGCCTTCAGGTGAGCAAACAGATAGCGAAGTTGAGGCAGGAGGTGCAAAAAGGAGAGAGGGAGAGGAGGGGGAGTAGAAGGGCGCACGGGGTGAAGAAGATAGCCGATCTGCTCGTTTTCTTGATCGGCCCCCCGCACTCTGGGAAAAGCGAATTCCTACAGCGGTGGACCGGCGTTGAGGGTAGGAAGGGAATGGGTATAGCTGACGTTGGAGGTATGAAGGTACAGGTCGTTGAGCTGCCCTCGGTGGTGCCGGGAGTTAAGGGGAGGTCACAACCGGTGATGCCTGACGCGGTGATAGTCTTCGTGACGAAAGACTTTCCTGATGCAGAATCGCTTGTGGCTTGCTACGGTCCCTACATGCTGAAGATCCCGCGGGTGGTCGTGTCCTCTGAGGTGCCTGGAAATGCCTCGCTGAAAAGCGCTCCTGTAGTTGGCCAAGTGGAGAAAGCGCTGGTCGAGGGATTGGATGTCAAGCGCATATATCTCAAGTCGCCACAACAAAAGGAGCCCGATAAAAAGCCCATGATATTCAGGGGCGAGGTGACCGTGGGGGACGTGGCCACGCTGATACACAAATCCTTGGCCGAGAACTTCAAGTACGCGAGGGTATGGGGTAGCGTAAACTATCAGGGCGAAAAAGTCGGTAAGTCGTACAAGCTTAGCGATGGTGATATCGTGGAGATACACCGAGGTCGCTAAGGGAACGCCTTATGGCCTCGAACTTCTTCGCTCCAACCTCTAGCGTGGCCGCTGATGCCACCCGGGTGGCCAACGCGATCGCGCGCTCGGGGGGGACGCCGCTAGAGAGGTAGTGCAGCACGGACGCCAAAAGCACGTCACCGGCGCCAGTGGGGTCTTTCGATTTGACCTTTGGATCCGCCCTCCCGGCGGCCCTTTGATTTTCCCAAAGTATGGCGGCTCCCCTCTTGCCCGAGGTTACAACCTTGTAAAGCGACGGAAGCCCCCATATATCCTTCAGGCCTCCCAGGGCGGCGGAAAACTCCCTGCTTGACCCGGAAATCAGGAAAGTACCCTTCAAGAAGTTGAGGTCGGTTTTGCGGTTAAAAACGCGTCCGTCAGGACCGAAATCCCTCACGAATCCTTGTAGGCCGACCCCTACCCTGCGGTTGAGGCTGGCGGCTTCCGTGACCAGGTGGGCCTCAACCTCCCCGGCCACGGGGCCGAACAGGATAGTATCGAACCCATGTAATTCGCTCATCGTTAATTTGAGCCTGAACGGCTTTGATGTCAGGTATAGCTTCCTGCTACCATCCCTGTAAACTATGCGGAACTGGGCGATTTCATCTCCCACTTTGACTACGTCGATGCCCAGCGAATTAAGCACCTCAACGTAGGGCCGCCAATCCTGAGGATAGGAGGTGAAGACGGTTACGCTATCCCCCATGGACGCCAGCGCGAGCGCCGCGAAGAAGCTGGTCCCTCCGGCGCTAACCGCCTGGTTACCTTGGCCTACTATGGTATCTACCGTCACGGACCCAATGCAAGCTACGCGCAAGTGTTTCCCGTCGTAAGAGGTTGGAAGCCTAAGGGTCTTGCGCTTTGGGGAAAAGGAAGCTAATACGAAGGATAAGGGCAGGTTTCCGTGTTGCAGTGCGATTGTCAGGCTGCGGCCTGCGCATGACTTTGCTCCCGTTTTTAAGGTCCCAAGCCCGATGGGGTTGAATACGGCCTTAGCACCAATGGATATGCATATATGCCACGGGTAAGTAGTAACGGCGAGATCACGCCCAGGTGTTGATTGTGGCAAAGAAAAGGAAGAGCAGGGGGAGAGGAAAAGGGAGTAAGGGTAAGGCTAAGCTCGTTCAGTGCGATAATTGCGGCGCTTGGGTACCAAGAGACAAGATCGTCAGGGTGACGCGTTGGGTTTCTCCGGTTGATCCTCAGTTGGAAAAAGAACTGAAAGCCAAGGGAGCCATAGTACCCAAGGTGCCCGTCACAAAGAATTACTGCATATCTTGCGCTATTCACATGGGATTGAGGGTAGTTAGGTCCAAGAAAGAGAGGAAAGAGTCCTACAGTAGGCTTTAGAACTACGAGGAGTCCAGCTATTTGAATTGAAATGGCTTACGAGCGCCTTAAGAGGTACCTGACCCTCGAAAACCTTTGGATATACATAATTAGGTTGTTGATGGGATGCCCAAAAGGGGAAATGTACGCTTATGAAATAAAAAAGGCGCTGGCATCGGAATTCGGCATCAGGCCAGCGACGGTGACCGTCTATTCGGTGCTCTACAGGATGGAAAAAGAGGGGCTCATAAAGAGCCATTCGGCCGGTTCTGGGCTGGGGAGGCTTTCCAAGAGGTACTACGGTGTGACTGACAAGGGAAAGGAAGAGTTGGCGAACGCCATAAAGTTCCTTAATGAGACCAGCGATAAGCTAAGACCCGATTAGGACGGCGGAGCCGTAGCAGCTATAGCAGGGAGGGCATTGGATCTAACGGTGTAGCGTTGGCGGCCACCGCACACGGTAACAAACGTCACCATAGGGCTTCTAGGGACGCGAAGGTGTTATACCCCACGTTTGCTTCGCCGCGGGTATCGTCACGGCGCTTTCGCGCGCAGATGGGCTTCGGCGCTTCGCTTGTCTTTCGGGGAAGTGTACAGACAGCGCAAACGCCCTGCGCGGGTGCAGGCGGCTTGCGGTTTTTCGGAGGATGGCCGGTCTTAGCCCTCGCTTTTCTTTTTCACCTGCGCCAAGGAACGCCAGTTGCTTTCCCCTTTCCCAAGGTTTTTATGCGGGTTATTTTATGGAGATAGAATGCTTACCAGGTTGCGGAAAAGCCTCGCCAGGTTGCTGGGGGCAATGGCTTATCCGTTCATTGCCCTTGGCGTACCGCCAAACTATATGACGGTCTCTTCTTTGATCCTTTGCTCGTTGGCGGCCTGGCTCATCGCAGAGGGTCGCTTGTTTTACGCTTTCTTCCCTTTTGCCTTGGGGTCGCTGCTCGATGCCTTAGACGGTACGGTTGCTAGAGCTGAGGGAAAGACGACGAAGTTCGGTGCCTTTCTCGATTCAAGCCTTGACAGGTATTCGGATGGGGTCGTGCTGTCCGGATTTGCGTTGCTTTACACGAGTCCGTTGTTTCGTTTAGTTGTGTTGACCGCCATGATGGGATCGTTCTTGGTGAGCTACTCCCGGGCTAGGGCCGAAGCCATGGGGGTGAAAATGGAAGGCATAGGGATCGGTGAAAGGGCGGAAAGGCTGATTTTGATAGCAGTTGGTCTGGCCGTGCCGAGGGTGGCTTTGTCAGTATTGTTGATTTTAGCCATCATATCCAACTTCACCTTTTTGCAAAGGGCCCATGAAGCTTACCTCAGGCTCTCAGCTTGATCGCCTTGCTTTACTTTGTTTTGATCATTGCGTCCGCGCGCGGACACGGTGATTGGCCGTTCAGAAAGAATGAGCTTGTTCGATTTTTTTGCCTTGCTTCGTCGTGTACAAATTTCACTGAGGCAGTGGCGCTCCATTACGACGGCGATTATGGTCCAGCCCATGAACATGCGAGGCACTCCACTGGCTGGAAAGGGACGAGGAGAAAAAAATATAACGGGATTGGATGGAAAAGGGACCTTCATCCCTCCGTTAAGGGCATCAGGCCTTAGGGCAAAATCTCTTTCAGCGAGAGAGGGGACGCTGGCCCCCTTATAACGAAGCTTTTGTAAGCGTAATGCGCGATTAGGCAGCAGTGCAACCCGATGCAGGGAAAAACGCCGGGATCGGTCGGGAGGGGGAAGTCGTAGGGTTATACGGAAGAAATGCATCCGGCAAGACCACGATCATAAGGAAACTTTCGCGCAAGTCGTATGCGGTGTTTCAGGAACCTGATCTCCAGTTTTTCAGGCGCACTGTTAGCGAGGAAGTGGGCAATGACGATGCGCTGGCCCTTTTCGGGCTATCGGAAAAAGCGGAGTCCAGTCCCTTTGCGCTTAGCTTTGGCGAGACGATGAGAGTACTCATGGCCGCGGCGTTCTCTTCTGGCAAGAGGGTGCTGGCCTTCGACGAGCCGACCACGGGGATGGACGGGGATGCACTTCTGTCTTTCCTGGATGCCCTCGACTTGCTGAGGGACCAGAAAAGGGGAGTGGTGATGGCTACGCATGACGAGGACCCTCTAAGCGTCTGCGATCGGGTCATCTTTCTGCAGTAGGGACCCTGCCTGTGAGGTCGGGGTAGTTCACTGACCTGGATAGCGCTGAGAAGGGCGACCAAAGGGAATCGGGTTTCGCTCTACGCAGGCGCTCGTAGGTACGCATCGGCATACCCATCGTACGCGTAGAGCTTGGGCTTCACGGCTTCACTCAACTCCCTCGCGAGTTCATCGGGAGTCTTCCGCTGCGCCCCCGTCAGGACGCACCCACCCAGGAGTGAAGGTAGGACCGCGCGGTCCCACCAATCGCGCTGGGAAGCGCCCTGCATTTTCAGTCCCCTTCCTCCCCTCTATGTGCC
>Ga0080006_1132863_pt1 | contig 21381 bp, 16 predicted proteins | sample RS3BMetagenome_FD_69209 | JGI IMG/M metagenome (GOLD analysis project Ga0080006, IMG submission 69209) | Ferric oxide microbial mat and aquatic microbial communities from Rainbow Spring, Yellowstone National Park, USA - RS3B (SPADES... ...
TTTGGATAAAGCCGAAAAACTGAACGAATCCATAAGCAAGCTAGAAAATCAATTACTGGATTTAGACAAAAAAATTAAAGAAAAAACCAGTATGTTATCCAATATCGACGAAGAAATATCCACTAAAAGTTCAGTTTTAGAACAACTGAAAAAAACAATTGAAGATTCAAGGGATAAATTAGATAAGATTAATGATGAACTCACCGACAAAAGTTCAAAGTTGGAGATTGTAAATAAGGATTTGGATAAAGCCGAAAAACTGAACGAATCCATAAGCAAGCTGGAAGATCAATTACTGGATTTAGACAAAAAAATTAAAGAAAAAACCAGTATGTTATCTAACATAGAAAAGGAAATTAATATAAAAAATCAAGCATTAGAGGAGATTAAGGAAGCTGAAAAAGTTAAACATATAGAAAATGAGAAAATACAAAATGAATTTAATGAACTTAATGATCAAATTATAATATTAAATAAAAAGAAGGATGAACTTAATTATACTGTGAATTCTCTTCAGAAAGACCTTGAAAAGATTAATAAAGTAATAGAACTAAAGAAAGAGGAACTAAAAATTGCGGAAAATAATCTTTTAACACTAAAGGATCAGGTAAAAAGCGGATTAGACAATAAAAATGAGATGGAAAAAAAGTTTAAAGAATTGAACGAAGTAATTACTGAAATGAAGCAAGGTGCTGTTGCATTAATGAGATACGGTGAGTTTAAAAGTAAAAAAAATTATGAATTGTTAGAAAATGAATTAAACTTGAGAAAAAAGCAAATTGAAGATGATGAAAAAAGGCTTAAGGATTTATATGATGAAAAAGAGAGGATCATTAAAGAAAAGGAAAAAGAATTAAACATGCTAAAAAATGCTTTAATGGAAAGGGAAATGGCTTTACAAAATAAGGAAGAATTGATAAAAAAGGAGGAAGAAATCTTTGTTAGGGACAAAGGTGAAATTAAGGACGTATGGAACAAAATCAATGTTGTAATTCAAGATATGTCTAATAAAGAACACAGTGTAGAAGAGCACATAGCAGAAATATTTAACAAAAAAGAATTAGAGTTAAAACAAAAATATGATGAGTTATCCTCTAAAATCGAAGAATTAAAAAAAGTACAGGAAGAATTAAAAATAAAAGAACAAAATATCGATTCCCGTGAAAACGAAGTGATTAAAAGGGAGAGTATTGTTATGTACAAAGAGAGGGATTTAGAGGAGAAAGATAAAGAGATAAAGAAAAAGATGGAACAACTGGAACTTTTAAAAAGTAAAATTACAAATAATTTATGATAATTATATAACCCCGGATAAATGATTTTATGACAAAATTGACGTCAGATTTATTTTTAGCTTATTTATATGAAATAGGAGAGAAGAAAAAAGAATATATACATACCTACATGGATATATCTGTTAAAACAGGTTTTTCATTTAGTACAAGCACTATTTCGAAACAAATGCATGTGCTATACAAATTTAAATATGTTACCAAATACAATAAACTAGTTAGGTATAGCACCAACCAAAAAAAGAGGGTCCATGGATATATGCTCACTAAATCAGGATACAAGCGTGCTATAGCCATATTAGAAAAAATAAAAAAATATAAAATTTATGTGATTAATAATGATAGTACTATTATAAGGACTACTGTAGAAAAGTTGTACTATAGTATGAAAGTAAAAATTCCATTAAGTAAAATTTTTTTATTATTACAGTACAATATTTTTGATGTAAGAAAACATATTTTACCCTATGATGCAGAGAACATGACTATCAATATTCCTTTCCAGGTTATAGACACATTTGTTGGCAGGGCAAGGGAATTAAATGTAATAACACAGTTTATGAATGGCAATGAAAATATTTTATTTGTTCATGGTGTAGAGGGTGTTGGAAAAACAACTTTGGTACAATATTTTCTTAGCAACAACAATATAAAATATGTATATATAAATGGGGACAAAATGAGCTCCTATAAATCAATTGTATTAGCCATAATATTTAAAGCTGGTATAGAATATTATTCATCATATAGGGAATATTCAACATATATATCTAAGGATACATTTATAGAACATTCATTATTTATATCAAAAATTTTACAATCTAAAGAAATTACAATAGTTATAGATGATTATCACCTTTTTGGTGAGAATATAAAGAAGTTCATAGAATATACAATAAAAGAATGCAACATTACAAACAAAAAAATAAAGTGGATTATAATTTCAAGAGAGGAAGAAAATACGCTCTTAAAATTCCAAGGATGTAGAAAATTGGATTTGGAAGGCCTTAGGTTAATAAACGTAAAGGAGTTGATTTCAAAAAGGATAGGAAATGTTGCAGATATAGAAAATATTTATAACAAAACAAATGGGATTCCTCTATTGGTTTTAAAATACATAGATGGAACGTTGGATACCAACTTAAAGGAAATATTGAATATATTGCCAATAGATGAAAAACAGATATTATACGCCTTGTCTGCTCTCGAATACCCCATTAAAGAAGAATGGTTCAAACAAAATTTTAACGATAAAGCCCTTGAAAGGTTAATATCAAAAAATTATATAAAAAGGTATCAGGACGGCACAGTTTTATTGCAAAAATATCTTCAAGAATATATAATAAAAAACGTACCTAAAGAAGATATTGCACCTATAGCTAAGAAATTGCTGCCCTATTTTGAAACAGAAAACAACGTTCAATCTAGTATTGAACTTCTTAAACTGAATATATTAACAAACGAACTAAACGCGTTTGTTGATAAAATTGTGTATTGTGGAGATATTATAATAAACAATGGCTATGGCATTGAATTTCATAAAATAATCAATGGGGCATTGGATAAAGACATTCAAAATAAATATGTGTTGTATTACTATTTGGGATTGGTGGTTAAGAACGAAGGCAACTACAAAAAAGCGATAAATTACTTGAAAAAATCATTGGATATGTATAAAATGAGCATAGATAAACAAATAGATCCTATTAACATATATTTTCAGATAGTTCGTTTATATGAACATTTAAACGACATACCTGCAGTAGAGAAATATTTGAAATCCATGGAATTACTTATCAACAAGCAAAACCAGAGAGTATTTTTACATAAATATTATTTTGCAAATGGAATAATGTATACATTGCGCAAGGATAACAAAAAAGCCTTGTATATGTATAATAAATGCATTTTATATTCAAAAAAATATAAAGATTACAATATTTATGTTAATGCACTTTACGAAAAGGGGAGGATCTTGGAATTAAGCGATCATAAAGAAAAAGCAAACAAAATATTTTCACAATTAATCAAAATAGCAGAAAAAAACAATTTGAATTATTATGTTGGAGTAGGATATCTTGGGAAAGGGCATTATTACTTTAAAAATAAAATGTATAAGATAGCTTATGAATATTTTCATCACGCTGTAGAGGTATTTAGCAAAATGGGGGATTCGTTAATGTTTGCATATGCGTTGCTTGATGAATCTATAATGCTGATCAATATGCATAAATATGAACATATCGATGAAACCCTTGGTGTATGCTTGGGCATATTTAAAAAGGTAGGTATAAAAAATATGGTATCAGATGTAAAAGGTATCATGAAAAAAGCAAAACAAGATATGCATAATTTGTAAATTTGATTTTTCTTAACGTTGGCTATAAATTAAGAATGCTGTTGTATACCTCAATTATTTTATCCACAACTTTATTCCAGTTAAACTTGGAAATTACAGTATCTCTTGCATTTTGCCGTATTTTTTTCATTAACGCTTCGTTTTTAAATACATATTCAATTTTTTCATTGATATCTGTTTCTATCATAGGATTAAACAAAAAACCGTTCTGTCCATTTACAACAAGTTCTCTTACACCAGGAATGTCTGAAACAATAACAACTTTCCCACTAGCCATTGCTTCCAATGTAGCCATTCCAAAGGCTTCTAACCTAGACAACGAAGGTAAAACAAATACATCAGAGGCGGCATAATAATAGGGCAATTCCTCATCAGAAACATTGGTGGCAAAATTAATGCGATTATTTACATTATAAAAAGTAGCAAGATTTTTCAATTTATTTAACAACGGGCCATTGCCTACAACCAATAAAAAATATTCCTTTGGCAATCTAGAGAGTGCTTTAATGAGAAAATCTACGTTTTTATGTGGAACCAATCTACCTACGAACAATATTACTTTTTTATCATTAATTCTGAGTTTTTCCTTGATTATATTCCTGTCTATATCGGGATTGAATTTAATATAATCCACCGCAGAGGGGATTATATCTGGTTGTACATGCCATATCAACGAAGAGGTTTGCTGGTAACTTTTGGTATGGACAATAATCTTTTTGGCATTTTTTACTGTGTAATTAGCTAACGTAATTTGATAAAACTTGACTATGTATTTTCCTCCCACAATATGGGATAAATCCAAATCTGCATGATAAGTCATGCATGCAGGAATGGAATATTTTTTGCTAGCCATTATTGCCATAAAAGAGGTGACAGGGGGTGGCATGTGCAAATGCATAACATCAGGTTTGATTTTTTTTATATATTTACCTAACCCTACAGGAATTGGGGTGTTAAACAAATTTAAAGGTGTAAATGCCCTGTAAACAGGGATATTATCAATTACTTCGTATTCTGGTAAATTTTTTCTATCCCTTGAGGTTAGTATAACAACCTCTATATTCCTTTGAGATAGCCCTTTAGACAACCCTTTTACATGGCTTTCAACACCACCTATGTGAGGATAATAGTAAGGCGTTACCTGAAGAACCTTCAATGAATCACCGGATTATTAAGGGGTATCAGAAAATACAGTATGGCATACAGGGCATATCTTATCCTCTTTGCTTACAACACTCCCGCATTTTTCACATCTATATTCTATAAGATTTTTGGGTGGAACTATAATTTTTCCTTTCTTTTTAGGATTGCTAATAACCTTTTTTTCTTTCTTTGTTGTTTGTTTTAGAAGCTTTTCTGCTTCTACTTTGGATATACCCATTTCTTCTGCAAGCTTGTTTATTTTTAAATTGAGCTCATCTAATGGTATTGATGATTCCCAACCGCATTTTGGGCAACGTGTATAGTTATCTACAAGTAATTCGCCGCATCTTGGGCAATGGCTAGCAATATTGTCAAGTTCCTCTTCCAATGCCTTAAGGTCATCGAGTTCGTTTTGTACATTCTTTTGGCTTGATGAATTATCACTCATAATAAATCCCCTAATGTAAATATATAAAATATGGTTGTACTATCTAATAACTTTTTTGTATAGCATTGAAACCAAATTAATTGGGCTTCAATAATTTTATTGGTTATACGTACTTGCTGTAAATTCAAAAGGTCTATGCATGCATTTTATTTATATTGATATTGCCCTTCAAAAAGAATTAGGCAAACCTTAAATTAAGTATATTGTATTATAAAAGCATGAATTATATATCTTTTGGGCGGACAGGGATAAAGGTATCTCGTTTGGTTATAGGTAGCTGGTATTTGCCTCATTTAAAAGAATCTAAAAATGGTGTATATCCCGTGGATAAAGATACTAGCATAAAATTAATAAGGAAAGCGTATGACCTAGGCATAAATTTTTTTGATACTGCCGATGTCTATAGAGGGGTATACGATAGAAGTGGAAAAAATCCAGATTTTAGTAATATTGGAACTTCTGAAAAAATCATTGGAGAAGCACTAAAAGGTTATGATAGGGAATCCTTTGTAATCTCTACCAAAGTAATGGGGAGGGTAGGGCCGTTGGTAAATGATTCAGGCTTAAACAGGAAGCATGTTAAAAACGCAATTAAGAAAAGCCTTGAACGTTTGGGTATGGAATATGTAGACATTTACTTCATGCACGCTAATGACAAAATAACCTCAATTGAGGAAGCTACTAGAACAATGAATTTGTTAATAAACGAAGGTAAAATACTTCATTACGGTGTATCTAATTTTGAAGCTTTTGAAATATCACAAATGTACAATTATGCCTTTAGTAGGGGGCTTGATGCACCTTCTGCAATACAAGATGAATATAACTTATTGAACAGGGGCATTGAAAAAACCAATTTAGTAGTAGCAAGCAGATATGATATGGCTTCGATGATCTATAGCCCGTTGGCACAAGGTATATTAGCTGGCAGGTATCTCAATGAAGGGAATGCCATTAGTAGGAAAGACTATGACCCTAAATTTATTGATGAGGTTAATTTTGAACTAAACAATAAAAAAGTTCAAAAATTGAATGAATTAGCTAAAACGAAAGGGCATACATGTGCACAACTTGCATTATCATGGCTTTTGAATCAGGGGAAATTTATTTTTCCTATAATAGGCATAAGCAATGAAGAACAATTGTTGGATAACCTTGGAGCCGTTGATATTTCTTTGAGCAATGAAGATTTGAAAGCGGTAAGCGAAATATTTCTGTGAGATGCATTATTATGGAAATTGGCATTGTAGGTAAACCGAATGCAGGAAAAAGCACTTTTTTTTCAGCTGTAACTGATACTGTTGTAGATATTGCAAATTATCCATTTACTACTATAGACCCAAACAAGGGCATAGGATATATACGTATTTCATGCCCCCATGTAGATGTTTCTGACCATTGCAACCCAAGAACAGGATTTTGCTTGAACAATATTAGATATGTACCTGTAGAATTGGTAGATGTAGCAGGATTGGTTCCTGGTGCCCATGAAGGAAAAGGCATGGGAAACAAGTTTCTAGATGACCTTAGGGTTGCCAATGGATTTATACAAGTTATAGATTCTTCTGGAAGCACTTCATTAACAGGTGAAATTGCTTCACCTGGTACCTATGATCCAGTTGAGGAAATAAAATTTTTGGAGGATGAATTGGCTTACTGGATAGTGGGCATTATTACAAAAGACATTAAGAAAAATATAAGGAATATAACCATGGGGAATAAAACAGTAGAAGAGTATATATTTGATAAATTAGCAGGGCTAGGTATTTCGATGGAAGATATTTTAGCTGCAATGAGGGCTTCTCCCATTGACATATCAGGAGAAGACAAAGAAGCTTTGTTGTCCTTTGCCAAAAATTTGCTTAAAATATCTAAGCCTAGGATCATAGCAGGGAACAAAGCTGATATAGCTCCTGAAGAGAATATAACCTGTTTAAAAAAATTGTACGGCAATGAATTTTATCCAACAAGTGGGGATTATGAACTTACACTCAAAAAAGCCGCAAAACTCAAGATAATAGAATATTTCCCTGGAAGCCAGGATTTTAAGTATATAAAAGAGCCAAGTGTAAACCAAAAAAATGCATTGGAAAAGATTAGGCAGTATCTTGCTGTTCATAAATCCACAGGCGTTCAAGAAGTGATTGAAAAAATGATTTTTGAAAATATGGATAATGTTGTGGTATTTCCTGTGCAGGATGAAGGAAAATACACAGACTCTCAGGGAAATATATTACCAGATGCTATTATATTAAAAAAAGGATCTACTGCAAGGGATTTAGCATATAAAATCCATACAGACCTTGGGAAAAATTTCATAAGGGCAGTAAATGCTAAAACAAAAATGGTTATAGGGCAAAACTACACTGTATCAATGGGAGATGTTATCAAAATAGTATCTAAAAAATAGTTTTTTATACTGTTAATATATTCTTTTTATATGGCATTGATTATCGGCAGTGAAATAAAGGAGTTTCCTGAAGATTTCAAATGGCTTAACATTGAAAATAAATTAACAAAAAAGGATCTTAAAGGGTCGGTTATTTTATTTGATTTTTGGACTTATTGTTGCATAAATTGTATGCATATGCTTCCTGTCCTTTCTAAAATTGAAGAGAAATTCTCAGATGAGCCTTTTGTTGTTATTGGCATACACTCTGCCAAATTCTATAATGAGTCTATTGACCAGAACATAATGGAAGCAATACATAGGTATGGAATTAATCATCCTGTTATTGTAGATCAGGATATGGCAATATGGAATGAATATAATGTATACAGTTGGCCAACCATAATGGTGATAAATTCGGAAGGTAAAATTGTGTTCAGAGGTGAAGGGGAAATTAAATATGAACATTTGGAAAAGATAATAGAAAATACATTGTATGATGATAAGCTCCATAATACATTAAGAAAAAGTAAGCTAAATATAAAAAAGAAAGTTGTAGAACCCAGGAAGGGATTATATTATCCTTCCAAAATTGCCTTTTCTTCAGATAGGAAATACATGGCAATATCTGACAGCAGTAACAACAGGATTGTTGTTGTAGAACGTGGGAGTGGCAATTTGGTTTGTACGATAGGCAATAAAATGAGGGGGTATTATGATGGTAATTTTAAAGAGGCAAAGTTTAATCAACCACAGGGAATAACATGGGTAAATAACGAATTGTATATTGCAGACACAGGCAATCATGCAATAAGAAAAGCCAATTTAGGGCAAGAAAAGGTTGAAACCATTGCAGGAACAGGTGAAATGGGGGATTTAAACGAACGGATAAAAAATGCAACTGAAAGGCGCTTGAATTCTCCCTGGGACCTTGCGTATGGAAATGGAAGGATCTATATAGCTATGGCAGGGTATCATCAGATATGGGTTTACGATATCAATAAAAATTACATTTACCCTTTTGCAGGGATGGGATACGAAAACCTTTTAGATGGAATGGCAAAGGAATCTTTGTTTGCACAGCCTAGCGGGATATCCTTTTACAATAATGCATTGTATATTGCGGATAGCGAGTCTTCTTCTATAAGGAAGATAGATTTGGAATCCAATTACGTTTCTACCATTGTAGGAAAAGGGCTTTTCCATTTTGGAGATGTAGATGGAAATTTTAATGAAGCTAAGCTACAACATCCAATTGGCATTGATGCCTTTGAAGATAAGATTTACGTTGCAGATACCTACAACCATGCAGTAAAGGTTATAAACATGAAGGAAAAACTTATAAGTACAATCATAGGATACAAAAATAGCGTATGTAAGGTGGATGATCCAAATTGCGATACCCTTTTGCTTTATGAACCCAACGATGTGAAATTGTTTGAAAATACCCTGTATATTGCTGATACCAATAACCATTTGATAAGGTTGTACGATTTGGATAAAAATATATTGAATACATATAATATCAATGGTTTGGATTGATTGCTAACATGTTAAATTGTTGCATGATACGCTAAGCAGATCTTGAATGAAAACCACTTCTTTTGCAATATCGTTATCTAAATATTTCTTGTAGGGAAGAATATCTTCTACATTGATTATCTTTAAGGCTATTAAATGTGTGGATAATGCCCATGCATGTGCCCTCAGTTCTAAATCCTTAACCTTTAATAATTCTAGGTATTTTATTTTGGCCTTGCATATGGATTTTAATTCTATTTTTTCTAAAACAAAGAAATCAAGCATATTCCAGGCTTTGTACCGGTATTCAATATTTCTAGATTGCAACAATTCATAAAAAGATTTGAAATTCTTTTTTATCTTGTTTTTATGCAAAATTCCAGAATAATACATGCTGAATGCAAGCCTCCATGAGTTGGCTTTGATCCACAAAGCTTTAGAATCTAACAACATGTAAAAAAAAGGCAATTTGCTATGTACTATTTTGAGTAATTGAGGTGGTTTATTCTTAATGCTTAAAATGCCTTCCCATGCTGAGTACCTTGTTTCCTCGTTTTTGTGCTCCAATAAAACAGAAATTTTTGCTATGCCCTTTATATTAATAATGCCTTTATCAAAGAGTTCCACTACACTGCTCCATGCGTAAACTTTTATCCATAACGTTGGGCTTTCTAATAATCCATATAAAAAATGGAGCTGGGAAATAACCTGTTTTTTGTTGGCTTTATTTATTTTTATATTCTTCCATGCTTCTATCCTTTGATCTTCAGATATGCAATCAAGGGATGTTAGCATTTTATCCCTCAACAAATATGCACTTTTCACCCACCTTGATGCTTTGAGGAACGATATTACAATCCACCCCAAATTGCGAAATCAAAATGTACCTTAGAACTTCGGCACATATTTCTTCACCTATATTTTGTATGTTGGAGCACCCACCACATTTGGATATTTCTATTCTTATTTCGTTTTTCCCTGTGAATTCTAGTTTGCCCCTACCGAGAGATTTCCATTTTTCGGATAACTTTTGGAATAGCTCTTCTTTAGAATGGTACTCAATTCCTTTCAGCAGGTTTATTGCTATATTTTTAGATATAAGCTGGACAAAATCTTCAACTGGGATTTTCAATTCATTAATATTGAAATTGACCATTACAAATTGAATGATTTCATGGAATAGCTGAAAGCTTTTGGGATCGTTTTTAAAGAAGGTTATTGAAAGGTCTGTGCTGTTCATTACATCTTTCTCTATCTTTTTGGTATGGAAATTGGTACATTTGGAAAGCAGTAAATTGATTATCTGGTTTGTTATATTTATAACTGCTTTGGAATTGGTCCATAAAATTGTTTCATTTTTGCTCAAGGTATGCAAGGCAGTATCTGAGATTAGAAAAATCATTACTTCAGAATCATCTATAATAATAAAATTGGAATTCATTACGTTTGCACAGTGGTACAATGCCCCTATTTCATCGAATTTTTTTGCATTTTCATAATTGGTATCACAAACCTCAGTAACAAAATAGATTTTAACATCCTCCTTGCTTTTTAATTCCAATGAATTGGCATATTCTGTAATCCTATAAAGATTGTATTTGGTTGTTACGATCTTTATGTTTTTTTTGGCTTGCTCTACCTTCATTTTTATAAAACTATCGATGGATCTTCTCCCTTCAATTATTCTAATTTTTTCTTCTTTGCCTGTTATATCTTCACTGTGTTTTACAGAAACCCATATTTTCTGTAGTTCTTCTTTGTTTTTATATATGGTATTTAATCGTTCTTTAACTTCATTAGTTAATATACTTACCGCATTCTTTAGGGGCATCGCTACAAATTTCATGGGGCGTTCGATCGTTGATTCTAGGATCCCTCTTTTTTCTAGGGATTGGAGTACACGATAAGTATTTACTCTTGGTATTTTAGTTTTAAAAGATACTTCTGAAGCTGTTAAAGGGCCATAAAAAGAGAGTGTAAAATATACCTTGGCTTCATCCTCTGAAAATCCAATATTCTTTAAATATTGAATAATAGTTTCGTTGCTAACAGATATCCCTTCATTGCTTAACATATTTACTAACTTAAATATGAACTCAGGAGTATAAAAAGGTATCAGGTTTACAGGGGTAAACAATAAACCTTAAAACCCCTTAAATTTTATATGCCTCTTTAAACTTTCCCCATAAATTACAAATACAGTATTGCTGTTATAAGTTTTAATGGGCAAAGCATTAAAAATTATTTTTGTAGTGTTATTGTTTTCTATGGCCATTGTTGCATTGGCATCAATGGTTCCTCAAAACAAGGCTTTGTATGTTAAAGCGATATCGCCAAATGAAAAAAGTTATAATATCTATTTTTTTGAAATCGGATTGCCTAGCAATGCAAATTGGAGTGTAACAATAAACAACACAACACATTATAGCACCAACAATTACATTGCGTTTTCCTTTTCAAATGGAAACTATAGCTATACCGTAAATTCCGTCAAAGGGTATGATGCTAGTATAGTGCATGGCATGGTATATGTTAAAAACAGCAATGTTTCTGTGCTTGTTTATTTTCAACCAGTTGCATCAAATATAAATTATTTTTATGGAAGTTTCCTTTTTTATATTTCTATCATTTCCGTAATTTTAGTTAGCTTGGCAATAATTTTAGTTATGAAGTTCACATTGGGTAAAAAGGATTCATTGCAGATTACACATGGCAATGCTAATGAAGCCAAAATGCCACCAACCCAACCCATTTTTGCCCCTAATCCTCCAATGGATAATATCGTAAATAATCCACCTCAACGTGTGGTTGCCAATGCAATTCCCCCTCCAGGCGTACAAGTTGAATTTCATTTTCAGGAAAATGCCATGGCACCAAAGCAAGAATACATTACATGCCCTAAATGTGGTTATATAAATTTATCTGGCCGTAAAAAATGCGATCATTGTGGGGAAACTTTATCCAAGTAATGGATTAGATAAGATATTCTATAAATACTCATAAAACATTATAGATAAATCTAGGTGGTTAGATATGGAAATTGATTTGGCATCTTTAAGAAAAGGTTCCGAACTTATTAAGAGGGGCTTTGCAAAAATGCAGAAAGGAGGAGTAATAATGGATGTAACCAATAAGGAACAAGCCAAAATAGCAGAGGATGCAGGAGCTGTTGCAGTTATGGCTTTGGAAAGGGTGCCCTCAGACATTCGTTTGGAAGGAGGAGTTGCTAGAATGGCAGACCCTCAGAAAATCAAAGAAATTATGGATGCTGTGTCTATACCTGTAATGGCAAAATGCAGGATAGGCCATTATTCGGAAGCCATTATTTTACAGGAAATAGGTGTGGATATGATTGATGAATCCGAGGTTTTAACTCCAGCAGATCCTTTTTACCATATAGATAAGCATGATTTTACAGTTCCTTTTGTTGCTGGAGCACGTGACCTTGGAGAAGCACTGAGAAGAATACAGGAAGGTGCAGCAATGATCCGGACCAAAGGTGAGGCAGGAACAGGCAATGTAATAGAAGCGGTAAGGCATATGAGGACTGTTATGTCTGCAATAAGGTCTCTTAAAGGCATGTCAATAGAAGAACTTGTTGGATATTCTAGGGAAATAAAAGTGCCACCTGAACTTGTTATCGAAACTGCCAAATTGCAAAGGTTGCCTGTTGTCAATTTCGCTGCTGGTGGAATTGCAACCCCTGCGGACGCTGCCTTGATGATGCATCTTGGGGCAGATGGTGTCTTCGTTGGCTCTGGAATATTCAAATCAGAAAACCCTAAAAAGGTAGCAGAGGCAATTGTTATGGCAGTAACCAATTACAAAGACCCCTCAGTATTGTTGAAAGTATCAACGGGCTTGGGATCTGCTATGAAAGGCATTGATATTGAAAAGATTCCAAAAGAGTCTTTGCTGCAAACCAGAGGGATTTGATTAACTTTTTACCTTATTTTTCAACAATTCTAGGTAATATACACTGTTTAGGGAAGAGTATATTTCATATGCCTTGTTGTAATAACCTAGAGCTTTTTCTTTGTTCCCATATTCTTCATAAACCCTTGCTATGTTATTTGCTGCATTTGCTGTAATTTCTGGAACGTTAAAGTTCTTTATATCTTCGAAAATTTTATTGAGATCATCATCGTTGAGGGCATTGCCTTTTTTTATAGATATGTGTAGACTGTTGATCTTACAATAGGAATTAATGATTTTATCCCCTATCCAAGAAGAAATTTTTAATGCTTTTTCATTCAGATCATTGGCAGTATCATAATCACCTAACATTACATATACATAGCTCATATGGTACAAGGCCCATGCCATTAAATCACTTTTTGATATTCTAGAAGCTATTTGGTATTCCATTTCATGCATATCTAAAGCTTTTTTCCAGTCATTGAGCAATGAATATAAACTTCCTAAATTGTTGTAAACACGGCCCAATTCAGGGGAATCGCCTTTACTTGACAGATAATTGAGTGCGGTTAAATAATACTCTAACGAACCTGCTATATTCCCCGCTGATAAATTTATGTTTCCAAGGTCAATTTGCAGGCTTGCAATCATGGTTTCCTCTTTAATAGAGGTAGCAATTTTCAGGGCATCGTTGTAATACTTTGCTGAATCTTTTATTTTACCTTCTCTCCATAGAGAATATCCCATGCCGCGCATTGCACTTATTACCAAACTAGGCTCATTTATCTGCAATGCATTTTCTAAAGCCCTTTCAAAAGATTCTTTGGCGTTTTGATGGAGATTCATCGCTGCATAAACTTCCCCTTGCTTTATAAGGGATTTGATTTTCCTTATGTCTTTATCCATAACCACTGGAAGGAGCATTTGTTCTACTGTTACGCTCAGTGCATTTTCCCACATAGAACAATATTTGTAAGCTTCACCTAGCCTTTCCAGTAAAATGTATTTTTTATCTGCATCTAAGTTCTCATTCAAGGTTTCAATGCATTTTTTGTAAAGGTTTATTACTTCAGGATAAGCATATTTGGATTTGGCAATATCCCCTGCAGACAATACGTATTTATATCCGTTTTCTGCATCTCCACTTTCAAGGTAATGGTACGCAATCTTGAACGCTTTTTCCATCACATCCAAGGGGGCTTTTTCAAGGGCTATAGCATATTGCTTGTGCATTTCTTTTTGTATTGAAATGGGCATTTCAGATAAAACCACTTCCCTTATTTTTGCATGGAAGAATCTGTAGTGTTCTCTCCTTTCCCTTATAAACTGGAGCTCGATTAATTCCCTTATATCTTCCAACAAAGAATACCTGTTGTCTTGAATAAATATTTCAATATCGCTAAGGTTAAACTCCAATCCAACGATAGCGGCTATTTCTAGTATCTTCATTTTTTTCTTATCTAATTTGTTTATGCGGTATTTTATGATATCATAAATTTTCTGGGGTATTGTTGCATGTATATGGCTTTTTGAAAAAGTGCCTTCTTGCTGATAAACTTTAATGAGTTCTATTAAATAAAAAGGATTCCCTTCAGATTCTTCATATATATTGTTGACAATAGCATCATCAATATCTTTGTTTAGAAGCCCTTTGGCTAATTTAATGCCGTCTTCAGTTTCAAGATGCTGCAGCATTATCCTAATTACGTTGGGTTCCCTGCTTAAAATCCCTATTGTTTCTTTAAGCTTGGAGTTATCTGCCACTTCTTCTGTCCTGTAAGTTCCTACAAAGAAAATTGGCTTGTTTGATATCCTTGGAACCATATATTGTATGAAATCCAAGGAGGTTTCATCCGCCCATTGCAGGTCATCTAGGCATATCATTATAGGATTGTTCTTTGCAATCTCTAATATGTTATGGAGTATGTAATTAAAAATCAAGTCTCTGCCTACACCTGTACTTACCCCCCATTCTTTCCCGTTGTATGCTGGATGGTTTATAAGTTTTTCAAGATAAACTCTAGCCTCTTTAAGTTGGGTTATATCTCCATTCCAGTTATCAATGGCTGTTTTGTACTGTTCTTCAATAATTTTCAGTGTGTTTTTGGCATCTTCCTCTAACAAGCTGTTTTCTTTTCCATGTAAAACAAAAATCAACCCTATTTTATTCTTTTTTATTGAGTAGAACCTTACATTTCCAAAATCCATGCCAGATATATCATATTCCGTAGATGAAGATTTCACATTTATGCTCGTATGTACAAAATTGAATATGATTTCATACATTGAGGTGAGCAATGAAGGGTCTATTTTGGAATCAGATTTTTCAATTTTTGTTATAAGTAATCCAGACGGCCCAATGAAATATATGGCTTCTATTTCTGGTGAGATAATAGAGGTGTTAATAGGGTTAGGGGAGATTGTTCCAAAGGCATCTTGGAAAGGGCTCAATGGTGTAAGAGGTGTATGGTTGCATTTACCTAAAAAGGGTTTTACCCCGAGGGCAGGCGAGGTTCTAATCCCTTCGTATAAAATTTTACTTTTTCCAATTCCACCTTCTCCACCTATCAAAACCAAACTGCCTTCGTTGCTAATCGCTTTTTTTAACCCTTCTAGTATAATGGAAAACTCTTTAACCCTATCTACTAACGGAGGAGAGGGTGGTAATTTGATTCCTTGTATATCCATGTTAATCAATGTTAAATTAAAATTGAAATAAGATTATATTTTTTACTACAAGATTTTAACGAATATGGTCCAATGTGAAGGAACCTATGTTTATCGACTTCCTTGTAAATGTGAAGTTTATTGGCGCCCTTGATTGCACATCAGTTATGCCTTTTATAGAGAAAAAGGTTTTTAAATTCTCTATTTTAATAGCGATTTCTCCATCCATCATATGGTTTAAGGTTTGTATATCAGAATCTGCATGTACACCTGTTTCAACCAAATACATGGAAACAGCATTTTCTATTTTTCTTTTCCCAGCAAAGGGCTGAAGAAATTTAAATGCCTCTGTTGGGCTGCTGATTGTTATTAATGTAGTCAATGACTCGAATATGAGCCTATAATAGGGATGCTTTTCTTTTAATTCTGCTGTTATGCCATCCACTACCCTTGAAAGAGTAGCAAAATCGTTCTGCTTTTCAAGGTATGTTGCATAGCTCGCAGAGATCTCTTCACCTTTTACTGTTTTGGTATACATATCTACATATTTTACCAATTCCATAGAATGGTATTGCTGGTATGTTGGTACGATATAAGACATATCTGCCGAAAATTGTTGGATTGTCTTATCTGTAAGGATTACTACCGCAGGAATTCCTTTTTTCAATCCCTCTAAAATAAAAGAGTTTAAAAACAATTCTTTTCCTGAATGGGCAGGGCCACTTATTAGAACGTTAGATCCCATTGGAATGCCACCATACATCAAGTCGTCTAGCCTAGCTATTCCTGTTTTCACTTTTTGTTCCTTTACTTCTAATGTCCTTTCTGCTTCATTCATTTTGATTTCGTCGCCAACCAACCCCTTTTCTTTATTGATTATCTCCTGAAGCTTTGCATTTACGTATTTTTCCCTTGCCTTGAGTTCTTCTTCTTTCTTTATTATCTCGTTTTCCATATCTTTAAGTTTTTTGCTGTATTGCAGGCTATCTAGGCTTACATTTGCCTTTTTTGCTTCTTCTAAATTATATTCCATAGTCTTTTTGGCAGTATCTAACTGCTCTTCTCTTTTTCTAAGGTCTTCAGTCCATCTATTGATTTCATCCTGTTTGGATATCAGCAATTCATTGACCTTTTTATTTTCTTCTTCTAGTTTTATCAATTGATCTTTTAAACGTTCATTTTCATTTTTTAAGTTGTTCAATGTTTCTTCAACATTGAGATATTTACTCATTTTTTCATCAACTGTTGTATCCAAGGTTTGCCTATCCATTGAAAGCAGTTTTATTTTTTCCTGCAAACTTGTATTCTCAGCCTTCATCTTTTCAATTGTTTGCTCATACTCGCTTATTTTTTTCTTCATTTCCTGGTTATCTAAAAGCAAGGTTTTAGCCAACTGGCTGCTAGACGATATAGCCTGTTCATTTCCGGAAGATAAAACTGATTCCTTTAGTTTTTTAAGTTCTTCATTTAATTTATTGTATTCTTCTTTTATTTTGTTGTTTTCTTCTATTAAAGCTTTTTCTTTTTCTTCAAACTTTTTATTTTCTTGTGCACGTATATATTTTATAAGTGCTACACTACCAGCCATCAATTTTTTCATTTCTGACTCAAGATTCTTTCTTTTGATTGTTTCAGATTCCAATTCCTTTGCTTTTTGAACATTGTCTTCAATGATTTTCATAGGGTTTAGTTCATTGGTTTTCATTTGGTCCGCATATTTTTTAAGTATGTTAAACGCAGCTTCTTCCCTAATTCTTAAAACTTCTAGATCTTCTTGTGAAATTTGTTTCTTTTTTATTATAGGTGCCTTCACATTGGATTGGTCGTTGATCCACTGATCGATGCTGTCAATATCCCCTTCTACCCATTTAGAAACCGCATCTTCTACCTGTATATCCTCTTCTTTGGTTTCCTTTGGTTCCTCTTCATTTTTCTTGGGTACGCTTTCTTTTTCAGCTTCATCCAGCCATTTTTTCATCGTTTCGTCAAGTTCTATATTGGTCGTACCGTCTAGAGATACCTCTGTTGAATTTACTGCATCACTTTGAGCGATAATTCTTTCAGCTTCTAATGAGGGGATACCCAGTCCAACCAATTGATCTTTTTCAGCCTTAGCTAGGCTGGATATAGTGCTATATCCAGAATCCACTAAGATCTCTGCATTTATCCTTGAAATGCCAAAAAGATCTATGAACATTTCAATGACTTCTTCTCTATTTTTTATGTTGACTGAATCTGGCATTTAATCTTCACCACATGAAACTTTAAACAAATACATGCTTACAGATATTACTATCTATTATGTTTTAGATATTTAACATTTATTAGGTTAATGTCTAATTGTGTTACTTTAATAACCAATACAGATAATGGATTAATCACAATACAATAATATTTCCTTCAGTTGCCCATTCTACCTTTTTTTCTAATATGTTGCCTTTTTCATCTAAAAAATTACTGTAATAACCTAAAGTTGAAGACATTATCGCTTTATTAGAACCATCGTTATATTTAAGCAATTTCGGATAAAAGGGTGTTTGCGATTGGTTTTCGAATTTGGAATAATAGCAAATATAGTTATTGCCTTCCCTGTTAACAACAAGGCATATGAGGTTTAAAAAATTGGATAAATTATTTTCATTAACGAACTCAAGTGCCTTTTGGAGCCTGCCTATAAATTTCCCTTCTAGTTTTTCTATATACATTGAAAATATTTCAGTGTCTGAGACATTCTTGGCATCATTAATACCTAAATTTTTTGCAATTTCTGATTTTTCGATAAACCCATTATGCGCTATATACGCAATTTCTTTACTGTTTATACGTATTGTGAAGGGATGGGAATTAAATGCCCCCTGCTTAGGCTCTTTGTCAGAGGATAGCCTTGCATGTAATAATCCAAAATAATTGCCAACCCTTTCATCAAAAAAAGTTTGGATATTAGTTTTGTTCAATGGGGTGGTATGCCTAACATATTCCTCACTTTCCCCATTGATTAAAACTCCGCCCCATCCATCTTTGTGGGCTATGCCTCCTTTAAAAACATCTTTTTGAGATGATTTGTATAGGGATTCCATCATTTGTATGCCAAAATCTACATTTCCATAGTACCCAAACATTCTACACATATATTAATTAATTTGTTTTTAATATTTAAAGTTTATAAATATAATAGGAATGTTGAATAATTATTCACCAAAGGATATACTGATACACCTTTCAAGAATCCAAGAAATAAAGATAGGGAAAAAATGGCTCAAGACGGCGATACCAAAAAAACGAGGAAAATAATTGAAAAACTAAAGATGCCTATTATCTAAAAATTGAAAAGTTACGGGTTTATTCTCAAAATCAAAAAAACCATAATAAAAATTTAAAAAGTTTATTGATTGGTTTCTGCTTTTAAGCTTCTTTGGCTATTGCAAAGTATATTACAAAAGGCTAGTATGTAATCTGGAACCAATTGGCGATAAATATTCACAACAGTTTCAAATATGTAAATAAATCCAAGATTTATTGCACAAGGTATTATCTACAAGCCATAATAATCAGTGGAAATATTAATTGGTCTGTTTGGCTAGTATTAGCCTGTTTTTTCCCGTATAATAATCCGACAATGCTATAAAGAACCAATATCGTTCAGAAATTCTAAAAAAAAAAGAAAAATATTATTTGTATTTTTTTAATAATTTTTCTGGTGCAGTAAATTTAAAGAAGTAATCAAACACAGGGTCGTATGTACCTTTTAGAGTTCCCCAGTATATCCTTGCCATCATCATTTTCTCGAAGTGCTTGAAGCTTGTTGCAGGATATGGTACTGTTGGATTATTATAATCGGATATTACAAAAGTGGCTTTTCCATACGCTGTATCAAATGGGCAGTTTATTCGTCCTGTGAATTTAGAGCTTTTTCCATCCAATATTTCTGCCACAACTTTAGCTTCTAAATGTGCCGTTACACCTGTTTTAGATACAGGCATATTATTTGCGTCTCCTACTGCAAACACGTTATCATATCCCTCAACTTTTGCAGTATATCTGTCAACCTTTATGAACTTGTCCTCGGTCAATATAGTTGAAGGATTGTATTCAATATCAATGCCCGTGCATGGAGGAACTATGATAGGAAGGTCATAATTGAGTGTGTCCCCGCTTATAGATGTGATCACTTTCTTTTCAGTATCAATGGTATCAACATCGAAAAACGTTACTACTTCAATGTTTCTCTCTTTGATCATAGGTTCAACAATCCTGTTGATTGGTTCTGCGGAGTATGCTCTTGGATAGGGTGTGAAAAAGATAAGCCTTGTCTTATCTTTCAATCCCTTTTTTCTTATGTATTCTTCTACTAGAAACATCCCTTCAAGCATGGATGGTGGGCATTTGCAAGTAGGGCTACTTTGGCCTAGTACTATGGTTCCACCCTTGAAATTTTGAAGGTTATTCCAAATCTTCTTTGCTTGTTCTATGTTTGTATGATAGTTGCCGTACTTCTCATTGATCTTATCTAAACCAGGGATTGATCCAGTGTTTGTGACTGTTCCTGTAGATATAACCAGATAATCATAAGTGTATTTTTTCTTGCTCTCCGTCTCTACCACTTTATTTTCTAAATCCACTTTTTTTACAGCATCTTGGTAGAATTTTACGTGGGGTTTTAATATCTGCCTTATATCTCTCCATATCTTTCTGTCAGAACCCTTAAACGCTACGTACAAAAACCATGGCTGGTAATAATGTTTATCCTTTTTATCCAAAACCGTGATATCGTATTTCTTCTTGTCTAGAGAGTTTGCAAGTATTGCCCCACCGGCACCAGCACCTATGATTAATACCTTCTGCAAATATTTCACCTTTTATTGATTTTTATTACTACTACCACTTTTTCTCCATCTTCAGTAACGCTTACGATTTCATTACCTGTCTTTTTGGCCCATGCATCAGTGTCTGCTTTGACTCCTTTGTCTGTTGCCCAAAGCTCTAATATATCTCCAACCTTCGAGTTCCTATAAGCCTTAACAAGATCTGTTATTGGTCCAGGACATGCTGTTCCTCTTGCATCTATTATTTTGTTAGCCATGTTTATCACCATGCGGGGATATCTTTGTTTGTTCCTGGGTCAGAAGAGAGTACCTCCATTATTCCATTTACAGGTACTTCACTCATGGTCTTTTTAGCTGCAAGTAAGGGACCTGGACAAGAAGTCCCTCTTGCGTCTACAACTTTCGTTCCTTTTAGGTTTTTCAATTCTGCTTCACTCATTGTCATTTTTTTCACCTTCTTTTTTAATAGGTTTTTTGTATGAAGGCAATGGTCTTTCGAACCTATGCCCCCATATTATATGTTTATATCGTATATCTATATGTAATTACGTAATATATATTTTTTGTTCAACTATTTCTAAATCACCACCATATTTAAATGGTATTTACGTTTGATTAGTATCTAATACATATTCATTATTTAAATTTTTTTCTTAAAGTAAGTGTGTTTAACTATCTCCAGTTTTAGTAAAACTTAATTTTTGATATAATAATTGGGGGTATTAGTGAGTAACATGCTTTAGTTTTGCGTTAATTTAATTCAATAATGTTAATAAATTTAGAGTAAAGTTTAATAAATGTCATATTATTGTCTTATTTAT
>Ga0080006_1100963_pt1 | contig 21363 bp, 23 predicted proteins | sample RS3BMetagenome_FD_69209 | JGI IMG/M metagenome (GOLD analysis project Ga0080006, IMG submission 69209) | Ferric oxide microbial mat and aquatic microbial communities from Rainbow Spring, Yellowstone National Park, USA - RS3B (SPADES... ...
ACGGTAAAATTCTTTTCAATTGCTATATCAATGCATAAATTGATGGCATCAATATACCTTTTCATAAGATCCTTGATAAGAGGGGAAGGTGAATATGGCTGTGTAACAGATTTAAATGTAAGCACAAAAATATTATTTGAAACATAAATATAAGGATTTCTATCAAAATTAAGAGATTACAGATGGAATTAATAGAAAATGTACATTAATTAAAAAGAAATTTTGGTATTTGATTAGCTCGATTAATAGAATCAATTCCAGGAAGAATTTAATTATGAAATTTTTGTTATGCAACACTCAAAAGATAAATGAAAAAATATAATAAATCATTTTTTAAAAAGGATTTCTACTAGGCTGTTACTTCACAAAATTTTTTATAAAAACATTGCATGGTAGAAATAATGCATATGCACGATGAGATAATGGAAGAGCCCGAGGTCATAATGAAAACATACAGGAGTGTTTTGCCATCCTTTCCTGAAATAAAGGAGGAGATGGAAAATTCTAGGTTAATTTTTATTACGGGTGATGGTTCCAGCTTCCATGCATCATTATATCTTGAACATATTTTGATGAATAATTCCTTTATTGCAAAGGCATTTCCTGCTACAGAATATGACCATTACCTTAAGAATGCTGATAAAAATGATCTTGCCATTATATTCAGTCAGTCAGGTGAAAATGTGGATGTACTCAGTGCTGCCAGGGCATGGAAGGAAAAGGGTAAAAGATTGATATCCATTGTAAATAATGAAGGATCAAGGCTTGAGAAAATATCAGACATAAGTGTATTCCTGAGGTCAGGAAGGGAAATGGCCATACCTGCAACAAAGACATACATTTCAATGCTCATTTTCTCATACTCATTGCATCTTTCATTGAATGGTATTGAGGCAAATGAAAGAATATCAATTATTTCTCAAAGGGTGGAGGAGATCATAAAAAATGTGAGAATTCTGGAAGAAATCTCCGGAAGAATAGGTGAGATGGTTATCATCCTGGCATCAGGCCTGGACTATGTAACTGCCCTGGAGGGTTCCTTCAAGCTTATGGAAACTGCTGGCATAATCTCCATGCCATTTTATATAGGTGAGGTTTTCCACGGTCCCATTGAGATAATTGACAAAAATTCCACTGTATTTGTCATTGAAAATAATAAGATGCTGGATTCAATTGAAAAATTATCTAAATACACCAAACCATTAATAATAGGGGATGACAAAAAAAGTGACATTTTAGTACAATGCCCATTCAGAGAGGCAAGTCCCATCCTCAATGTTGTTCCATTTCAGTTCATCTCATATTTCCTTGCATTGAGGAGGGGCAGGGATCCGGACAGGCCCCAGAGGCTTAATAAAGTCGTTACTCATGATGGATACTGAGATGCAGCTCATGGGGATAGAGATACCTGAATGCTTCTGCATGAAAAGAATTTGCATATTTACCATAATATTTTGATAAATCCGTGATCCAGTTTAAATCCAGGTTCTGTGATCTGTGCTCCTTTAGTGCATTTAACTTAACCTCAAATTCATTGTCAATATTAATAAAAACATTAGGTTCATCTGAAGGCGAAAGTGCCAGAGAGGGCGCTTTTGATTTTACCTCACCATTCCCTATGTTTGGAAATTCAAAGAATAGAACAGATTGCATAACGGCTAATCCTACATTAATGTGGTCAGGATGAACCTCGTATCTGAGGAAAGGATCATTTGTAATCACAAGGTCAGGTGAAAAATCCCTCATCTCTGGTAAAAGTAAATCCAGAAGTTGCCTAGGTGAAGGTGTGTATGTATCACCTATGCCAAGAAACTTCACATCACCTATTCCCAAGATTCCTGCAGATTTAAGCTGTTCCATTTTCCTTTTTTCCGCCAAGTTCTCTCCCTTCTTCCTTGTTCCCTTTGCACCGTCAGTTACCACAAGGAGCCTGACACTGGCACTCCCATTTACAGCCTTAAAAAGGAATCCACCAGCAATTATCTCTGAGTCATCAGGATGAGGAGAAATTGCCAAAATTCTTCTTGCTGAAAGCATTTCATTCCTTCTATCCTTATTCTCCTTTAAGGTGATCATCTGCATAACCTCTCTTATCCTATAAATATAAAGAAATTTAAATCTCTCGCTTCTAAAATAAACATCCCATTTATGATTTTTAATCAATAATTCTGAAATTTTTTCCCATGTTTATTGATTTTGGAAATTTTTAAATTTAACTTTGTCTTTTATTAACTATGGATCTAAAATTAAAGGATATAGTTGATTCAATAGTTAGAGAAAACATTGCATACAGGATGGCCCTTGAATATGATATTGTTAACTATTCATCCCTTGCAAAGAAAATAAAGAAAAGGGTAGATGAACTAAGTGGAAGGGATGTACCACTTAATACAATAGTTAAATTTTTAACAATGTACAGGGGGAAGGGATCAAAACCCATGGATCCTGCGGTGGCATTACACAGGGTCTCCATCTCACTAGAATATGATTATGGCAGAAAAACAATTACCCTGGAGGAGCTACTAAAAACAAATTTTGTAGTGGCGGTTAAAAGTGGTGAAAAGGTGGAAATACTCTACAAAGAAGAGAAGGAATCTGAATTTGCACTCATAAAGTTAAAAATGAAGGAGAATTTTTCAGAGATGCCAGGTATAACTGTCCTTGTAATCTCAATACTTGAGATGTTTGACATAGAGGTTAAACAGATCTACAGGATAGGTCATGAGATCATGATACTTTTAAATAGGAAGGATGCGCCCAGGGCTGTGGAAAAACTTGCATTTTATTCATCAATTCAGGATAATTTTTCAAAAAATCATTAATTTTTCATATTTATGAAAAAAATTCATATACTAAAAGATATTATATGGTATAGGTGATAAGATGACAGATGAAAAAAGTGACACGAAGATACTGCTGGTCAGTACATTGATACTCTTTATAATCTCCATCTCCATGCTTTTCGGCGGTATCTATATGCAGGTGGTTCTTCATCAAACAAAGGCCCCATTGTTACTTGGTATTGTTGCTGGAATTTTGCTTGCCATACCCCTAGAACTGTGGAACTTTTCGGATCCTGATACACTCTACAGGGTAATGGCCTTTCAGGATAGGTTCTTACTTGTTTGCTTTGGTTTTGCAATAGGTCTTGGTGCAATACTTCTTTATGGCCTTTACCTTTTTGTTCCACACCCCAATTTTGAAATTAAGAGTTTCTTTGTTCCTGGGATAATCATAGGTGATATAATCTTTGGTGCAGGAGTTGGTATTGCGGGATATTTCCCAGGTACAGTATGGATAGCCCTGGGTCAGGGTAGATGGGATGCCATATGGGCTGTGCTGGGCGGTTTACTTGGTGCATTTACATGGTCCGTTATATTTGGTCCCGTAAAGGATTTTTTCTGGAATACACTAAATTTCGGTCCCATAACGTGGGCAAGCCTTGTGGGTGCCACAACAAGAATTGAGATATTTGCTGTGAGTATTGTATTCGGAATCATACTTCTCCTGCTATTCTTTTTCCTTCCAAGATATCCCGGTCAACCATTAAGGCAGTGCTGTTTTTCACATCTTATAGGAAGAAACAAAGATGTGGTCAGGTTTGATGAACTGATTGGGGAGGAGAAAGAAAAATATCCAAAATCAAGGAATTTCATAAGGAGGATAACAAACGAGAGCAGTACATGGAATGCAAGGTACGTTGTTTTCCTGGGGCTTGAATTTACCATTGCAGCCGTTGCAGTCATTATACTCCACCAGATATTCGGTGAATCAACAACATATTCCTGGATAGGCGCTCAGGTTTCATACCTTGTCAACCCTGTCTGGGCAGCATCAAATCCATATTTCCAGCTCTTTGGCGGCATGCATATTGTAAACGGTATTCCGGTCAACAACCCATTCAGTGAGATAGGATGGGAGCCACTTTCAGATCTTGGAACCTTCCTTGGAGGCTTTATATCTGCACTGTTCATATCAAAGAGATTTATGGGTTTCAAGCCACAGGTACCTAAGGTCTGGGAACACAGGTTCGGTTCCAGCAGGAAATTGAGGGCCATAGGATCCTTCGTAGGTACCTTCATGGTTCTATTTGGTGCAAGGATGGCAAATGGATGTGCATCTGGCCATATACTCAGTGGGAACATACAGATGGCAGTATCAAGCTTCGTTTTCATGGTGGTAGTACTACTGAGTGCCTGGGTAACCCTCTATACAGTGCTCCATCTGAAAATTAACAAAAGGGGATACAGATGAATCCCCTATTTTTTTATTATTTCAATCTCACTCAAATAGATAAGGGAAAGTTTGAAAAAGGTATTTTATTTATGGCATAAGGATCCCCATGTACGATCTAACACTGATTCAAATGGTATTATCCGTTATATCTGGAATCCTTGTTGGATTTTCACTGGGTTTAATAGGAGGGGGTGGATCCATACTTGCAATTCCTTTACTTATATACCTTGTGGGATACGATCATCCACATGTGGTGATTGGTACAACAGCTCTTGCTGTAAGCATTAATGCATTCCTTAACCTGATACCACATGCAAGGGAAAGGCATGTAAATCTCAGGAAGGGTGTGTTATTCAGCATACCGGGTATTGTAGGTGTTCTCACTGGGGCCGAGCTTGGTCTTTTAACCCCTGGAAAAAAGCTCCTCTTCATATTCGCAATACTTATGATAATCATAGCTGTTTATATGCTCAGGAGGAGATGCATAAATGAGTCCGTGAATCCAAAGGCAAAACCATCATATATGAAATTGCTTAGCATAGGTTTTCTCGTGGGTTTTGCATCAGGTTATTTTGGCATTGGAGGAGGTTTCCTCATAGTTCCAGGTTTGATATATTCCGCTGGACTGAACATAATACAGGCAATAGGTACATCGCTCATTTCAGTGGGTATATTTGGGGCCGTGACGGCTTTAAGGTATTCACTTAACGGTGATCTAAATATCATAATTACGATTCTCTATGTAACGGGTGGCATATTCGGTGGATGGGTAGGAGCACACTTTGCATCCAGACTGTCAAGGAGAACCTTGACTAAGGTATTTGCAATAATCATCATACTGGTTGCAATATATATGCTTTACATGAATTTCACAGCATTCTTTTAATTTTATTTGGTTATTTAAAGGTTAGAATTGAGATATCACCTAAATTTGAAAAAGCATTTTCAGATGTAAAACAGTTAAAGCTCTTAAAATTTGTATCCTATATGTCATTACGTGAATAAAGTTATACCTCCTAAAAATTTCATTATTTATAATTTATACAAATCAAATAAATTTAAACAGATTTTTATCATCAAAATTTGATTTGGAGTTTCTTAAGAATGAGCATATCAATGTAATAAATGAAATTGAGAAGGATTGTATTCTTGTAATAGAGATATTTTGAAATGCTTTTTCTTTAAATAGGTGTTTTGAAAAAGGCTTTTTGACAATAATAACACGATGTTATTGTGAGAGTCCGAAAAGTGGTCCACTTTTTCCTTGACTTACGAGGTCGCTAAATAGGTTGACCACTTTTACTTATAGACACCATACCCTGAAATAAGGGTGAATAGAAGATTGTCGAGATTTCCGACCTGAAGAACTTTCACAAACCACATATGAGTTGGTAAAATAATTATATGATTGAAGGTACATAAAGATATGGTATACGGGACAAATAGAAGAAGATGGGAAAATAATAGAACAATATGAAATGAGGAACAGTGATGAATTCTGTAACAAATTTGTGGGTAAATTATTACATTTACTATGATCCGGTAAGAGAATTACAGGAAATAGATAATTTCTATTCAAGATTGATGGAGATTGAATCAAGGATCATTGGCATAGAATATTCAGATGCAATTTCTATAATAGATGAACATTACAAAGGTTTTGACAGATTAATTGAAATGAAGATAGAAAACGGAAGAGTAAAAGAGATAAAAAGGAAGAGGAATGCAATATCCCAATCTAAACAGGAAAGGAAAAATGATCATGCTCACGAACACAGAAATGGACTGGTTAACGTTTCTAGATCTCTACAGATCTAGGGACAGTATAGAAAAATCGTTCAGGATAATGAAGGATGATCTAGACAGCCTTCCATTAGGAATCCTTGATGGACATGGATTATCATGTTATAGCGATGCTCTTTTTTACGTTAATTTTAGAACTGAGCAAGATGAAGAAGATAAGGAAATTTAGGCTTGCTGAGAAATATTCAATCAAATAGGTATTCATGGAATTATCAAAAATAAAGATGATAGAATTAACTTATGGAGAAAAAATCACAGAAATTCCAAAGAAAGTAAGAGATATTTTGGTGGAATTAAATGTGAAAATAGATGAACTTTTTATTAAAGATTTGAAAGATTAGGTTAAATAGGTTCAAAATGTTTTAACATTATGGGAATTATTGTTTGGAGGATTTATGAAAAGCCTATACCAGAAGGATACAGAATACTTGTAGATGGCCTTTGGCCCAGAGGCATTGAAAAAGGAAATATTGATTACTGGGCAAAGGAATTTGCACCATCCGCAGAACTGAGGAAATGGTTTTCACACGACCCTGATAAATGGGATATATTTATTAGGATGTACAGAGAGGAGCTGGAGAAAAAACCTAACCTGAAGGATTTCATAGAAATCTTGAGGGAAAGGCTTGGGAATGGGGAAATTATTTTTCTGTACGCTTCAAGGGAGAGATTCTTCAATAATGCCGTGGCTCTGAAAAAGATCATCGAGGAAATCATGTTGAGCCATTGATCATAGATTTAAATAATGAGATTCGATAATCCAGATATGAAATTTCTTTCAGTAGATGGCGGTGCAACAAAAACAATATCTGCTGTCTATGATGATTCATTTGAGATATATACCGCTGGTGTATCGGGTCCATCAAACTTCAGAACGGCAGGTATGGCAGCATTCAGGAAAAACATAATGGATGCGGTTAACCAAGTATATTCAGAGGATATTGAGGAAATGACCTTTGCACTTCCAGGAATAAAGGATACAAGTAGATCCACATCAGTGGTGACGGGGATTTTGCAATCAATTTTCAAACCAAAGAAATTGAGGATTTATAACGATGGTGAGGCAGGCTTTCATTCAAGGTTTCCTGAGGGTGAGGGAATAGTGGCTGCAGCAGGAACAGGTATGGTATGCTATGGAAAGCTTAAAGGAAAATCAGTCAGATCCTCGGGCTGGGGCTGGTTTCTTGATGATGAGGGTGGTGCATTCTACATAGCAAGGAGGGCACTGCAGGAGGTGGTGAAGATTGTGGATGGCAGGGCGGATCAAGATTCCATCCTGGTGGATAGGATAGCCGAAAGATTAAATATCAAAGAATATGGTGAACTCATTAACATCATATACAGAAGTAGGATAAACATAAAGGAGATATCGTCCCTTGCAATACTTGTATCCTCATCTGCAGAGAAGGGTGATCTACTTTCAAAGAGGATCATGGAGGAATCAGCCTATGAGACATCCAGGGCCATTCTGGCCACATATAGAAGGCTGAATTTTCCAGAAAAAATAGGAATCAGCGGTTATGGGGGTGTTTTCAGGGCAGGAGGATGGTACTGGGAGATGGTTAAGGGTCATACAGACAAATTTATACATAATTCAGAATACAGGGAACCTTACTTTGGCTATGAGGCCATAATAGGTTCCATGGTACTCACCTATAACTCATTGGGGATTGATGTGGAATTGAAGGATCTTGAGAACATAAGAAAACAGCTGAATGAAAGGATTCAATCAATTGAACCATCCAGGAGAAGGAAATATCTCTATTTCTGATCAAAAAATCCCAGGTCATGGAAGCCAAGAATGGCATAGATTGATGATATTATATTCTCATACTTATCCCCGAATGCGGCAACATAACCTATGTTTCCATCAAGGAGGGGTGAATCGTAGGGTATGCCTGTGTTTATGAATACACAGGAATTCCTGCTGCATAGCCTGTTTATCTCATCATACCTCCCGTTCAGGTGTAGATTTTTTCCAACAATTATTATGTTTGCCCCCTTCTTTTCATCTTCAGCTTCCATAAAGCTCACACTAATACCAATGTCCCTTAATCTCATTATCACCCTTGATATAATTGCCCTCATGTATGATGTTTTTCCAGCATAGTATATGAATATATCCTCTGATGGATCCATGATCTTTTTCCTCAGCCACTTTGGAACATTGAATGATAAGGAGATCATGATCTCCTCAGGTGGATTATAGTTCCTTTTTCTTTGTAGATAGAGGGAATTTAACCTTTCCTCAATGCCCATTGATCCAAGGTTTTTCAGGTGTTCATGTATGTTCTCTGCAAGATAGGGATCAACACATTCAAGTATGTCTGCCCCATTGAGGAAGGAATTCCTTACAATCTCACTTGGTGAAAAGTTGTCAGAGATTGCCTTCATATCTAGAGAATCTGTTATCACCAGACCCCCATATCCCATCTCATCTCTGATTATTTTGTATACCCTCTTTGAAAGGGATGATGGTATTCCCTCATCTATGGCATCGAATGCAACGTGTGAGACCATGATGCTTTTCACACCCTCTTCAATAGCCCTTTTAAAAGGTGCTATGGTATTCCTCACAGAATCAATACCCCTTTTGTCCCTGGGCAGCTTTTCATGCGGATCCTCAATCACAGAACCATTTCCAGGGAAATGCTTGGCTGTTGCAGATATTCCGAAATCCTGAAGGCCCCTTATGAATGCTGCACCATTTCTTGAAACCTTATCCACATATTCCCCGAACGATCTCTCCAGAACAGATGCATTCTCTTTGTTTGAAAGTACATCTAAAACAGGGGCAAGGTCCCAGTGAAATCCAAGATTATGGAGCTCCATTCCGGTTATGGCACCTGAGTAATAGGAGATATTTTCATTATCGATTAAACCAAGTGCGTAATTGCTTGGAGGATAGTTTATTTCCCTTATCCTTGCCACATTGCCACCCTCCTGGTCAACGGCCATGAGTGGCTCCCGAAGCTTGAATTCCTTGGTATATAGGTTCTTTATCCATCCAATGAGTTCAGAAAGATCCTCCAGATTTTTAAAATCACTGGCCATTATTATTATTGATACAGGTTTTATTTTTTCCAGCAATTTTCTGGTACCTTCTCTGTCACCGTGTAGCAGGCCTATCTGCATCAACCTGCCGCTCTCCATTTTTATCACTCTTCAACTTTTTACCTCTTCCATAACAGCACCAGTATGCCCATCAAGCAATAGTATAATCTTCTCATCCTTATGAAGAAGTTCAACATACCATACTGGGATATGAACGAGATATACATCCGCAATCTCAATGTTTATATCCGCAGAAAGAAAACCGTGCACCATCCTTTGCAATCTCCTTATCTCCCATTGCTGTATCCTCACCTTACCCTCTACCCTCGCCTTTTCCATGCTCATGGTGCCATTCAACATCTTCACGGGGTTTGATGAATCCTGGGGTGTTATATTCCTTGCATTTGCAAGGTTGAATATATAATCAGGTGGCTGGTAGAGATTCAGGTTTTCAATGGCAATAACTGGATATTTGACTGTGCCCACATCAGTTCCAGATTCTATCACTGTCCTCATTTGGACAGTGGGTCCCGCAATTCCTCCCCTTCCACCCATCTGAACACCAACAAATCCCCCAGGCTGTACCTCTTCCCTTTTGTACTTGTACTGTGCAGTATATCCAGCATCTATTATCCAGTAGGGCACATAGGAAAGTTGAACATTCTTAAGCTCACTCTTTTCAAAAAGGTGTCTGTGGAGTATTGACCTGTCAAGGTATGACCTTACTATGCCAATTGCCTGATCCTTTAAAGGCACTTTTATATCCAGGATATAATGCCTGTGTACCTGGCTCCATCCCAGGGATCCAAGAGTGATTGATGTACCGCAATAGGGGCATACCACCATCGCCTCACCAGGCTGTGGATTTAATGGAGCGCCGCAGTTGGGGCATTTCATTTCCTTCAGTATTTCATCTTTCTTTGTCTCCTGGGCACTTACCTTTTCCGCTCCCCTGTTCTGTGGAGCACCACACTTTGGACAGAATAGAGAATCATCAGGTATCTGGGCACCACATTTCCAGCAATACATTTATTCCACCTTCCATCCACAGTTTGGACAAAATTTTGCACCAGGGGGGATGTCTGAACCACATTTTGGACATTTTAGTATGAGCTGCTTACCACAGTTGGGACAGAACTTGGAATTCTTAGGTATAGTGGCACCACAGTAGGGGCACTTAATTGTTTCTAGAGATGTGAAATCAAAGCCACAGTTCGGGCAAAACTTTGCATCAAAGGGCACTGTTGAACCGCACTTTGGACATGTCTTTGTCTTTTCCTCCTTAGGTGCAGGCTGCTGCATTCCCTGGGATATGCTCGATGCCATGGGATAGGCCATTCCGGCCCCAGCCCCAATACCAACACCAATTCCAGCACCTGCTCCTGCTGCGCCTGACGGATTGTTAGCTGCATCCACCATTGCCTTTCCTGCCTGTAGCTGTAAATAGTTAACACCAAGAACCTGCATGCTAGACCTCTGATCAATTGCCTTCTGAACTTCCTCCGGAAGAGAAATGTTCAGTCCTGAGATCTTGTTTATCTCTATACCGTACTGGTCAAAGGCCTGCTTGGAATTTGCCAGGACAGCCTCCTCTATGTTCATCAGGTTTGATGGAAGATCAAGCACAGAAATGCCCTGGTCCTTCATTTTCCCAAGTATGTTGTAAATAAGCATTACCATCTGATCCCTTATCCTGCTCTCAACATCTGCCGCAGTTTCAGAGGCGAAGGTCCCAACAAATTGATTTATGAATAATGATGGATCTGAGATTCTATACCTCATTTCACCATAAAGCCTCAGCATTACAATACCAAAGTCCTTGTCCTTGAATGCATAGGGTTCCTTTGAACCGAATTTTGCATCCATTATCCTTCTCTGTAAATAATATACCTCGGCCTGCTGCTGCACACCTGAAAGTAGCTTTACAATTTCGCCAACAACAGGCGCATTCAGTGATGTGAGTGCATATCTTCCAGGCTTGTCAATGTATGCAAGCACCTTACCGTCCCTGAAGAATACTGCAGTCTCATCCTCCCTTACAACAATGTTATCGTTAAGCCTTATGTTCCTTGGAACCTTCCACATCACATTCCCCTGCTTGTACTGATCCTCCCATTCTATTGTGGTAGCACCAATGAGGCTATTCCCGCTTGAATATCCTTCTTTTTTCCTAAACATGATCATACACCCCCATAAAGTATCCTGTCCCTGGAGTCATTAAGTGCCTTCAAATCACCTATGTTGTTTTCTATTGCACTTAAAAGTGAAAAGTCTAGATTTCCAGAGATGCAGGAGTTTAGAAAGTTCTTTACATTCGAATCAAGATTTACAATACCGTCGTATATCTTCATATCAAGATCGTAGAGTGCAGATATCTTTTCCTTTCCTATCCTTATTGGTGGGGAAATTCCAGAATAACCTGCCTCATGATGCTTGATTTCACCTGCAACGGCCTGTATCTTTGACCTCACCGCACCTATCCTTTCTAGATTTTTGAAAATTCCATTGCTCGTAAGTGCCTGTTCAGCCTGTTTCAATGTTTCTATTATGCCAAGCATCTTCTTGTAAAGCTCACTTTTAAGGTAAATATCAGCATCCCTTAAATCCTCATTTACCCTGTAACCATGGTAACCTGGGAAAAGTAGCTGGAGCTTTTTTATTGCCCCTCTATCATTAACAACATCCTCTCTTAAATCACCCATGATTTATGAAAATTTGATACAATATTTAAATATTATTAATTCGAAATCTTTTAAAGAAATAAATTTTTTACTATGCTCGTTTTTAATTTTTTTTTTCCGTAAATTTTTTTATTTTAAAATTCAATGTGTTCATTATTCTTCAATATCTTTAATTTTTCCGGGAAATTTTTCATAAACCATTCAACGTTAACAGTATGAACAGGGATTATGTAATCAGGGTCAATTTTTTCAATAGCATCGTAAAGCTCATTCTGTGAAATATGGCCTGAGGCATGAAGACCCTTTTTAAAAATAATTTCACCATTCTTTGTTCTTTCAATACCTTCAATCCTCATCCCAAAGTAATCTATCCAGTTTAGAAGCCTTTCAAAACTAAAAATATCCTCCTCACCGAATGCCTCGCTTGATGAATAGATATAAACACTACCATTCTCTGGCCTTATATCTAGGAGCTCGTTAACATCATAGAATGAGAAGCATAATATAAAATTATCTTGTGATTTCCTTATATCAAATGGTTTTAAAAATTCATTTTCTATGTTATCCCTAAGGAACCTTTCCCATTCATTTTCGCTCCTGCTCATCTCATCGTATATTGCAAGGTTCCTTAGCCTTTTCTCATCCCTGAAAAGGTCAAGTGAGTATAGATGGTATGCATCCTTAATTGTTATAACGAGCGTTCTACCCGTCTTTTCTGCTATTTCCTTGAAGGTCTGGAGCCTTTCAAAGTTCCTTCCAGAAAAGTCTGCTACCACAAGCCCCTTGGAATCCTGTACTATTTTTAGCGCATTTTCCCTCACATCACTTTCGCTCATGTTTGAATCATCCTCCCTGCCCAGCCTGGTGCCCTCAGTTATCAGTATTGATGAATCCCTTGCCCTTGATATGAATTCCCTTGAATATTCTGAATACATTCCATGGAGCCTGAAATCCCCCGTGTAGGCAAGTTTTAATTCACCCTCTATAATGTATCCAAGTGCTCCCAGTATGGAATGGTCTACCCTCTGTGGCAGAATTTTGAAATGTATCTGGAAATCTTCAAGTGTCCCCGGCTCCTTCGTTTCCACTTTTTTCTTCTTTTTATAAAGTCTTGATATGAAATCTATCGCTTCATTTGGCATCTTTTCCGTTGAAAAAACCTGCCTCTGGCTGTATTCACCTGAGGTAAGTATGTATTCTATACTCTCCCTCCTTGCAAAAAATGGTATCTCCATCCCCATGCTACCCCTGGATGCATCAGCAAGCGACTTTATTATGAGCAAAGTTTCAGGGGATCCTATTATTGGTACATTTTCATCAAGAAGTGCAATATTTCCAACATGGTCAAGGTGTGCATGGGAAATAAGAACTGCATCAATTTTCATTTTTTCCCTTGAAATTATTTCATTTATAAGATCGCTGGGGATCAAATCCCTTCTGTAAATATTTTCTCTGGGTATTAGACCGAGCATCCAAAGGTCATATATACCCCTCCTTGATCTCTCTTTTAAAAACTCTTCAAAGTATTTTCCATAAAGATAAAAGTTCATTCCAAAATCGAGAAATATGCTCTCATTTCCTTCTTTAAGAAGTATCTTGTTTCCCCCTATGACATTGTAACCATCAAGCAATGTTATTCTCATAGTTATCAAATGATTTTCCAAATATATAATTTTTTAAAAAAATTTAAGGAATTTTTGCATCCTTTACCCTTTCACTTGACTGTTCCCCTGCAATGCCCCAGTTTTCCCTTGGTACCTCGTGTATTATTACCTCAATTGCTTCCCTTGGTATACCAAGATCGGTGAATACCTTCGTTATACCATATATTGTTTTTTTCTTTGCCTCATTAGAAAAATTGCTCCATACGAATACATGAACTATTGGCATTATACCACCATATTAAAAATCGATCTTATTATTTAAAGATTTAACTAATGTTATGGAAAAATAATTAACCATGTTTATAGATAACATCTTTTATGTTGAGTTTTATTGATGGGGAGATAGAGGAATTCAGGAAGGATATAAGAAAATTCTGTGAAAGGGATCTCAGGGATTTTTCGAGCTTTTACGATCTATGGGAGAAGTTTCCAGAGGAATCCTATAAGAAAATTGCAGAGAAGGGTATACTATCACTTGGGATCCCTGATGCCTTTGGAGGGAGCGGTGATTTCATAAGGGAGCTTGTTGCAACAGAGGAGATAGCAAGGGTGGACCAGAACCTTTCAATACAAATGGAGATAAAGAGCCTTTTTGAGAACACATTGTTGCTCCATGGGAATGATAAACATAAGGCACTCTTGGCAGATTTAGCAAAGGGTAAGATAATTCCAGCCTTTGCCTTTACAGAGCCATCAGGGGGTACGGATGTTTTAGGTATAAGAACTGAGGCAAAAAGGGAGAATGGAAGATATATTCTTAATGGTACAAAGATGTTTATTACAAATGCGCCCATAGCAACACACCTCATAATATTTGCAAGAACAGGTGAAAGGATTTCTGCATTCATATCAGAAAGGAATGAGAATATAAGGCCAGGACCAAGAATAAGGACAACAGGGACCAGGGGTGCATTGATATCTTCAATAAGGATTGAAAACCTTGAGTTGGATGATGGATCACTCATAGGTAAGGAGGGGAACGGGCTTAAGGTGTTCTTTGATGTCATGGACAGGTCAAGGCTAGTTCTTTCTGCAGGTGCCCTTGGCATGATGAGGAGGCTTTATGAGGAATCCATTAAATTTTCCATGGAGAGGAAGAGTGGGAACAGGCCAATATCTGAATACCAGTACATACAGGATTACATAGTTTCCATGGCTATGGATATTGAAATATCATCATTGCTCATCTACAATGCAGCATTTCTTGCAAAAAACAACAGGCAGTTCTCAATGGAAAGTGCAATGGCAAAGCTTTATACAACAGAATCATTAAAGAAAAATGCAATGCATGCGGCAGAGATAATGGGTGGCTATGGCTATATATTCGGAACTGCTGTTGATAGAATCTACAGGGATTCACACGCATCAACCTTGGGCCTTGGATCATCAGAGGCAATGAAGATAACAATATTTAATTATATTAAAAAAATCAGCGGAAGGGGTTTAGCCTGAACCTCATATGTTCAGGGTATTTTCTCTTTTCTTTTATCCTAAGGAATAGTATTGCACCCGAAAGCCTGCCCGTGAAGGATATCATGTAAACAATGAGTAATGAGAGAACAAGGGGATAATATATCTCGAGGAACTGTGCAAGTGCACCTCCAATCAGTGATCCAAAGAATGTAACAAGGCCGAGGATTGCATTATAAACACCTATATATTTGCCCCTGTCCTCCCTTGGTGCAACATCAAGTAGATATGCAAGAAATGCGACGTTTGTTATTGCTGTTGTAAAGCCAGTGAGTGCGTTTAATAGGTATATCCATATGATTGAATTTGATATTCCATAAACAAGTGGCACTGGCACAAAAAGGAACCTTGTAATTATCATAAAATTTCTTGGACCGTACCTGTCTATCATCCTTCCAAAAACAGGTATGAAAAGGACAGTGAAAAGAATGCCTATTAAATTTATTAATCCAACTTGGAAGAATGATGCCTTAAGTACGTCAACTGTTGTTATGTAGAAAAGTGGCCATGATATTGCCATTGAAAAGTTATAAACAGCCTGTGAAAATAGGAAGTATGAAAAATCCCTATCATTTCTTAGGGTCTTAATGAAGTTTACCTTTCTCACAGGAACAAATTTACGTTTATCCTCCACGGCATAGAGCATGATAAGGGAAGAAAGTACACCTAGTATTCCTGCAAGGTAGAATGGTATGTAATAAACGGATATTGCCTGGCCGTAGATGTATGCATAGATAATAAAGAAAACACCTGCAAATAGCATTGAGAGGTTTGAATAGAAAGAAAGGTTCCCTATGAACGATGCCCTTTTACTTAATGACGTGAGATCACCCACCAGTGCATTCCATGCTGGGACAACCATTGCACCAAAGATCGACTGTACTATTACCACTGCAATCAACAACTCTGGTGAATGTGAAAATATGTATAGTATGAACATGAAGGATGATACAAATCCGCCAAGTATAATGAAAATTAGCCTTCTTCCCATCCTATCTGATATGATTCCCCATAGGTATTGCATTATGTTGGGGAAAAGGTTTGATGATGCCTGGAGCTCACCCATCTCCATGCTGTTAAATTTCAGGGCAGCAGCATAGTATGGGAGGAATGGAGATGCAAGCCCAGAGCCAAAGCTGCCTATTAATTGATTCAGGTACATGGCGAGCCTTGATCTCCTTATTGATTTTTCATCAAGCATCGAGCAGTAAATTGCAATAATAATAAAAAGGTTTCATCATTTTTATACCTGAAATGCATAACCCTAAGCATGATAATTGAACAGATAAATTTAAAAGGTGAAACTGCACTTGGGATAAAGGTGGAGATGAACAATGCACCTCTAATTCTAATTAAGGTGAGAAAGGGATTTATTATGTGTGGATACCTTAATATTGAGGCCGCAAGCTCTCTTGGTGACATTGCAGGGAGGATCAGGGGCGTTAAGGATTTCAAAGATTTGCTTGATGGAAAGGTGGTGGAGGTAACAGAGGGTGCAAGGAAGCTTGGTCTTATGCCTGGAATAACAGGGAGGGAGTTTCTGGAAAGGCTGGGTGATATAAATGAGCAATGAATTTATGGTCACTTATGATGATATAGTTGAGGCAAGGGAAATAATAAAAGGTGTGGCAAAGGTGACTCCACTTGAACATTCAAGGACACTATCAGAGATGTCTGGAAACAATGTGTTTCTTAAGCTTGAAAACATGCAAACCACTGGCTCCTTCAAAATAAGGGGAGCATACAACAAGATACACCATCTTACGGAGGAGGAAAAAAGGAAGGGTGTGGTGGCATCAAGCGCAGGAAACCATGCCCAGGGCGTGGCATACGCATCCTCACTAATGAACATTGATTCAACAATATTTATGCCAATATTCACACCACCATCAAAGATTGTTGCAACAAGGAATTATGGTGCAAATGTTGTTCTATACGGAGAAAGCTATGACGAGGCATTCAAAAAAGCAATGGAGTTTACAGATAAAAATAAAAAAACATTCATTCATCCTTTCAACGACCCTTATGTGATCGCTGGCCAGGGCACAATAGGCATTGAGATATATGAACAGCTAAAGGATGTTGATGCTGTTGTTGTTCCCATAGGCGGTGGTGGCCTTATATCAGGAATTGCAATTGCATTAAAGCATCTTAAGAAGGATGTAAAGATAATAGGCGTTGAGGCGGAAGGGGCACAGTCGATGAAACTTTCTGTTGAAAGGAATGAGATTGTTCCCCTTGTTAATTTGAACACAATAGCAGACGGCATTGCAGTAAAGATACCAGGCCCACTCACATTCGAGCTTGTCAAGGTTTATGTGGACCGCCTAGTTACAGTGACCGATGAGGAAATATCCAGGGCAATGTATCTTCTCTTGACAAGGGGTAAGATAGTTGCAGAGCCTGCCGGGGCAGTTTCCCTCGCTGCAATAATCTCTGGAAAAATAGGTCTAAGGGGTAAAAATGTAGTTGCTGTGATTAGTGGAGGGAATGTTGACTATGGCCTGCTTGGCCAGGTGCTTGAAAAGGGATTGATAGAGGAGAGGATGATGACAAAGGTGATACTTTTAATACCTGACAAGCCAGGTTCCCTAAAGAAGATATTGACATACCTTTCAGAAAGGCAGGTCAATGTACATGATATATTTGTTGAAAGGACCTCAAAGGATATACCTGCTGGAATGGCAAGGATAATACTCTGGGTGAATACCCTTGGGAATGAGAGCATAAGGGAGATTGATGAGTTTCTTAAAAAGGAGAACATAGATCACAAGATTGAGGATTGAGATGGGAAAAAATGATTTTGTAATGAGGAAGTTTCAGGAATACTACAGGGATAACAATCCTGTCCTGCCACCAAGGTTCTCCAGCAGGGAATATGGATTCATGAGCTTTGATAGGGAGGGGATGATTAGGCACATAAAATTTAACAGCGAGGGTGATTTGAAGAGATTCCTTGTTGAAAATATACCTGCACATTCCTACTATTCATCCGCATACTACAGATACCCTGAGAGACAGAGAATGGAGGAGAAGGAATGGCTTGGGGCGGACCTTATATTTGACCTTGACGCAGACCATATTGTAAAGGGTAGTGTTTCCTACGAGGAAATGCTTGATATTGTCAAGACGGGGGTGAAAAGGATAATAGATTATTATCTAATCCCAGACCTTGGAATAGATCCAAGGAATATAAGCATAGTATTCTCAGGCGGCAGGGGATACCATATACATGTTAGGCAGGGAAACGTATACAACCTTGGCAGTGACGAGAGGAGGGAGATAGTTAATTACATCACAGGTGAGAATGCAAACTTCAATTCATTCATAAAAAGGGACACTGAGGGGAATTTTATAGTGCCCGATGAAGAGGACCCTGGCTGGTATGGAAAGATTTCTAAAGCGATAATAAACGTATCTAAAAAAATTTTATATCTTTATGAAAAAGGTGATACAAGGGCAATAGATGAAATGATGAAGAGTTCAAATGTAAAAAATAGAAGAAGATTGATGAATGCACTTTTTTCTGAGAAGAAATTATTTTCTGAAGGATCACAGGTGACAAAAAAGGTAGTGGAGATTTTGGCTGAAAAGGGGAACAGAAGAAAATTGAACTACCTTGGTGATGAGGAACTCATATTGCAGTTCCTAGATATTGTAAAAAACTATATCTCCGATGAGGTAGCTGGAAAAACAGATGAACCTGTCACAACAGATGTACACAGGCTTATAAGGCTCCCTGGCACACTTCATGGAAAAACAGGTCTGATTGTTAAACCCCTCAAAATTGAAGAAATTGATAATTTTAATCCATTGGAAGATGCAGTGTATTCAAGATTTTCAAAGAATGTTAAAATTAATTTGTCAAAGAATTTTTCAATTAAGATGATGGGCGAAAGGTTTGATCTTAGTGAAGGTGAACAGGAGGTGCCGGAGTTTCTTGCACTTTTCCTTGTTCTTAGGAACATTGCTGATATATAAAAAATAATAGATTAATTATTCTGTTAATAGAATTAATTAACAATAAATATTTTATTATGATTTATTATTAAAATTATTGATGATTTTAATAAAAGTAGATAGATTAGTTATATTATAAATAAAATTAATTAACTAATTTTACCACATAAAAAATATGATAATCATTGAAAAGAAAACATTATAAATAGGATTATGATATAAGGTATAAGTGATTTGCATGGGAGCCATTAGACCTGCAGTTATTAAAAGGGTTGCCAGGGAGCTTGTCGAAAAATACCCTGACAAGTTCACATCCGACTTTAATACGAATAAGGAGCTTGTAGCGAAATATACGAATGTACAGACAAAAAAAGTAAGAAATTTACTGGCTGGATATGTAACAAGATATTACAGGAACATACACACAAAAAGGCCCAAGCAGGAAGTGCCTGAGGAAGAGGAGAACTATTAGATTTTTAATATATGTCCCCATTTGCCAAGTGAAAGCTGTAGACCGAAGCTGTTCAATCTTGTGAAACAGTTTATTATCTTAATTCTATCCCCTGGGCTTATGAATGAATAGTTGTCTATTTCCTCATTCCATAAAACAAGGGTGCATTCCCCTGTTTCATCCCTCACCCTTATCTTCCTCATCCTTAGTTCCCTATCATTCTTTTTTACAATGTTATCCTCTAGGGATTCAACAATAACCTCAAGGGATGCGTTCACACCATCAATTAGATCACCAATCTTTAAAATATTTATTGGAGATCTACCCAGCTCGTCAAGAATTAAAAGTGCAATTGCATCATCATCAAGCAAGTCACCATATTTTCTCCTTCTTTCAGAGATTTCATATTCAAACCTCTCCCTTGTCATAATATCCTTGATCCTCTCATATAATTCATCCTTATCCATTGCTTATTGAATAGTAAAATTGTTTAAAAATATTCCTTATACATTACCAGTTAATATTTTCTTATTATTTTATTAATGTAGTATCTTAATTAATTGTATGGTATATTAGATTATCTTAACAAATTATTTTTATTCTGCACTCATTTAAAAATCAATAGATCGATTTTTTTCATTAAATAATTTCATAATATGTTTTTCAATAATAAATTTAATTTCAGGGCCTTATTTAAGAGATGTTTATTCTTTTATACCATTGGAACAAGCTTAAGATATGGAAAACCCATTTTTTCATCGATCTCTATTCCATAGTAGATTGTCCTTGGCTTTATACCATAGATAAATGAAACACCATTAATCGTCGTGAGAATCATTACATAATCTGCAATATTCTTTATTTCCTTATTAATTTCCTGGCCAGGCTTTGTTATTGACAATGCAATAGATTTTGAACTTTTTAGTCTAGTTAAATTGGCAAATATATTTTTTAGGGTCTCATCTGGACCTATTGAATACTCTAGAAAATCATGATGAAATATAAAAAGTGTTTTTTCATATTTTTTTATAAATTCTTCAACCTTTTCCCTGTGTATTTCAGCTGCTTTTTTAGGATCCATACCTCCAAGTGCAATGACATTCTCTCTTTTCGATTCTGCGATTGAATAATCAATGTAGTACGTATTCTTATCAATTATATCCACGGGGATCCATCGACTAAAATATCTTTTAACTGCATCATAAGGATATCCAGGCTCTGTCACTGAAAATATTCCATTGTTAAGGAATAAAAAGTTAACTATAAATGGAGTTTCAAAATATCCCCAGATATCATGCAAAACATTTCCTTCAACCTGAATATTAAAGAAGGACCCGTAGCTAATACCACCGCCAAGCAATTTGTCAAGATCTTCAATTCCTGTGCTGTACATACCATCCTTTTCTGGTATTGGCCTCCAACTTTTATTTATTTTACCTCTTATTTCTAGGGGCTGAAAAACAGAGAATCTACCTGAATTTAATGTGAACGTATAGCTTGATGTATTTATCTCACCACCCCTCAATTTTTTTAATGTTAATTTCCTTATCCTTCTACCATCCTCTATACTATATGTAATGTTTATAATACCATCAACAACATAATCCTCCATAGAAGCTGAATCCTTCTCAGAAACAAATATGACTGTTGCGTCAGCACTTTCAACAAGATCCTTCTGTATCATGTATGCAAACATAGCCTCATTAATGTTATATTTCCCTGTAATACCCTCTAGGGAATCTATTACAATGATTGATTTTTCAGGTAGAGTAGAATTTATTTCTCTGTAGAGGTGCTTTATTTCAGGTGCTTTTTTATCTTTCAAAAGCTCATTGAGGTATATTCTTCCAACTTCCCTTTTTTTATTTAGCTCCTTCAGGAATTGTTTTGCTGCTTCCTTATATTCTTCTTCCGGCTCTTCTTTATAGATCTCTGAAAGAAATTGTTCTGTAGCCACAAGTATTTTCATATTTTTTTCAATTTTTTTGAGCCATGGAAACTGTTGGTATAAACTTGCATCACCAACACGTGTTGAAAAATATAA
>Ga0080006_1172925_pt1 | contig 21352 bp, 18 predicted proteins | sample RS3BMetagenome_FD_69209 | JGI IMG/M metagenome (GOLD analysis project Ga0080006, IMG submission 69209) | Ferric oxide microbial mat and aquatic microbial communities from Rainbow Spring, Yellowstone National Park, USA - RS3B (SPADES... ...
GCCGACGCGGGCGGCGGCACCCGGGCCCCTTAAAAACGCGGATGCGGGAGGCCGCCGGCGGCGGGTCGCCACTTCTAGCTGGGGGCGGGCCGCCGCCCGCCGTTTCCCGACACGACGAGGTCAGACAATGAACAGGACCGCAGCGCTTCTGGCGGCTGGTCTGCTGTGCGCGCTTGGCGCCTGCAGCAGCGAACAGCCGCGCCAGATCTCCCACGACCGCGCCCAGGCCGGCATGCCGCCGCTGACCGGCCAGTTGCCCAACGGGGTGATCGAGGATTCGAAGTCGAAATAGGGCGGCCATGTCGCCGTGGCACTGCCCACGGTCCCAGCGGACGGGACGATGCGCAGCCGGACGCCGTCAGCCCCGCCGGCGCCTGACCCCGGCACGGGCGGCGCGCAGTCGCCCGAGCAGCGGCTCGTAGCGGATCCGGTTATCGAACCAGGCAAAGATCGGCTTGCGGAAATACAGGACGATATTACCGCCCCAGAGCAGAACGGCTGCCGCGAGCAGGCTCACATCGAGCATCGACATCGGTGGCTCCCGCCCAGTGTCCACTCGGGTGTGTGTTTAGCAAGGCAGGCGATGCGCAGGCAAAACTTTCCGCGAGCGGCAGGCGTCTCGCCGGGTGAGAAACCGGCTGGCGTCTTGATGTCGCGCGCCCCCGGGTGCAGGAAGGGGCCGCGGGGAGGCCCATGAGTCACGCTTTTGAAGAGCAGTCGCCCGGAACGGACGGCGGAGGGCGCTTTGGCGGCCCTGACGGCCCGACGCCACGCTCGGCGCTGGATGCCGACGCGGTTCGCGCCGCCTATCGCCGCTGGGCGGGGGTCTATGACCTGCTCTTCGGCGGCGTGTCGATGGCCGGCCGGCGACGGGCAGTCGCCGCCGTGAACCGCCTGCCCGGCGAGCGGGTGCTCGAGGTGGGGGTCGGCACAGGCCTGGCGCTGCCGCATTACGGGCGGGGCAAGCGGATCACCGGCATCGACCTGTCGAGCGACATGCTGGCCCTGGCCCGCAGGCGGGTGGCGGCGCGCGGCCTGTCCCATGTCGAGGCGTTGCGCGAGATGGACGCCGAGGCGACCGATTTCGCCGATGCGAGCTTCGATATCGCGGTCGCCATGTTCGTGGCTTCCGTGGTCCCCAACCCGCGCCGCCTCCATGCCGAACTGCAGCGCGTGGTGCGTCCCGGCGGGCACATCCTGTTCGTCAACCATTTCCTTGCCGAGGGCGGCATCCGTCTCGCGGTGGAACGCGGCATGGCGCGGGCGTCGCGCTCGCTCGGCTGGCACCCGGATTTCGCCATCGAGTCGCTGCTCCCGGCAGCCGACCTGGCCCGGGCGACGCGCCAGCCCGTGCCGCCGTTCGGGCTGTTCACCCTGGTGAGCCTGGAACGGGAGTAGGGCCCGGCGGGAGTCAGGCTGGGCCACGGGGCATAGGCAGGAGCGAGCCTGGCTCCTATGGAACCCGGGCTCAGAGCGGGACGAGACGCCTGCGGCCGGCCCCGGCGTGACCCGGGTGCGCACCGCAGAGTGTCGGTCCGTCAGGTGCTTGCCCGTGCTGCATCACGCATGTGATAGTTCCGTCACGTTGCTCGGACGGACGGGATGAAGTGTTTGACCATGGCCGCATGCGCCGCTGACCGCTTCCGGCGCCTGCCGGCTGCCCTTGGCCGGGTGACAGTGCCGGCCGCTGTTCCGGCCCTGGCGGCGAGCCTCGTCCTGCTGGCCACCGCATGGCCGGCTTGTGCCCAGGTGCCGCATCCCTGGCAGATGGGGCTGCAGGCGCCGCACAGCCCCGTCCAGCATGAAGCGCAGGCGCTGAACAACCTGGTGCTCGGCATCGTCATCGCCATCACCGTGTTCGTCGCTGCCCTGCTCCTCATCGTCATCGTGCGCTTCAACCAGCGCGCCAATCCGGTGCCGAGCCGCACCAGCCACAACACGGTGATCGAGATCCTGTGGACGGTGATCCCGGTGATCATCCTCGTGGTGATCGCCGTCCCGTCCTTCCGGCTGGTGTATTTCCAGGATCATGCGATCGCACCCGACATGACCATCCGGGTGACGGCGCACCAATGGTACTGGGAATATACCTATCCCGATCAGGACAACCTCGATTTCACCAGCTACATGGTCCCGGACAACCAGTTGAAGCCCGACCAGAAGGCGCTGCGCCACCTCGCGGTGGACAATCCACTGGTCGTGCCGGTGGGCAAGAGCGTGCGCGTGCTGCTGACCAGCGGCGACGTGCTGCACAGCTTCTTCGTGCCCTCGCTCGGCGTGCAGCGCTACGCCATCCCGGGCCGGATGATCGAGACCTGGTTCAAGGTCGACAAGCCCGGCAACTACTACGGCGAGTGCAACCAGATCTGCGGCATCAACCATGATGCGATGCCGATCGAGGTGCATGCGGTGAGCGAAAGCGACTACCAGGCCTGGCTGCAATCGGCCAAGAACCGCTTCAGCGACGCCCGTCCGCTGCCGGCCGGGCGGATCGAGCTCGCCCAGACCGAGGCGGCGGCAACGCAGGCCGTGACCCAGGGCGTGACGCAATCTGCCACCCAGGCCCTGCCCGGGCGGTAAGTCGGCGGGACGCTTCCGGCCGGCACGGGCGACGCCTGCTACCGAACGATTGAAGTTTGCGGGCGCAAGAACCGGCGCCCGCGGGATAGACTAGCGCAGTCGCGCCAAGCAAGACCGCCACGGCGGCCTGCCGGACGGGGCAGGTGAGGGAGTTCGGAATGTCGGCAACATCACCCGGTGCGTCACCGTCGTACGGACCGAACCGGTCGGCCCCGGTCGAGTCGGCGCAGGTCCAGTCGGCCCAGGTCCAGTCGACTCAGGTCCAGTCGGCGCAGGCCCAGCAATCGGCCCAGGCGATGTCCGCGGCGGCACCTGCCGCCACGGCGTTCGAGCCCGCCCATGCCGGGCATGACCACGCCGACCACCATATGCCCGGCTTCTTCGTGCGCTGGTTCTGCTCGACCAACCACAAGGACATCGGGACGATGTACCTGATCCTGGCGATCGTCGCCGGGTGCGTGGGCGGCTCGCTGTCGATGATCATGCGCGCCCAGCTGCTCCATCCGGGCCAGCACATCGTCACCAACGGCCAGACCTGGAATGCCATCGTCACCCAGCACGGCCTGATCATGATCTTCTTCTCGGTCATGCCGGCGTTGATCGGCGGCTTCGGCAACTGGTTCATCCCGCTGATGATCGGCGCGCCGGACATGGCCTTCCCGCGCCTGAACAACATGTCGCTGTGGATGGCGGTGGCCGGCTTCATCATGACCATGCTTGGCCTGCTTTGGGGCCAGGGCACGGGCACCGGCTGGACGCTCTATCCGCCGCTGTCCAACGGCACCTACCAGCCGGGGCCGGCGGTCGATTTCACCCTGTTCTCGCTGCACCTCTCGGGCATCTCGTCGCTGCTCGGCGCGATCAATTTCATCACCACCATCTTCAACATGCGCGCCCCGGGCATGACGCTGCACAAGATGCCGCTGTTCGTGTGGGCGCAGCTGGTCACCGCCTTCCTGCTGGTGCTGGCCATTCCGGTGCTGGCCGGTGCCATCACCATGCTGATCTTCGACCGCAATTTCGGCACGTCGTTCTTCGATCCCCAGGGCGGCGGCGACCCGGTGCTGTTCCAGCACCTGTTCTGGTTCTTCGGCCACCCCGAGGTCTACATCATGATCCTGCCGGGCTTCGGGATCATCAGCCACGTGGTCTCGACCTTCTCGCGCAAGCCGATCTTCGGCTATCTCGGCATGGTCTACGCGATGATCGCCATCGGCGTGGTTGGGTTCGTGGTCTGGGCGCACCACATGTTCATCTCCGGCATCTCGGTGGACAGCCGCGCCTATTTCATGGCCGCGACGCTGGTCATCGCCGTGCCCACCGGCATCAAGGTGTTCTCATGGATCGCCACCATGTGGGGCGGATCGATCGAATTCGCCACGCCGATGCTGTTCGCGGTCGGCTTCATCTTCCTGTTCACGGTGGGCGGCGTCACCGGCGTGGTGCTGGCGAACGCCTCGCTCGACGAATACCTCCACAACACCTACTACGTGATCGCCCACTTCCATTACGTGCTGTCGCTGGGTGCCGTGTTCTCGATGTTCGCCGGGTTCTACTACTGGATCGGCAAGATGAGCGGCCGGCAGTACCCCGAGGCGCTGGGCAAGCTGCATTTCTGGATGACCTTCATCGGCGTCAACCTCACCTTCTTCCCGCAGCACTTCCTCGGTGCGGCCGGCATGCCGCGCCGCTACCCGGACTACCCGGAAGCGTTCGCCGGCTGGAACTTCGTCTCATCGATCGGCGCCTTCATCTCCGGCTCCTCCGTTCTGGTGTTCCTGCTGGTCATCATCATCACCTTCAGCCGCAAGCCGACGCTCGCGGCCAACTACTGGGGCGAGGGTGCGACCACCCTGGAATGGACGGTCCCGTCCCCGGCGCCACACCACACCTTCGAGGAACTGCCCGAACTGGGATCCGCCTCGCATCATTGAGACCTGCCTCGCCATCATGAACAGCCTGCCCGCGTCCGATCTCACCCGCGCCGCTCCGCCGGTCGACCCCGCTCGCCTGGGTGCGGAGGCGCGCGACTGGTTCGCCCTGCTCAAGCCGAACGTCGTCTCGCTGGTGGTCTTCACCGGCGCGGCCGGCCTTCTCGCCGCACCGGTGCACGTCAACCTGCTGATCGCGATGGTCGCCATCCTGTGCATCGCGGTGGCGGCAGGGGCGGCGGGTGCCATGAACATGTGGTACGACCGCGACATCGACCGGCTGATGCGCCGCACCGCCACCCGGCCGGTGGCCGCCGGTCGGATCGCGCCGAACGATGCGCTGGGCTACGGGATCGTGCTGTCGGGCGCGTCGGTGCTGCTGATGTGGCTCGCCACCAATGCGCTGGCGGCAGTGCTGCTCGCCGGCTCGATCGGCTTCTACGTGCTCGTCTACACGATGTGGCTGAAGCGCCGCACGCCGCAGAACATCGTCATCGGCGGCGCCGCCGGCGCCTTCCCGCCGCTGATCGGCTGGGCGGCGGCCACCGGGCGGATCGAACTCCTGCCGCTGATCCTGTTTGCCATCATCTTCTTCTGGACGCCGCCGCATTTCTGGGCGCTGTCGCTCTATGCCTGCAAGGACTACACCCGCGCCGGCGTGCCGATGCTGCCCGTTGTGCGCGGCCGGCGCGAAACGCGCCGCCAGATCCTGGCCTACACCCTGATCCTCGACCTTGTTTCGCTGCTGCCGGTGGTGCTGCACCTCGCCGGGCCGGTCTACGCCGTCTCCGCCGTGGTGCTCGGCGCGGGCTTCCTGGCCTGCTCGTGGCGGGTGCTGCGCGACGCGCAGACCGCGGACGGCGACAGCCTCACCGGCGACCGGCCGGCCCGCCAGGCCTTCCGCTTCTCGCTGCTCTATCTCGCCCTGCTGTTCGCGTCGGTCGTCATCGACCGGCTGGTCTGAGGCACGCCAGGTGCCCGAACCCGTGCCTCCCGTCGGGCCGCCGCCGGTCTCACCGCCTTCGGGGTCGCCTTCTCCAGGATTACCGCCGTCGGGATCGCCGCCTCCGGGATCGCCGCCTCTGGGGCCGCCGCCGCTTGGCCCGGAGGAGGAGCGCGAGTTCCGCCGCCGCCGGCGCGGCCGCAATATCGCCCTGTTCCTTGCCCTGCTGGTCCTGTCGCTGATTTTCTATGGCCTCGCCATGGTCAAGATGGCAGGAACATCATGAACACAACGACAAGGCGCCGGCGCCGCCCGAACGGCGGCACAGGTGCTGCGGCTCGGGACGGCGGGAGCGGAGCATGAGCAGCGATCTGGCAGGGGCGCACGCACCCGCCGAAACCCCGGGACGGCGCCCGTACTACGTGCCCGGGCCCAGCCCGTGGCCCCTGATGGGCGCCTTCGGCGGGGCACTGACGCTCGCCGGCATCGTGATCGCCGCCCATTTCGGCCAGTACTGGCTGCTGGCGATCGGCGGCCTGCTGGTGGCCTTTGTCATGGCCGGCTGGTGGCGCACGGTGATCGCCGAAAGTGTCACGCGCCACGTCATGACGCCAATGAGCCGGCTCGGCCTGCGCTACGGCATGACCCTGTTCATCACCTCCGAGGTCATGCTGTTCGTCGCCTTCTTCTGGACCTTCTTCAACTACGCGCTTTATCCGGAAAACGTCGCCGGCTCCACGGCGCCGATCTGGCCGCCGCTCGGGGTGCACACCTTCGACCCGTTCAGCCTGCCGATCATGAACACCATGATTCTGCTGCTGTCCGGCCTCACCGTGACCTGGGCGCACCATTCACTGATCGAGGGCGACCGGCGCGGGCTGGTCGCGGGGCTGGGGCTGACCATCCTGCTCGGCATGTTGTTCACCTCCTGCCAGGCGCTCGAATATTCGCACGCCCCGTTCCACCTCGTCGGCGGCGGCATCTATCCGGCGATCTTCTTCATCGCCACCGGCTTCCACGGCGCCCATGTCATCATCGGCACCTGCTTCCTGATCGTCTGCTTCTTCCGCGCCCGCTCCGGCCAGTTCGACCCCGCCCGCCATTTCGGGTTCGAGGCGGCCGCCTGGTACTGGCACTTCGTCGACGTGGTCTGGCTGTTCCTGTTCGTCTGCATCTACTGGTGGGGTGCCGGTCCCGTCGCGCACGAGTAGCGGGGTGAGCGGACGCCGGCGGAGCGACACGGACCGGAACGACTCAGCACAGGGCGATGTTGGCCGCAGCACCCGCGAAGGCCCGCACTCCGGGCGCCGGGGGGTGGTGGGCGGCCTGCTGGTCACGCTGGTGCTCGTCGGGCTGACCACCGGCCTGGGGATCTGGCAGGTCAAGCGCCTTGCCTGGAAGCAGCACATCCTGGCGCAGGTCAGTGCCGCCGAGCGCTCGCCGCCGGTCGCGCTTCCCGCCCACCCCGTGCAGTTCCAGAAGGTCGAGGTGTCCGGCACGCTCGATCCGGCCGGCGCGCTGTCCTATGCCGACATCGTCCGCGACGGACCGGACGGCGCGCCGGTGGAGGGGACGGAGCTGGTCGAGCCGCTGCTCCGCCCCGGCAAGCCGGACCTGCTGGTGGTGCTCGGCTGGACCCGCTTCCCGCCGCGCCCGGTGGCCGGCCACGTGGCGATCACCGGCTATGTCCGCCTGCCCGAGCACCGGAGCTGGCTCATCCCGCACGACTACCCGGGTGAGAGACGGATCTACACGCTCGATCCGGCCACCATCGGCCGCGAGTTCGGGCTGCCGGCCGTGGCTCCCTTCACCCTCGTGGCTCTGGGGCCGCACGCCGATCCCGACCCGCAGCAGAGCCTGCCCCGCCCGCCCAACAACCACCTGCAATACGCGATCACCTGGTTCAGCCTCAGCTTCATCGGGCTGGCGATGTTCGGCTCCTGGCTGTGGCGCGGCCGGCCCGACTGAGCGACGGCTGGGCCGGCACGATGCGGGGCGTGTTTCGGCTGGATAAAGCGCGGTATCGGTGCCTGCGAAACGCAGCGCGGACATCGATCGAGGCGCCCTCGGCGTTTCGGGACACCAGCCGGCTCAGCCGGTTGGGCCAGTCTGAACGGCTGTGTGGCTCGCGACGGGGAGGGTGGTGGTTCATGTCGCGGCTGTCGCTCCGGCGCCCACGTCCCCGGCACCCACGTCCCCGGCACCCACGACCCTTGCACCCACGGCCCCGGCACCCACGGCCCGGCTACCCGGCGCTGCGCAGGCATGGCTGGCGGCCGGTCTACGCCGCCTTCGGCTTCATAGGCTCCGGACTCGTGCCCATCATCCTGCCGCTCATCGTCGTGGCGGCCGGGCACCGGCCCTTCCGGATCGGCGCGATCGTTGCCGCGCAGAGTGTCGGCACGCTGGCCTCCCCGTTCTGGGGCTGGCTGACTGATCGCTCAGGCTCGCCGCGGCTGGCGGTCAGCGGCGGCTTCCTGTTGCTTGCCCTCGGCCTTGCGATGCTGGCCAGCGTGGTGCGCCTTGAGCCTCTTTTGCTGGCCTCGTTCATCCTCGGCGTCGGCGGCGGCAGTTGCGCCACGGCCTGCGTGCTGCGAGCCGCAAGCGATGGCGGGGAGCACCCGGCGGTGGGCATCTCGCATTTCCAGATGCTAGCGTCGGCTGGCGGCATGATCGGGATGAGTGCTGCAGGGCTCCTGCCCGCCCACGTCGCGGTCCTGCTTGGCTGCGGCGTGGCTGGCCTGGCGGCGCTCGGCACCGGCTGGCTCGCCCGGGCCAAGCTGGGCGTGGCCCACCGCACGAGCAGCCCAGGTCGCTGGCGCCCGGTGAAGGGGAGGGCGCCCTTCCTGCGCTTCCTGATCGCCTGGGCCTTGTTCTGCCTTGCCGTGTCGACGTTCTCCTCGCAGTACCCGATCCTGATGCGCCGTGGCTTCGGGATCTCGTTCCTGCGCTCGTCGACCATGCTCGCGATCGCCACCCTCCTGTCGTTGCCCCTTTACGGGGCCAGCCGCGTGCTGGTGGGCCGGTTCGGCTGCGGCGCCTGCCTGCGTGGCGGCTTCGTGGTTCGCAGCCTGTGCCTGGCAGGCTTCGGGATCCTCGCCTTGGCCAGGGTCCACGCCATGGCCGCGCTTGGTTTCGCGGCGCTGTTCCAGTTCGTCTGGCCGATCATCGCGGTCAGCGGCACCGGGACCGCGCTGCTGCTGTCCACCTCGTTGCCCGGCGTCCGCATAGGCACGCTGGGTGCAGCGGCCGCGATCTCCTCCATGCTGGGCAGCCTGCTGAGTGGCGTGATCGCAGACAGTATCGGCTACCGCTTCATCGCCGTCGCGGCGGCCCTGCTGGCCGTGCTTCCCGTCACCGTTCCGCTGGACATCCCCGAGGCGCCCGTCTGCCTGCCCTCCGTCCCGTCCGAGGCGAGCGGCCCGGACCAGGACTGACCGCGGGCCGGCCGGGCGGGAAAGAGGCTGGCCTTCCCGCAGGCGGGCGTGACACTCTTGGCCCTGGCCTGCGGGCCTCATTGAGGCTAGCGCGAGGTTGAGGTCGGTGCTGCCAGGCTGGATCGGATCACACCTGCCCCGCTCGGGAGAGCCGGACCGCCGAGAGCCACCTCCCGAGGTGCCCAGCCCGGGCATCCTGAATGGCGGCGGCTACGTGCTGCGCAATGCCCGCCTGCCGGCATCCCTGGTCGATGGGCCCGCGGCCGGCCCGCCGGACAGCGAGGGGCTGGTTGTCGCCGACCTTCTCGTGGCTGACGGCCGGATCGCCGCCATCGGTCACGCCCTGCCGACCGACCAGCCGCCGGTCGACCTGCGCGGCGGCCAGCTCTGGCCCGGCTTCGTCGAGCTGCATACCCACCTCGACAAGGGCCATATCGCCCCCCGCGCGCGCAATCCGCTCGGCACCGTACTGGGTGCCGCCGCCGCGGTCGCCGAGGACCGGACCCGGCACTGGTCGGCGGCCGACGTCGAGCGACGCTTCGACTTCTCGCTGCGCTGCGCCTACGCGCACGGCACGGTCGCCATACGCACCCACATCGACAGCTACGGCCAGCAGGCGCCGATCAGCTGGCCGGTGTTCCGGCGCATGCGCGATCTCTGGCGCGGCCGGATGGTCCTGCAGGCGGTGAGCCTCACTTTGCTCGACAGCTACCAGGGCGCGGACGGCGAGGCGCTCGCCGACCTGGTGGCCGCTTCGGACGGCATCCTCGGCGGGGTCACCCGGCTGTCCGGGCCGCCGGAAAGCCAGACCGCGGAGCGGATCGCCGCCGGGCTGCGTCGGGTCCTGGACCTTGCCGCCGCGCGCGGCCTCGATGTCGACCTGCATGTCGACGAGACCGACCAGCTTCTCCCCGACGGGCTGCGGCTGGTGGCGCGCGCCGTGCTCGACAGCGGTTTCGCCGGCCGTGTCACCTGCGGCCATTGCTGCAGCCTGGCGCTGCGCCCGGAGGCCGCGCGCGACGAGACGATCCGGCTGGTGCGTGACGCAGGGCTTGCGGTCGTCTCCCTGCCGATGGTCAACCTGCACCTGCAATCGCGCCAGCCGCACGCGACGCCGCGCTGGCGCGGGGTCACCGCAATCCACGAGCTGCGCGCGGCCGGAGTTCCGGTCGCGGTGTCGAGCGACAATTGCCGCGACCCGTTCCACGCCTTCGGCGATCTCGACGGGCTCGAGCTGTTCCGCGAGGCGGTGCGCATCTGCCATTTCGACCTCGACCCGGCGGGCTGGGCGCCAGCGGTCACGCGCTGGCCGGCCGACATCATGCGCCTGCCCGGGCAGGGGCGGCTGGCACCCGGCGCACCGGCCGACCTGGTCGCCTTCCGCGCGCGCCGCTTCGACGAGCTGCTCGCCCGCCCGCACGCCGACCGGCTCGTGCTGCGCGCCGGCCGCCCGCTCACCGCCGAGCTGCCCGACTACCGCGAGCTCGACGACCTGTTCCCCACCCCGGAGCAACCGCCTGCCTGACGCGGGCGCGCGCCCAGAAGGTGAGAGTCGTTCTTCCTTGGAAGAAAGAACCAAAGAACGTCCGTTCGTCTGCATCCGGGCGGGTCCCATCCACTCGCTTGCCCCGCCTGCCGCAGGCTCCGGCGGCCCGCCCGGCCGCCCGCGGGTGCGTGCAAGGCAGCGCCAGACCCTGCCGCGCGCCTCAGGATGACGAGGCTTTAAGCCCCAGCCACTTTTGGCCGCGGCTGCGCCCGGCCTACAGTGGCGCCGTCAAGGTCGAGGCGGGTCGATGCGAAATCTGGGGCCGGTGCTGGCCGATAGCTGGCGGCTGTTCAAGCCGTACTTCTTCCATTCGGACGAGCGCAAGCTCGCCCTGGCCATGCTGGCCGGCGTGCTGGTCCTGTCGATCGCCCAGACCGAGATCGGGGTGCTCAACACCTTCTGGTCGAACCTGATCTTCGACTCCATCCAGCAGAAGAACGAGCACGCCTTCTTCGCGCTGATGTTCACCTGGCTGCCGTTGCGCAGCGGCTGGATCATGCCCGGCTTCCTGATCCAGGCGCTGATCCTGATCCTGCTCGGCTGCCTCAACATCTTCATCACCCAATATCTCCAGATCCGCTGGCGGGCCTGGATGACCGGCGACTTCCTGCGCCGCTGGCTGTCCGATCGGGCCTACTACCGGATCAGCGTCGCCTCCGACGCACAGGGCATCGCCACCGAGAACCCCGACCAGCGTCTGTCCGACGATATCGCCGCCTTCTGCGGCGCCGGCGCCAACACCCGGCCCGACACCGACACGCTCAGCATCCTGCTCGGGTTTCTCACCAACATCGTGACCCTGCTGAGCTACGTCGTGCTGCTCTGGGTGCTGTCGCGCGGGGTGGGGCTGTTCGGCATGCACGTGCCGGGCCTGCTGGTCTGGGTGGCGCTGGTGTTCAGCATCGGCGGCTCGCTGCTGATGTATGCGGTTGGCCGCAAGCTGATCCCGCTGCGCTTCTTCCAGCAGCGCTACGAGGCCGACCTGCGCTTCGGCCTGATGCGCGCGCGCGAGAACACCGAAGGGATCGCGCTCTATGCCGGCGAGGCCAAGGAGCGGCAGGGGCTGATGCGTCGCTTCGGCGCCGTGCGGACCAACTTCATGGGCCTGCTGCGCCGGGTCCTGCTGCTCAACGTCACCACCGTCTGCTACGGGCAAGTCGCCAGCATCCTGCCGATGCTGCTCATCGCGCCGCTCTACTTCACCGGCCGGGCGACACTCGGCACCATGATGCAGATCAACCAGGCCTTCGGCAGCGTGCAGGGCTCGTTCTCCTGGTTCGCCGACAGCTTCCCGACACTCGCCACCTGGCGGGCGACCGTCGGCCGTCTCGCCACCTTCGACCGCGCCGTCGAGGCGGCGCGCGCCGCCGACCGGGTCGGCTTCACCCATGGCGTGGCCGCGGGCGAGCAGTACCGGCTGCACGACGTCACCCTCGGCCTGCCCAACGGCGAGACCCTGACCCAGGGCCTGTCGCTCGAGTTGCCGGCGGGTGCCGACACGCTGATCACCGGCCGATCGGGGGCCGGCAAATCAACCCTGTTCCGCGCCCTGGCTGGGATCTGGCCGTTCGGCTCGGGGCGCATCGAGCGGCCGTCCGGCACGCACCTGTTCCTGCCGCAACGGCCCTACATCCCGCTCGGCACCCTGCGCGAGGCGGTGTGCTATCCGGCCTCGCCCGGGGAGATCGGCGAGGCGGCGGTGGTCGCCGCGCTGACCAATGTGGAGCTCGGCCATTTGCTGGCACATCTCGACGAGGCAGGCGAGAACTGGGTGCTGCGCCTGTCTGGCGGCGAGCAGCAGCGGCTGGCGTTTGCACGCGCCCTGCTGATCAAGCCGGACTGGCTGTTCCTCGACGAGGCGACCGCCAGCCTCGACCCGGAGCTCGAGGGCCGGATGTATGCGCTGGTCAAGCGCAGCCTGCCGGGCACGACGATCGTCTCGATCGCCCACAACCAGTCCGTCGCCGCCTTCCATGACCGCCGCCTGAAGCTCGACGCGACGGGCGGCGCGCTGCAGGCCGCCGAGTGAAGCCTGCGTGCCCGCAGCTTGGCGCCCGCAGCTTTGCCCCCCGCAGCTTGGCGTCGGCGCCGTTCCTGTTACGTTACGAGGGTCAGACGGAGGACATCATGCGATTCGCTCTCGCCGCTCTCGCCCTCGCCTTCAGTCTCGGCAGCGTCGCCCACGCCGCCACCCCTTGCCGTGATGCCAAGGGCAAATACGTCAAATGTGCGACCGTGGCGCCGAAGACGAAGTGTCGCGACTCTGGTGGCAAGTTCATCAAGTGCCCGGGCTGAGGGGCGGCTTGCCGAGCCGCCGCTCGCGTCACCGGCCACGCGTCTAGTGAGGCACTACAGATCGACGCCGTGCAGGACGATGCTGGCCCCGTTGCTCAGGCTGACCGTCGTGCTTTGTCCGTTCCAGACCAGGCCCGAGACCGATCCGCCGATGCCGTCCGTGCCGTTGCGGTAGCCATAGACGTCGAGCGTGCCGGCGGCGGCGGTGAACAGATCGCCGCCGCCGCTGCCGCCATAGACCGTCGAGGTGCCCGCCGTGAGGTCGATGCTCGCCGAGCCGGTGCCGGTATCAACCGCGGTCGAGCCGGTGAGCCGCAGGGTGTCGTTGCCACCAGCGAGGAACATGTAGTCGGTGCCGACGACGTTGCCGCCGGTCAATGTCTCGTTGCCGGCACCGGCGATGAAGTAGTCGCCGCCGTTCGAGCCGCCGGTGATGGTGTCGCCGTTGCCGCCGGCCATCAGGACCGTGCCGAGCCCGCTGTTGCTGCCGGTGATGATGTTGTTGCCATTGCTGCCGCCCTCGAACCAGCCGCCGCCGCTCGCAGCACTGATCGTGTCCGTTCCGACATTGCCGATGAAGTCCGCATAGCCGGTGCCGCCCGCGATTTGATTGTTGCCGCCCGCGAACACGACCTGCTGCGCCGAGCCGCCGGTGACCGTCGATCCACCAAAAAGCACGAACGTACCGCCGCCTGCTTGCCAGTGCGTCGGTGTATAGGCGTAGAACGTGCTGTTGGTGCTCGAACCGGTAATGTCCACCGGCTGCTCGTCTCGACAACAATGAGGTTGCTGTCGCCACTGACGAACAGGTTCTGGGTGCCCGGGCTCTCGACCACAATCGTGTTCTTGTTGCCAGTGACGTCCAGGTTGATGTTCGCGTCGTCGATGAAATCGTTGCTTCCGAAAACCGAGAAGATCGAGTTCCCGGGCGAGGCCGTGATGGTCCCGTTGCTTTCGGTAAGGCTGACGAACTGCTCCCCGTCGGGCGCACGGCTCACGGTCTCGTAGTAGAGCGGATGCCCCGAGGCATCCATGACCGTCGCGGTCTCGTTGCCTCCCGGATAGGTGAAGTAGTAGATGTTCGACGCGGTGGTCAGCGTGCCGGAAGTCAGCGTGCCAGACGCATCCTCGGTCAGGGTCACGTTGGTGACCGTGCTCGGATTGATGTTGAGGTAGTTGTAGGCACCCTGCTGCGAGAAACCGTTCCACAGGGTGGTGAGTAGGTTGCCGCCGGTCGAGGGCTGGTTCCACAATGCGCTGGCGATCGCGGTCGCCCGCGAACCGTCGTCGGTCAGCGTGTTCACAGTGAGCCGGAGCATGTCCGAGCTTTGCGCCGCGCTGCCGTAGGGGCCGAAATAGCCGTCAGCATCGGCGAGGCCGGGTACGCCGCTGCTGGCCGCGGCGCTGTCCAATGCGAGCTTGACCCGCTCCTGGTTGAGGTAGCCGGCGCCCTGGCTGGCCAGGGCCGAGAACAGCTCGTCATAAACCGAATAGGTGGAGAGCGCGCGCGAGCCGCCGAAGATCGCGCTGTCCGGCGACTGCCATTCCTCGAGCCCCGCCGCAAGCTCGCCCACGAAATACGCGGCGGGAGTCACCGCCTGTGACGAGCCAATCAGGCTGCCGCTGCTGTAAGACGCGCCGGCATCGCTATAGCTGGCCAGCGGCGCGATCGCGATCGTTGTGGCGTGGTAGTAGGTGGTGACGCCCGGCAACAGCGCACCCTGTATGCCGACCCGGACCGAACCGCCGAAATTGACGTAGAGGCTGTCGGCCGCCTGGACCTCGGCGACGAGCGTCGGGTCGCGGTTGATCAGCGCCACCACGTCGCTGAGGAACTGCGGGTTCTCGCCGTTGAGTTCGGCACTGACGTTGGAGAAAAGCGGATCGCTGGTCGTGATGGGCATTGGACGTTTTCTCGGACTAGTTTGCGTCCGAGAAGAAACAAACAGACCGGGGCTCGTCAATCAGTCGGACAAAAAATTGTTGTGACGTCGTGACGTGAACCGCCGCCCCTGCTGCGAGACACGGACCGGCCTGCGCGCTGCCCGCAGCCTCGCGGCCCTGCCGAGATGGGCGGCGCCGCGGCCGGTCGGGTAGGGAATTCTCAGGCGGGCGGCTTCGTTGCGCCCGTCTGGCGGATGCCGTCAGCGCCCCTGCTGGATCGCCGACAGCAGCCAGTTGCTGCCCGGCGCGCGCACGAAGGTCCAGTATTCAGCCACACTCACCCGCTCATCCGGGCTGCCGTCCACCACCCGGCCGGCACGGTCGGTGGTGACGTCGATCATCGAGAAGCGCATCGCCACGGTGGCGTAGTCGCGCCCGCCCTCGCTCCACGCCTCGGCCAGATCGCCGCGCTCGAGCCGCACGTCGGAGACGGCATTGTGCAGGCCGCGGCGCGACAGGTCCTGCAGCTGCTCGTTGAAGTAGGCAACCATCTCGCGGGTCGCCAGGCGCCCGAGTGTCGCGGTGTCGACACGCGTCCAGGCCGCCTGGATGTCGCGCAGGGTCTGCTCGAACTGCCCGTAATCTGCTGCGGTGATCGCCGGTGCGGGGCGGGCGCCAGCTGCTCCGCGCAGGCCGCCACCCTGGCCAGCGCCACCTTGGCCAGCGCTTCCCTGGCCGGCGCCGCCCTGCCAGCCGCTCATCGGCATGGCCCGACCGGGCATGGCGCGCTGGCTCGCCGAGGCCCCGACGAAGCCGCGTCCGGCACCCGCGAAGCGGCGCATCACCCAGCGCACCAGCATGACGATGATGACCAGCTGCAGGATCAGGCCGAGCAGGCCGCCGAGCCCGAGACCGCCGCCGAAGAAGCCGTGGCCGAGCAGCATGCCGCCCAGCCCGGCGCCGAGGAAGCCGCCGAGCAGCCCGGCGGCGAGCGGCGAGCCGCCGAACGGGCGGCGGTACGGCGCGCCGTACGGCGAGGCGGCGGGTGATTGCGGCGTGAAGCTGCGCGTCATCGGCGACGCGCCGTAGGGCGTCGTCCTGGTGGGCGCCGGCAGGCTGTAGGTGCGGCTGCCGCGGCTGCCCATCGACATCCCGCCACCCGGACGGGCGTCGGCCGCGACGCCCAGCGAGAGGGTGCCGAGCAGCAGGCAGAGTGCGGCCAGCGCGGACAGCGGACGGAAGTACTTCATGATGCCTCGTGTGAGCGGGCGTGACGCCCTGACCTGCAGGTGGGAGGCGCTTCAGGCTCCCGCAACGGTCAGCGTGTCGATACGGATGGACGGCGCATCGGTGCCGCGCCGGAACTCCAGGTCCGAGGCAGGCACCATGGTCGAGAACATGGCCAGCAGGTTGCCCGCCACCGTGATCTCGGCCACCGGCTCGGCCAGCGCGCCGTCGCGGATCATGAAGCCCGCCGCACCCCGGCTGTAGTCGCCGGTCAGCCCGTTGATCGCCGAGCCCATCATCTCGGTGATGTAGAGCCCCTCCTTGATGTCGGCCATCAGTTCGACCGGGCCCGGCCGGCCGGGTGAGAGGAACAGGTTGGTGGTGGCGGGCGACGGCGGCGAGGAGGTGCCGCGCGCGGCATGGCCGTTGGTCGCCAGGCCGAGCTGCCGGGCGCTGCGGCCGTCGAGCACCCAGGTGCGCAGCACGCCGTCCTCCACCAGCACGAGAGGGGCTGTGCGAACCCCCTCGCCGTCGAACGGCCGACTGCGCAACCCGCGCACGCGCACCGGGTCATCGGTGACCGAGACCCCTTCGGGCAGGATCCGGCTGCCCATGCGGTCCTTGAGGAAGGAGGTGCCGCGTGCCACGGAGGCGCCGTTGATCGCGCCGGCGAGGTGGCCGAGCAGGCTGCCGGAGACGCGCGGATCATAGACCACCGGCATCGGCCCGGTGCGCGGCCGGGTCGGATCGAGCCGCGCCACCGCCCGCTCGCCGGCCTTGCGGCCGATCTCCGCGGCGTCCTCGAGGTCGGCGAGATGCACCACCGAATGATGGTCGTAGTCGCGCTGCATGCGCGTGCCTTCGCCGGCCAGCACGCTGGCCGAGACCGAGTGGCTGGTCCGCGCGTAGCGTCCGGAGAAGCCGGCCGAGGTGACCAGCATGATCTCGGTGCGTCCGAAGCTGGCCGAGCCGCCGAGCGAGTTGGTCACGCCGGACACGGCAAGGGCGGCGTGCTCGGCGCGTGTGGCGCGGACGGCCAACTGGGCGGCGTCCGGCTCGGCCGGATCCTCCAGGTCGAGCCCCGATGCGTCGATGAACGAGCCGGCCGCCTGCTCGCACAGCCCGCCGAACCGGTCCTCCGGCACGACCCGGGCCATGGCGATGGCCTGCTCGGCCAGCGCGCCGAAGCCGGCCGGATCGCTGCTGGTGGTGGAGACGATGGCGCTGCGGCTGCCCACGAAGACGCGCAGGCCGACATCGTTCTGCTCGGAGCGCTCGAGCTCCTCGTTCCTGCCCTGGCGGATCTGCACCGCAAGCGAGGTGCTGCGGATCTGCACCGCCTCGGCCGCATCGGCCCCTGCGGCGCGGGCGCGGTCGACCAGATGCGACAGCCGGTCGAGGAGCTCGCTCATGCCGCCAGCCGTTCGGCGATGCTGGCCAGGTCGGGCACGTGCTGCACCGGGCCCAGGGCGGCGAGCGTCGGGCTGGAGCGGAACAGGCGCGCGGCACTGCGCTGCACGTCCTCGGTGGTGACCGCATTGAGCCGGGCGACGGTCTCGGCGGTGGGGATCACGCGGCCGAAGATCTGCATCTGCCGGGCGAGCTGCTCGCAGCGGCTGCCGGTGCTCTCCAGCGACATCAGCAGCCCGGCCTTCACCTGGGCGCGGGCCCGGTCGAGCTCGTCCTGCCTGACATGCTGCTGGACGCGCCTGAGCTCCTCGACCGTCACCGGCAGCAGCTCGCGCGTCTCCTCCTCGCCGGTGCCGGCATAGATGCCGAACAGGCCGCATTCATGGAACGGCGCGTTGAACGAGTAGACCGAGTAGACCAGCCCGCGCTTCTCGCGGATCTCCTGGAACAGGCGCGACGACATGCCGCCGCCGAGCAGGGTGGAAAGCAGCATCACCGGGTAGTAGTCCGGGTCGCGGTAGCCGACCGACGGGAAGCCGAGCACCAGGTGCGCCTGGTCGAGTTCGCGCATGCGGCGGAAATCCCCGCCCTGGTAGGCGCCGGGCTCGACCGGCCGGGCAGGGGCCGCCTCGAGGTCGGCGAAATGGCGCAATGCGAGCTCCACCACATGCCCGTGCTCGAGATTGCCGGCCGCGGCGACCACCACGTTGCCGGTGGTGTAGTGCTGGCGCATGTAGCCGGTCAGCGCGTCGCGGGTCATGCCGCGGATCAGCGCATCCGTGCCGAGCGTCGGCCGCCCCATCGGCTGGCCGGGAAAGGCGGTCTCCTGGAAATGGTCGAAGATGATGTCGTCGGGCGTGTCGTTGGCCTGGCCGATCTCCTGGAGGATCACGCCGCGCTCGCGCTCGAGCTCCTCCGGGGCGAAGCTGCTGTGGGTCAGGATGTCGCCCACGATGTCCGCCCCCAGCGCCAGGTCCTCCTTGAGCAGCTTGACATAGTAGGCGGTCTGCTCGCGGGCCGTGTAGGCGTTGATATGGCCGCCGACATTCTCGATCTCCTCGGCGATCATCGCCGCCGACCGCCGGCTGGTGCCCTTGAAGGCCATGTGCTCGAGGAAGTGCGACACCCCGTTCTCGGGGGCGCTCTCATGGCGCGTGCCGCTCGCCACATAGGCGCCGAACGAGACGGTCTCGACGCGCTCCATGCGCTCGGTGACGACAAGCAGGCCGGAGGGCAGGCGGGTCAGGTTGATGGTTTCGTTCATGATCGCTCTGGCTTGTCCTGAAGCTGGGGTCCTGAAGCCTGCGTCCGGGCACTGGCCGGCGGGCTGCCGTTAGCGGAAGCGTCGTCTTGGCCAGTCCGCCATCCTAGCGTGGCCCGAGATGATTTAGGCAGGATTGACGTTGCTGAACATGGCCGCGCGCACCGCGGCCTCGACGGACTCGAGATCGCCGCCCACGACGTGGAAGCGCTCCTCGCGTTGATGCAGGTCGGCCAGGTGCGGCGGCAGCGGCGGCGTGAGCCCCGTGGCGCGGCGCACGGCTTCGGGGAACTTGGCCGGATGTGCGGTCGCCATCGCCACCACCGGCACCCCGCCGCCGGCCGCCCCGCGGGCGGCGGCGATGCCGATCGCGCTGTGCGGATCGGCCACATAGCCGGTCTCGCGGTGCAGCCGCGCCATCTCGGCCAGCGTCTCCCCGTCATCGAGCGCCAGGCCGCCGAACAGGCCCGCCGCCTGCCGCCAGGCTGCATCCGGCACTGCCATGTGCCCGGTGGCGCGGAAGCGGGTCATGATGTCGCGGCAGGCGTGCGGGTCGCCGCCGAGCAGCGAGAACAGCAGCCGCTCGAAATTGGAGCTGACCTGGATGTCCATCGACGGCGACAGGCTGGGTGTCACGCCGCGCAGGCTCATGTCGTTGGCGGCCAGGAACCGGGTCAGGATGTCGTTGTGGTTGGAGCCGATGAGCAGCCGCTCGACCGGCAGCCCCATCTGGCGTGCCGCCCAGGCGGCCAGCACGTTGCCGAAATTGCCGGTGGGCACGGCGAAGCTCACCGGCCGGTCGGGGGCGCCGAGTGCCAGGGCCGAGGCGACATAATAGGGGATCTGGGCCGCGACCCGCGCCCAGTTGATCGAGTTGACCGCGGAGAGCTGCATCTCCTCGCGGAACGGCTGGTCGGCGAACATCGCTTTGACCAGGTCCTGGCAGTCGTCGAAGCTGCCCTCGACGGCGAGGTTGGTGATGTTGGCGGCCAGCACCGTGGTCATCTGCCGGCGCTGCACCTCGCTGGTCCGGCCGAGCGGATGGAGGATCACCGCGCCCAGCCGCGCGCGGTCGCGGCAGGCCTCGATCGCCGCCGAGCCGGTGTCGCCCGAGGTGGCGCCGACAATGGTGATCCGCCGTCCGTCGCGTTCCAGCACATGCTCGAACAGCTCGCCGAGCAGCTGCATGGCCAGGTCCTTGAAGGCGAGCGTCGGACCGTGGAACAGCTCCTGGACGAACAACCCGTGCTCGAGCTGCACCAGCGGCACCACCGCCGGGTGGCTGAAGCCGCGATAGGCCCGCGCGCACAGGCGCTCGAGGGTGGCGGGGTCGATCGAGCCTTGCGTGAAGGGGGCGAGGATCCGGGCGGCGAGGGCCGGGTAGGGCAGGGCGCGCATCGCCCGCCAGTCGGCGGCGCTGAACACGGGCCAGTGCTCGGGCAGGAACAGCCCGCCATCCTCGGCCAGCCCGGCGAGCAGCACGCCGGCGAAGTCACGGGCAGGGGCGCCGCCGCGGGTTGAGATATAGCGCATCACCCCTGTCATAGACCGCCCCGCCGCCGGCGCCAAAGCGCAAGCTCCGCATGGACCCCTCTCGCCCCGGGCCGATCCCCGTCCTGCCGGCCGTCAGCCGCTCTTCGGCAGTCGCAGTGACAGGAGCTGCATCGGCGGCTGGAACTGGGCATGGCCGCGATGGAAGACCCCCGCGCGGTCGAACTGGGCGGCGGCCAGGTAGAGCGTGTCGCCGGACAGCACCGGCACCGTCGCACCGTGCAGCCGCGGGTCCTGGACCAGGGTGGTGAGCGCCCGCTGGGCAGACAGCCGCAGCACGCTGTCGTCGGCGAGGTCGGTGAGCAGCAGCGAGCCGTCGGGTGCGGCCGCGATGCCGCCGAGCGACGGGGTATCGTACCAGAACTCGACGGAAGCGGCGAGCCGGTCGGGGGTGACTTTCGGGTCGTCGAGAAGTGCCGTCGGTATCCGCGACAACGGACCGCAGGGCGGCTGGACATAGAGCCAGGCCCCATCCGGGCTGAGTGCCAGCGGGCCCGCATCGAGCATCAACGGCCTGCCGTCCGGCCCCTTGACGACGCCGCCCGAGACACGCAGCGGCCGGCGCCCGCTGAGCCAGGGGTCGTGGTCCAGCACGCGTCGCGCAGCACCGGTGGCTAGATCCACCACGATCAGGCCGGGACTGCCGGCATCGGCGACATAGGCGCGGCCGTCATGCACGCGCAGGTCGCCCAGCAGGCTGGTCGGCGTGAGCAGTTCGGCCGGCAGCGGATAGGTGTGGCTGACCCGGTTGGTCTGGAGGTCGATGCGGATCAGCCCCGCGGCGTCGGGCACCGGTGGGTGGCCGAACCCGGGCACGCCCGAATAGACGACCCACAGGCTGTTGTCCGACGCCAGCCGCAAGGCGGTCGGGCCGAGCAGCCTCCCCGCCGGATCGGGCTGGGGCTGGCCTGGCGCCTGCGGCGCCGGCCTGGCGGAACCAGGCTGGCCGGCCGCGCGGGTGCGCGCGTCGCGCGCGTCCGTCGCCTGCTCCCCTGCTTCGTCCTTTCGGGTCTGGCCCTTTCCGCCCAGGGCCTTTCTGGTCTCGTTCTTTGCCGCGCCGCCCTGCTTCGACTTGCCCCCTCCCGTCTCGCCCAGGGCCGCCTGGTCCTTCCCGACCTCGGCCTGCCCGCCCACCGTGGCGGCGGCGGGGTAGGGAGCGACGCTGCCATCCGCGCCGAGCACGGCCAGGCTGGCACCCCCCGGCCCCGGCGCGCCGAGCCGGGCGGGCAGCACGAACAACCGATGATACGGCGACGCCGCGGCCGCGAGGCCCAGCGAGGCGCCCGC
>Ga0080006_1132051_pt1 | contig 21341 bp, 15 predicted proteins | sample RS3BMetagenome_FD_69209 | JGI IMG/M metagenome (GOLD analysis project Ga0080006, IMG submission 69209) | Ferric oxide microbial mat and aquatic microbial communities from Rainbow Spring, Yellowstone National Park, USA - RS3B (SPADES... ...
GTTACCATCGACGCCGGAGATCGATCATCGGAGGGTCGATACATTGCTGTTGCGTACGAAGGCACCGGTACCGTTACCATCGACGCCGGAGATCGATCATCGGAGGGTCGATACATTGCTGTTGCGTACGAAGGCACCGGTACCGTTACCATCGACGCCGGAGATCGATCATCGGAGGGTCGAGACATTGCTGTTGCTGAAGTTCACTACCGATTATGTCGACGTGTTCCGATACCCGCTTGGGATATCATTGTCGTTGCTCGCGCTTTTCGAGATGCTGCCGTTGATATCTATAAGGAACGCAACCAAAACGTAGAAGACCAGAACAAAAACTCTCGACTGTTGAGCGGTCGAGAGAATGATGGCACGATTGCACGCGGTCATCAGCATGCATATTATTTGCCCAGCATAGATCAAGATACTGGAACTATTAAGTATTTTGTAGTCCGGATTCCCGGCAAAAGCCTTGACCAAGGTGAATTGAAGGCATTATTAAGTATCGATCGCATTTATATAGGGGAGAGACGTTATCCGATTACTGTAATCCCGGAGAAAATAGTATGCGACGCACGTGAGCCCCAAAAGGAGGAACCTGAAGAACGTTCGGCATGCTGCTGGAAAAGTGCGACCCCCTTTCTTTTGCCGTTGCATTATCAGCACATTCGGAACATGGCAGATGCACGTCTTGAGGATCAAATTGCGAGGAGCGTCGAACGGCTCATCGGTGAGCGTCCCCGCGTTGAACGCTGGCGCGGTTCAAACAGAGGTAGTTGGGTTGCTGTTGTTCGTGCACACCAATATCAGCGTAATGGTGGAGGCTGGACTTTTGTCAGGCGACTAGGATTTTGGGTTCGACTCACCTTTGAGAAGCCGGTGTCACTCGAAGAACCGATCGGCGCGGATGCTCACTTTGGAGCAGGACAGTTTCGTGCTATTTATAACCAGTAGCGACATTGAGGCGTCGGTTATAAGATCGACAGGCAACTTTCTGTGCTCTTCACGTTCGTACATGTTTTATTCATCAGCGGTACTGTATGCGTTGCTCTGCGTCGCGACACTCTCGTTCTACGCGATAGACGTCGTATCATCGTTATCACTCTGCTGGTTGTGATCGTGGCGGTAGCTGGACATTCTGCGGAGTCGGTTCGTGTACGGACATGCGTTCACCGCGAGTCGTGTGGCTTTAGCCGGCCGCTTCGACGACTTGATTGCGGCCGCGGGCCTTGGCGGCATAGAGCGCGCGATCCACGCGCTCGAGGACGTCGGCAGCGGTTTCGTTCGGTTGGAGTACGGCGACACCGACCGACGCGGTGACGGGTTCGCCGCCGGCATGGCGTAAGCCGGCGAAGGCGATCGCGACGCGGATGCGTTCGCCGACGGTCCGCGCGGTCTCCGCATCGGCACCTGGCATCAAGACGAGGAACTCTTCGCCGCCGAGGCGACCGGCACGATCGTCGCCGCGGATGTTGGCGCGCAGGATCTGCCCCACGCGGCGCAGGCAGGCGTCGCCCGCGGCATGACCGAGGCGATCGTTGATCTCCTTGAAGTGATCGAGATCCACGAGGAGGAGGGCGCAACCGCCGACGGCGGGCATGCGCGCGATCGTCTCGTCGAGCGCGGCGAGGATCGTCGCGCGGTTGAGGAGGCCCGTAAGCGGATCGACCGTGGCAGCGGTGTGCGCCGCAGTGATGCTGAGATAGTCGCGCAGTAGGGGGGCGAGTTCGCGTGCGGCTGCGGCGAAGCGACGCTGGCGCGCGCGGCGCTCTTGCCCCGGACGGTGGTGCACTACGAGCGCGCCGGCGAGGTCCTCGCTGTTCGGAAGACGCGCGGCGAAGGCGTGAACCACGTAATACTCGTCGCGCAGCACGACGTGCTCGCGCCCGCTGAAGCGCAGGCGCGCGATCACGCGGCGGCGCAGTTCGTCGCCCGCCGGACTGACGGCCGGGCCCAACGTTGCGACCGTGCGCCACTCCTGCGGTTTCGGGCCGCTCGCCGCGACGAGCATCACCGTCTCGTCCTCCAGTGGACCATGCAACGAGGCCATGATTGCGTTGATCTGCGGTAGCGGATCGCGCGCGCCGAGCATCGCTTGGACGGCATCGCGCAACAAGCGCAAGCGATGCACCTCCGCACGGTACTCTTCCAGCGCTCGCAGCAGAATCGCGATCACCACGATCGGTGCCCAGACGACCGCTGCGCCGGCAATGCCCGCAGCGGCGATCGCGTGGCGGCCGACCACCGCCCAGAGGATGCCGCCCGCGCCCGTCGCCCAGATGCGTCGATCGCGCAGCAACGCGCGTGCGATACGCAGGGGTACGATGCGTGCGCTCGCCGCGACCGCGGGGACGCCGATCAGCGCGGCATAGAGCACACCGGCGAGCGCGATGGTTGCTGCGAAGAGCGCGTCGCCGGCGGGTGGCGGCGCGTTCCACAGGCGATCGAGTGACGGGGCCGCCCCGATCGCGAGCAGGGCGATCGCGGTACGCCAGAGACCGTGCCGGGCGATCGGCGCGAACGCCGCGCCGCGACGCAGTGAAGCGGCGATGCCGAAGCCGGTGAAGAGCGCCGCAGCGGCGAGCACCGGGCCGATGCGTCCGTCGAACGCGAGGAGCGGTGCAACGATCGGAAGATCGAGGAAGAAGAGCTCGATGCCGCCCGTCGTTCGCGGAACGCGAACGGTGCGCACGGTCAGCGCGTTGGTCGCGATCACCGCGAGTGCGATCGCAGCGCTCGCGAAGAGCAGCTCGTAGGCGAGCGTCAGCGACGGGAGCACGAAGGCCACCGCCGCTCCCAGCGCAGCCGCGACCAGCAATCCCCCGGCGACCGCCGCGGTGATCAGGCCGCGCCGCGCGTACCGCGTCACGTCTGCGCGGCTGCTTCCAGCCGCGGAAAGAGTGGCTCTCCCGGTTGCGTGCGCGTTCCCGCCGGCAGATCGTCCCACCGCAGCGCATTCCAGGGAACCGCGATCGAGCCCGGCGCGCCCAACCGCCGCCATAGTTCCTCCATCCGTTCGGGCATCACCGGATGCAGCAGCACCGCGATCCATCGCAATCCGGCGCAAAGGTCGTAGAGCAGCGCATCGAGAGCGCGCTGATCGCCGGCGCGGTGGAGTTCCCACGGCTTGCGCTCGTCGATCGCTCGATTGAGCGCGGTCACCAACTCCCAGATACTCTCGAGGGCCTCTCGGAAGCGCAGGTGCATGATCGCCTCGTAGACGCGCTCCGGTAGCCCGACAAAACGCTGTGCGAGCTGGCTCTCCGCCGGAGCACCCTCCGGCACGATGCCGCTGCGATACTTGCCGAGCATCGCCGACGTGCGGTGCAGCAGATTGCCGAGATCATTGCCGAGATCCGCGTTGCGCCGCTGCGCGATCTTCTCTTCCGAGTACGAGAAGTCGCTGCCGAACGGGGCCTCGCGCAGGAGAAAATAGCGCACCGCATCCGCGCCGAACCGCTCGGCGAGCGCGAACGGATCGACCGCATTGCCGAGGCTTTTGCCCATCTTGCGCCCCTCGACGGTGATCCAGCCGTGCGCGAAGACCATGCGCGGGGCCTCCAATCCGAGCGCCCACAAGACCGCAGGCCAGACGATCGTATGGAAGCGTGCGATCTCCTTACCGATGAGATGCACGTCGGCTGGCCAGAGGCTTCGCCACCGTTCCTCGTCGTGCGGCCACCCGATCGCGGAGATGTAGTTCAACAGCGCATCGAACCACACGTAGATCACGCCTTCCCCGTCGGGCACCGGCACGCCCCAGCGGAGATTCGCACGCGAGATGCTCAGGTCGTCGAGCCCCTCTTCGAGCAGCGCGACCATCTCGTTGTACGCGCTGCGCGGTTGCACCCACTCGGGATGTGCGCGAAAGTGCGCGAGCAGCCGATCGCGATACGCGGAGAGGCGAAAGAACCAATCGCGCTCCGAGAGCCAGCGGACCTCTCGCCCGCAGGTCGGGCAGCGCCCCTCCACGAGTTTCGATTCCAGCCAGAACGTCTCGTCCTCGACGCAGTACCAGCCCTCATAGGTTCCCTCATAGACGTCGCCGCTCGCGCGCAACCGGCGGAAGGCCTCCTGAACGACGCGTTCATGACGTTCCTGCGTCGTGCGGATGAAATCGTCATAGGCGACGTGGTATGCGGCGAAGAGCGATTGCCAGCGCGGAATCAACGCATCGCACCATGCCTGCGGCGTCATGCCGGCCTTTGCCGCCGCGTCGGCGACTTTCTGTCCGTGCTCGTCGGTGCCGGTCAGAAAAAACGCGCCGCCGTGGGCGCGTGCGGTGCGCGCGAGCACGTCGGCGACGACCGTCGTGTATGCGTGGCCGATGTGCGGTTCGCCGCTGATGTAATAGATGGGGGTGGTGACGTAGAACGCGCGCTTCATGACGCAGCCTGTTATCCTTTCGGACGACCGCCTTCCTTGTGGAGAGCGATGCGGGCGTAGAGGCTCCGGCGGTCGCCGTATCCTCCCGCGGCCAGGCGCCGCGCGAGGGCGACCGGATGCTCACCGGCCTGCAGCCCCTCTGCGATCGCGGCCTCCAGCGAGGGATGCAGGCCGGCGTGTGCGCCCGCCGCGCCCGCAGTAAGCGGGCTCTCGGCGCTCGCCTCGATCGCGAAGGCGATCTCCCCGCGAACAGGTTCGGGGAGCGCTGCCGCTACCGCTGCGGGCGTCCCCAAGAGCTGCTGTTCGTGCAGTTTCGTGTACTCGCGCACCAGGAAGACGCGGGCCTGGGGTGCGACGGCCGCGAGGTCGGCGAGCGCCGCGCGGATGCGATGCGGCGCTTCGAACCAGATCGAGGTCGTACCCGCGGCGAGCGCGCGCGCAAAGGCGCGGCGGCGTTCGCCGCTCCGGCGCGGCGGAAAGCCTTCGAAGGCAAAGCGGTGCAGGTCGAACCCGGAGAGCACCGCGACGCCCAATGCGGCGCTCGGCCCGGGCAACACGTCGACCGCGATACCGGCGGCGCGGGCCGCCGCGACGAGTGCGCTGCCGGGATCGCTGATGCCCGGCATCCCCGCATCGCTGAGCACCGCCACCATCTCCGACCGTGCGCGGTCCAGGATGCTCGGGGTGACGGCCGCGGCGTTCTGCTCGCGATAGCTGAGCGCAGGTTTCGAAGGCAGCCCCAGGGCTGCGAGCAGGCGCCGCGCGACGCGCGTATCCTCGGCGACGATCAGTCTGCAGTCGCGCAGCACGTCGAGCGCGCGCAACGTGATGTCGCGCAGGTTTCCGAGTGGCGCCGGAACGAAGATCAGCGGCATGAGCGCTCAGTTCGACGTCGAGCACCTGCCTCCGGGCAGTACGGTCGATCTCTACATCAGCCCGTCATGCCCGTACTGCAAGCAGGCGATGGCGTACTACGACAGCATCGGCCAGCGGTACACGGTGCACGACGCGCAGAACGATCGCGCGGAACGCGAGCGGATGTTTGCGTACACGGGCGGCGATCCGACCGTTCCCGCGATCATCGTGAACGGTACGTACGTGCAGTCCGGTTGGGGCAAACCGCCGCGCGGTTGAACCGTCCACTGAGCGGCGCCTCGGTCGAGGCGCTTCGTCAGGACCTCAGGACGTTCCAGATCTGCCGCCAGCGCGGCGGGCGTCCGTAGAGCAGCATGCCGACGCGGTAGAGTTTGCCGGCGAGCACGACGATCAACGCGAGCGTCGTGAGGTTCAGCGCGAGCGAGAGGAGGCTCTGCCAGAGCGGAACGCTGCTCACCGCCAGGCGTGCAAAGAGCACGAACGGCGAGACGATCGGGACCAGGCTCGCGATCGTGACGATCGGGGCGGACGGGAGATTCAAACCGAAGATCGCGATCATGAAGCCGGCGATAGCCGGAAAGACGAGCGGGAGCCCGATCCCGCCGAGATCTTCCGTACGCGAGATCAACGAGCCCAAACCAGCGAATCCCAGCGAGAGCTGCAGAAAGCCGACGACGAACAGCACGAGGAACCAGAGCAGCGTCGCGGGATCGAGCGCGCCGCCGGCGAGGCCGGAGAGCGTCGGTGCGCCCGGAGCGATGGGCGTATGCGGCGTCGCGATCAGCCCGGCAGCGACCCAGATCCCGAGTTGCACCAGCGCGAGCGCGCCGCCGGCGGTCACCTTCGCGGCCAACAAGATGCTCGGATCGATCGCCGCGACCAGCAGCTCGGCGACGCGGCTGGTCTTCTCTTCCACGACCGAACTCATCACGAGCTGGCTGTTCAGCAGCACGAGCATGTACAGGAAGAACAGCAGCACGAAGGCGATCGCCTGCGCCGCCGTCACCGCGCCGGTCGAGGCGAAACGCGAACCGACGAGTTGCACGCGGACGGGAACGTTTGCGATCGCACGAGCGCGCGCGACCGGCAACCCGGCCGCCACCGCTACCTGGAGAGGCAGCAGATCGTGCCGGAGCGCCGCATCGTCCACGACCGAGGCATCGTGCGCGTAGGCCGTCACGGCGATGCCGTACGGAGTGCGCTCGAGCACGACGACGGCGCCCGCACCGCTCGCAGTGATTTCCTGTGCGGGATCGGGATGCACGCGCATCGCGACGATACGAAAATCGCCGGCGAGCAGCGGTCGTGCCGCAGCGGTGATCTCCGGTGGGCCGGCGAGGACGATATTCTTCGCCGACTGGATGATCGCGCGTCCGATCAGCTCGGGCAACTGCAACATCAGCACCACGGAGACGACGCCGAGGATCACGCCGACGATGAACGGTTTCGACCGCAGCCGGCGCATGAATTCGGTCGAAAAAACGGTGACGAAGTCGTTCATGCGGAGACCTCCACGGCGTGCAAGTAGATGTCGTGTAGGCTCGGGGGCCGTGCATCGAAGGTCGTCACGGAATCGGCGGAGACGAGTTCGCGAAGCACGGCGGAAAAATCCGTCTGCGCGGGAACGGTGCACTCGATTGCGCCGTCCACCCGCACCGGCGGGTGCGCACCCGGAATGCGCGCGAGCACCGCGCTTGCTGCTTCGCTCGCGGGCGCGACGCGCAGGCTGCGCGTCGGCCACTGCGCACGCAAATCGGCGATCCGTCCGGCGATGCGATTCGCACCGTTCGCGATGATGCAGACGGCGCTGCAGAGTTCTTCGATCTGCCACATTTGGTGGCTGGAGAAAACCATCGTCACGCCGCGATCGCGCAGTTCGCGGAGGACGTCGGCGAGCAGTTCCGCGTTCACGGGATCGAGGCCGGAGAACGGTTCATCGAGGATCATCAACTCCGGCTCGAATGCGGCCGCGCAGGCGACTTGCACCTTCTGCTGATTCCCCTTCGAGAGCTCGGCGCAGGGACGGAGCGCGTACTGCGAGAGCTCGAGACGCTCGATCCACGCGTCGGCCGCACGGCGTGCAACCGGTTCGTGCATGCCGTGCAGGCGCGCGAAGAAGACGATCTGATCGCGAACGCGGATCTGCGGATAGAGCCCGCGCTCTTCCGGAAGGTAGCCGAAGCGTTTGCGCGAGTGCTCGGTGACCGGTGCGCCGCGCCAGGTGATCGTTCCGCCGTCCGGGACGTAGATACCGAGGATCATGCGCATCGTCGTCGTCTTGCCGGCGCCGTTGGGCCCCAAAAGGCCGAATGCGCTCCCGGCTTCGACGGAGAAAGCGACGTCGCGTACCGCTTCGACCGTCCCGAAACTCTTGCGTACGTGATCGACGACCAACATCATGCGACGATACCTTCGGAAGAGGCCGCAGGTTTCATCCGTTCGAAGAGGAGCATCGCCAGCGTAGCTACCGCAAAGCCGACGTCGTAGGAGAGATCGCCGATCTGCGGCCACGCGCGCGGAACGGGGCCGACGTACCAGGCCTGATTCCAGAACGGGAGCGATGCCAGGATGCCCGCGAGCCATGCGAGGATGCCGGCGCGCCACGCCGGAACGCGGGCGAGGTCGGCGGGAGTGTTGCGCTCGTGCCACCAGGTCACGAGGACGACCGCCGCCCACGGCGCCGCCCAGTACGAGAGCAAGAGCAGGAAGTCGGAGTAACGTTCGGCGGTCGCACGAGGGTCGCCGCCGCCGAGCGAGAGCACGGCACCCAAGATGCCGACGGCAGCCGCGACCGACCAACGCGGCAGCCGTATGCCGAAGGCGACGAGCGCCGCCAGCGCGCCGGAATACAGGTTCATGCAGTTCGCGGTGATGGTGCCGAGCACGATGCTCGCAAGCACGATCGCGCTCGCGAGCGTACGGCCGCCGAGCACGGCGGAGATCGCGTCGGTCGGCGTTCCGGAGACCAGGTTCGCATGGGCCGTGCTCGCTGCGAGTGCACCCATGATCTCCAACACGATGCACGGTAGCGCGCTGCCGAGGAACGTGTATCGCCAGATCTCCCGAGCCGGCGTTGCGGGATCGAGATATCGCGAATAATCGGAAGCGCACGGAAGCCAGCCGGTCGCATAGGCAAAGGCGAGCGCCGAGCCCATGAGAAGCCCTGCGAGCGCGCCGTGGCCGAACGGCGCCGCATGCGGATGCAGGCCCGTGTAGTGCGCAGTGCGTGCGAACGTCGCGATACCGAGTACCGTAAATCCGGCGCCGAGCAGCCACGCACTCACCTGTTGAAACCGATGGATGAGGTTGTAGCCGAAGACCGCGATGAGCGTCTGCAAGGCGAGGATGAGCGCGAGGCTCACCGCATACGTCGCGCCCGTGAGTGTTTCGAGCGCGTACGCGCCGAAGATCGTGTTGACCGCGAACCACCCGACGCCGGCGAGAAACGAGAGGGTCGCCGGAGCGACGTTTCCGCGCGTGCCGAAGGCCAGCCGCGACGCGACCATCTGCGGGACGCCATAGCGCGGGCCGAACGTGGCGAGCACGCCCAAGAGGGCGTAGCCGGCCACGTTGCCCGCGACGATTCCGAGCGCGGCCCACCGCGGATCGGCGCCGTAGAGTGCGACCGCGAAGACCCCGACCATCCACGTCGCGATCTCCGCGTTCGCAGAAAACCAGACGCCGAAGAGGTCGCGCGGCGAGCCGTGGCGTTCGTCCACCGCCACGACCTCGATGCCGATCGGCTCGACCGCGAGCGTGCGGTCGCGGTACGGCCGAGCGGCGCTCACGCCGCGGCTCGCAGCTCGTGCGAGCGGACGAAACGCACGCCCGCCTGCCGCATCGCCTCGATGGCGCGCAGATCGTCTCCCGGCTGCACGTTGACCGCCGCGATCGCGTCCTCGACGACGTACGTCTCGAAGCCGTGCTGCACGGCTTCGATCGCGGTCGCCTTCACGCAATAATCGGTGGCGAGTCCGCAGACGAAGACGCGCCGAATGCCGCGTGCGCGCAGGCGCTCCGCGAGATCGGTCCCCGCGAAGCCGGAATACCCGTCGGTATCGCGATCGGTGCCCTTACTCACGATGTCGTCGATGTGCTCGCGCGCGAGCAGCGGCGAAAACTCCGCGCCCGGCGTTCCCTGAAGGCAGTGATACGGCCAGGGGCCGCCCTGCGCTTGGAAGTACGCATGATCGGGCGGGTGCCAATCGCGCGTCGCGACGACGTACGGAAAGAGCGGTGCGATGCGGTTGATGGGTTCGAAGATGCGATTACCGTCGGCGACCGCCAGTGATCCGCCGGGAAGGAAGTCGTTTTGCGGATCGACGACGATCAGCGCATCGGCCGATGTGATCGCTACCATCGCTATCGTCACCTCCTTCACGCTCTACAATGACCTGGTCGTGCAGCCGGGAGTTTGCAGGATCGCACACCAGGCTTCAAGGGATGCGGCATCGGCGGGGAGGGCCGCCGAGAGGTTCTCGTATCCGTCCGCAGTGACGAGTACGTCGTCCTCGATCCGGACCCCGATGCCGCGGAGTCGCTCCGGTACGGTTGCGTCGTCCGGCTGAAAATACAAGCCGGGTTCGACCGTCAGGACCATGCGCTCGCGGAGCGTTCCGTAGCGATAGCATTTGGCGCGCGCTTTCGCGCAGTCGTGAACGTCGAGACCCAGCATGTGGCTGACGTTGTGCAGGGTGTAGCGGCGGTAGTACTGCCGTTCGGGGTCGAGCGCTTCGTCGACGGAGCAACGCAACACGCCGAGATCGCGCAAGCCTTGCGCCAGTACCGCCATCGCGCGGCGGTTCGGTTCGAGAAAGTCGTTCCCGGGGCGGACGGCCTCCATCGCCGCGCGCTGCGCGAGATGCACGATTTCGTACACTGCGCGCTGTTCGGGCGAGAAGCGGCCGGAGATCGGAATCGTGCGCGTGATGTCGGCGGTGTACAGCGAATCGCACTCGACGCCGGCATCGAGCAGGAGGAGATCACCCGGTCGTAGCGCGCCGGTGTTGCGATTCCAATGCAGCGTGCAGGCATGCTCGCCCGCGGCGGCGATCGTCAGGTAGCCGACGTCGTTCGCCTCGATGCGCGCGCGCCGCCAGAAGGCCGCCTCGACCTCGCGTTCGCTGCGCGCCGACGGCAGGATGCGCAGCACGTCCTCGAAGCCGCGCTTGGTGATCGTGATTGCGGTGCGCAGCTCGGCGATCTCGTCGTCGTCTTTCAGGAGGCGTGCTTCGGCGAGCCGTACCGCGAGCAGCGCGTCGTCGTCGCTCGAGGGCAGTAATGCATCGAGCTCCCGGTCGGGACCGCGCACGAGCGCGATCGGGATGCCGCGTGCGCGCAGCTCTTGCAGCGCGATCGTCCGATCATCGAGCGGGCGGGCGCGATCGACGCCGTGATGGACGGCGCTCTCCTCGACGCCGCGATGGCGACCGACCCACAACTCGCCGCGCACGCGATCGGTGAAAAACGCGGCGGTGCCGCGGTTGTGCGCCGGCGTGAAGAGCACGCTCGTGTGGGTGCCGTCGCCGCGAGGCTCCAGCACGAGCGTCGTTCCGGGCTCCACCTGCGGGCCGGCGAGATACGCGAAGTCGCTGGAGGCGCGAAAGCGATAGAAGGTATCGTTCGCCCGTACGCGTTCCTCGCCGGCGGGAATCACGAGCGCATGATCGGGGAACGAGCGCGAGAGCGCGGCGCGCCGCTCGCGAAAGCGCGCGATCAGTCGGTGCGGGCGTTCGTCGTGCGGGCGGTCGAGCCAGTCGCCTTGCATGAACGCGATTAAGGCTTCAGGCGTCTCGGGATCGTGGGCGACGCGCAGGTTCATGGCGCAGATCTCCGCGGCGAGCGAGCGAATGGCGGGAACGTGTAGGAATCGAACCTACCAGCTGCCTTGCGGCGGCCTCAGCGGTTTTGAAGACCGTGCGGGCCACCAGACCCGTACGTTCCCACGCGGGCAAAAAATCCGTTCGCACAACGGCGGACGCGCGCCTGCCGTCCCTGCCGCACGCTGCGGCGTGCGCCGGACAATGACGAGGCGGCGTGCCGTCGAGACACGCCGCCCGTTCGCTGCTCCATGCCGTGCGCGTTTACGTCGGTCTGCGGAGATCGAAGCGATCGAGATTCATGACCTTCTCCCACGCGGCGACGAAGTCGTGGACGAAGTGGGCCGGTTCGCTGGCATAGAGCTCCGAGAGTGCGCGGAGTTGCGAGTTGTGGCCGAAGATGAGGTCGCAGTTGGTGGCGGTCCAGCGAACCTCGCCCGAACGCCGATCGCGTCCTTCGTAGAGGAACTCGCCGGTGCGGTGCCAGGTCGTCGACATGTCGAGCAGGTTGACGAAGAAGTCGTTCGTCAGCACTCCCGGCCGCGTCGTGAAGACGCCGTGCTTCGATCCGCCGTGATTAGCGCCGAGGACGCGCAACCCGCCGACGAGTACCGTCATCTCCGGTGCGGTGAGCGTGAGCAACTGCGCGCGATCCACGAGCTTCTGCTCGGGAGCGCGCGATCCGTTGGAGGCGAGGTAGTTGCGGAAACCGTCGGAGATCGGCTCGAGGACGGCAAAGGACTCCACGTCGGTCATCTCCTGCGTCGCGTCGTTTCGACCGGGATCGAAACGCACCGTGACGGCGTGTCCCGCGAGCCGCGCGGCCTCTTCGATCGCGGCGCAGCCGCCGAGGACGATGACGTCGGCGAGCGAGACCTTTTTGCCGCCGGAGAGCGTGGCGTTGAACTCCTGCTGCACGCGCTCCAAGATCTGCAGCGCCTTCGCGAGCTCCGCCGGCTCGTTGACCGGCCAGTCCTTCTGCGGCGCCAGTCGAATGCGAGCGCCGTTTGCGCCGCCGCGCTTGTCGGTGCCGCGGAAGGTGGAGGCAGAGGCCCAGGCGGTGGTGATGAGCCGGCCGATGGTGAGCCCCGACGCCAGCAGGCGCTTCTTGAGTTCCGCGATGTCGCGTTCGTCGATGAGCGCGTAATCCACCGGCGGCACGGGATCTTGCCAGATCTGCGGCTCGGACGGCACCTCCGGCCCGAGATACCGCGTGATCGGCCCCATGTCGCGGTGCGTGAGTTTGAACCACGCCTTGGCGAACGCCTCGGCGAATTCGTGCGGATTGTCGCGGAAGCGCTTGGCGATCGGCCCGTAGATCGGATCGTAGCGTAGGGCCAGATCGGTCGTCAGCATCATCGGAACGCGCTTCTTCGACGGATCGTGCGGATCGGGAGCGGCGTGCGCCTCGCCTTTCGGCTTCCACTGATATCCGCCGCCGGGGCCCTTCGTGAGCTCCCACTCGTATTTGAAGAGATTCTCGAGATACTCGTTGCTCCACTTCGTCGGCGTGGAGGTCCAGATGACCTCGAGGTTGGTGGTGATCGTGTCGTTGCCTTTGCCGGTGCCGTACGAGTTCCGCCAGCCGAGATTCTGCTCTTCGAGACCGGCGGCGGCCGGCGGCGGGCCGAGGTGCGCGTTCGGATCGGCGGCGCCGTGCGTCTTGCCGAAGGTGTGCCCGCCCGCGATGAGGGCGACGGTCTCTTCGTCGTTCATCGCCATGTTGCTGAAGGTGTTGCGAATGTCGTGCGCTGCCGCGAGCGGATCGGGATTTCCGTTCGGCCCTTCGGGATTGACGTAGATGAGCCCCATCTGCGTCGCTGCGAACGGCTTTTGGAGTTCGCGATTGCCCGTATGCCGCTCGTCGGCGAGCCACTCTTGCTCGGAGCCCCAGTAGGTCTCGTCGGGTTCCCACGCATCGACGCGACCACCGCCGAAGCCGAAGGTCTTGAAGCCCATCGATTCGAGCGCGCAGTTTCCGGCCAGGACCATGAGATCGGCCCACGAGATCTTCCGGCCGTATTTCTGTTTGATCGGCCAGAGAAGCCGACGGGCTTTGTCGAGATTGGCGTTGTCCGGCCAACTGTTGAGTGGTTCGAAGCGCTGCTGGCCCGAGCCGGCGCCTCCGCGACCGTCGCTGATGCGATAGGTGCCGGCTGCATGCCAGGCCATGCGTATGATGAGTCCTCCGTAGTGGCCGAAATCGGCGGGCCACCAGTCTTGCGAGGTCGTCATTAGCTCGTAGAGGTCGCGTTTGAGCGCGTAGTAATCGAGGCTCAGGAACTCACGCGCGTAATCGAAATCGGGCCCCATGGGATCGGCAAGGGGCGACGGCTTGTGGAGGACCGAGAGATCGAGCAGATTGGGAAACCAGTCGGTGTTTCTCTTCGGACGACGTACGTATCCGGTCGTCGTCGTTTTCGTTTCGTCCATCGTGCGGTGCCTCTCTAGCGGAGAAGGGAAAGCGCCTTTCCGGGACGGCCTCGTCAGCGCTCGCCGAGCGGCCGGGGAAGGCGCCTGTGTGACGACCGTGGGTTGATTGTGAAAATGAATGTCACTCCCATAACGTGAAGATACTCCCCTGCTCGGACGTCGTCAAGTGCTCGCAAGGACCATGATCGCAGGGGGTCATGATTGCGAACCGGCGGCACGAGCGCGGCTCCGGGTGATGCGCATGGCGGAACTCAACGGCAGCACGGCGAACGGCGCGCATTCGCCATGATGGAACGCAATCTTTCGGTGGTGCTCGCGCGCCGACCGGTCGGCGAGCCGCGCGAAGACGACTTCCGCTTCGTCGAGGGAGAGGTACCCGAGCCCCGCGAGGGCGAGGTGCTGCTGCGCACGCGGTGGCTCTCGCTCGATCCCTACATGCGCGGGCGCATGAGTGCCGCGCGTTCGTATGCACCGCCGCTGGAGATCGGGGAGGTCATCGTCGGAGCGACGGTGAGTGAGGTCGTCCGCTCTCGTAACGACGCATTCCCCGAAGGAACGCTGGTGCTTGCGAATGCGGGATGGCAACGGTACGCGATCTCCGACGGGCGCGATCTGCGCGCGCTCGATCCCACGCTCGGCCCGCCGACGTACGCGCTCGGCATCCTCGGTATGCCGGGGCAGACGGCCTACTGCGCTCTCTTCGATATCGGCAGGCCGCGACCGGGCGAGACCGTCGTCGTCTCCGCCGCGACGGGCGCGGTCGGTTCGGTCGCGGGCCAGTTGGCGAAGATCGCCGGGTGTCGTGTCGTCGGCGTGGCGGGCGGCCCGGAAAAGTGCCGCTACGCGGTGGACGAGCTGGGCTACGATGCGTGCATCGATCGGCGCGCGGAGGACCTCGACGCCGCGCTCGCGCGCCATTGTCCGGACGGCATCGACGTCTATTTCGACAACACCGCCGGGGCGATTCTCGAGGCGGTATTGCGGCGCTTGAACGTCGGTGCGCGCATGCTGCTGGTCGGCCTGATCGAGCATTACAACGCGACCGAACCGCCGAAAGGGCCGTACTTGGGGCCGCTCCTCGTCGCGCGCGCTCGCATCGAAGGATTTCTCGTGCGCGATCACCTCGCGCATACGCCGGCATTCCTCCGGCACGTCGGCGGATTGGTGAAGGCCGGGCGGTTGCGCTATCGCGAACACGTCGTGGACGGCTTGGAGAACGCGCCGCGCGCGTTCATCGGCCTGCTGCGGGGCGAGAACTTCGGGAAGGTCCTGGTGCGCGTATGAGTGTCTCGGAGAGCGGCGAGCGGATCCGCAACGTCGCGATCGTCGCGCACGTCGATCACGGCAAGACCACGTTGGTCGATGCCATGCTGCGGCAGAGCGGCGTCTTCCGCGAGGGACAGCAGGTTGAAAGCCGCGTGCTCGACTCCAATCCGCTCGAGCGCGAACGCGGCATCACGATCCTCGCGAAGAACACCGCGTTCACGCGCGACGGCGTCCGGTTCAACATCGTCGATACGCCGGGTCATGCCGACTTCGGCGGCGAGGTCGAGCGCGTCTTGCAGATGGTGCAGGGCGTCCTCTTGCTAGTCGATGCCGCGGAAGGCGTGATGCCGCAGACGCGGTTCGTTCTAAAGAAAGCGCTGGAACTCGACCTGCGCGCGATCGTGGCGGTCAACAAGATCGACCGTAAAGATGCGCGTCCGCGCGAGGTCGTGGACGAAGTCTTCGACCTCTTCATCGATCTCGGCGCGAGCGACGAGCAGGCCGATTTCCCCGTGCTCTACACCAACGCGAAAGCGGGTACGGCGACGCTCGATCCGAGCGTTCCGGGAACATCGCTGGCACCGCTCTTCGATGCGATCATACGGCACATACCCGACCCCCCGGTCGCCGACGGGCCTTTTCAGATGCTCGTCTCCGCGATCGATCACAACCGCTACGTTGGGCGCATCGCCGTCGGTCGCGTCTTTCGCGGCAGCGCGCGCCTCAACGATCCGATCGTTCGGATCGCGCGCGACGGTACGGTGCAGGGCGGGCTGCGCCTCACCAAACTGCTGGCTTTCGCCGGACTGGAGCGCACCGAGATCGAACAGGCGCGCTGCGGTGACATCGTCTGCGTCTCCGGTATCGAAGAGATCACCATCGGCGATACCATCGCCGCCGCCGGCGCGCCCGAGCGCGTGGAGGCCGTCGCCGTTGACGAGCCGACGGTTGCGATGTTCTTCAGCGTCAATACCTCGCCGTTCGCGGGCAAAGAGGGACGCTTCGTCACCTCGCGCCAATTGCGCGAGCGGTTGATGCGCGAACTGGAATCCAACGTGGCGTTACGCGTGCTGGAGACCGCATCGGCCGATACCTTCGAGGTGCGTGGACGAGGCGAGCTGCATCTCTCGATTCTCATCGAGAACATGCGCCGCGAAGGGTACGAACTCGCCGTCTCGCGGCCGCACGTGATTCTCGCGGAGCGCGACGGCGTGCGGTACGAGCCGGTAGAATACGTCGTCATCGATGTGCAGGAGGAGTACGCAGGAGCGGTGATCGAGGCGCTCGGCCGCCGCCGCGGGCAGATGTCGAACATGCAGGCCCTCGGGAGCGTCCGGCGCTTCGAATACGTGATGCCGACGCGGGCCGTCTTCGGCTTGCGCGGCGAACTGCTGACGCTCACCCGCGGTACCGCGGTGATGTCGCATACCTACCACGACCACGAACCGTGGGCCGGCGACTTGCCCGCGCGGACCAACGGCGTCCTGGTGGCATCGGAGACCGGTCGCGCGACGGCGTACGCGCTGGCGTCGCTCGAAGCGCGTGGGCGCTTCTTCATCGCGCCGGGGACGGAGGTCTACGAAGGAATGATCGTCGGCCGCGCCAACGACGAGCACGACGTCGCCGTCAACGTCGTGCGAGCAAAGAAGCTCACCAACATGCGTGCCGCGGGATCCGACGATACGGTGCGCCTGGCGCCACCCGAGGAACTCTCCCTGGAGCGCGCGATCGAGTTCATCGCGGACGACGAGCTCGTCGAGGTGACGCCGGCGGCGGTGCGCCTGCGCAAGCGCATCCTCAACGAGGACGAGCGCCTGAAAGCACGGCGACGCGAGGCCCAGCGTACGTGAAAGAACGATTCATTCGAGCGCGAAGGAGATGCGCATGAACGTCTCACCGGATCGTATCATCACCAAGAGTCAATCGCTGTTCAGCGGGTTCATGCAGTTCGTCCTGCGCGGGCAGGTGGTCAATCTGGCCGTCGCGGTGTTGATCGGTGGCGCTGCCGGCACGCTCGCGAATTCGTTCGTGAAAAATATTTTTACGCCGCTGATCACCGCGATCTTCGGCGTCCACGAGCTGCAAAATCAATTCGTGATTTTGCACAACAGTCGGGTGGAATACGGCAAGTTTCTCAACGACTTCACGTCGTTCGTATTGATCGCCGCGACGGTCTATTTCTTCGTCATCCTGCCGGTCAACAAGCTGACGAGCATGTCGTATTTCGCGCCCCCGCCGGACCCGGCGCTGCGGAAGTGCCCCGAGTGTCTCAGCGACATCCCCAAAGCGGCGCGGCGCTGCATGCATTGCACGCAGCCGGTCGAGCCGCTCGCCGAGGAGCCGGCGGGCGCCTGATCAGCGCACCGCCGCTCCGGCCGGTTCGCGGACCGCGAAGGTAAGCTCTCCGCGATCCGTGTCGTAGCCGATCTCCACGGTGTCGCCGTCGCGAATCTCGCCGGCGAGAATCTTGCGTCCGAGCGGCGTCTCCACCTCACGCTGGATCGCGCGTTTGAGGGGGCGGGCGCCGTAGGTCGGATCGTATCCGACGCGGACGAGATGCCGTTTGGCATCGTCGGTCACCAGCAGCGTGATCCTGCGCTCCGTCAGGCGTGCGCGCACGCGCTCCATTTGGAGATCGACGATCTGGAGGAGTTGCGCTTCATTGAGTGCGTGGAAGACGATGATCTCGTCCACGCGGTTGAGGAACTCGGGACGGAAGCGCTGGCGAAGTTCGTCGAGGACGGTGGCGCGCATCATCTCGTACTCTGCGCCGTCGAACGATCCTCGATAGCCGAGGATGCGATCGCTGCCGATGTTGGAGGTCATGATCACGATCGTATTGCGGAAATCCACCGTGTGACCTTGACCATCGGTCAGCCGGCCGTCGTCGAGAATCTGCAAAAAGACGTTGAAGACGTCGTGGTGGGCCTTCTCGATCTCGTCGAAGAGGACGACCGAGTAGGGCCGCCTGCGAATCGCCTCGGTGAGCTGCCCGCCCTCTTCGTAACCGACGTAACCGGGCGGCGCGCCGATGAGTCGCGCGACGGTGTGTTTCTCCTGGTATTCCGACATGTCGATGCGGACCATCGCCCGCTCGTCGTCGAAGAGATACTCCGCGAGGGCGCGGGCCAGCTCCGTCTTGCCGACGCCCGTCGGCCCGAGGAAGATGAACGATCCGATCGGTCGATTCGGGTCGGCCAGTCCCGAGCGCGAGCGAATGACGGCCTCGGCGACCGCCCGAACGGCTTCGTCTTGACCGATGACGCGCTTGTGGAGCTCGTCTTCCAGGTGGAGGAGTTTTTGCTTTTCGCCTTCGAGGAGTTTCGTCACCGGGATTCCCGTCCACCGCGCCACGACCTCGGCAATGTCCTCTTCATCCACCTCTTCCTTCGAAAGGCGCGTGCCGTCGCGATTCGCGAGGAGCTCTTGTTGTTGCGCGAGCTCGCGTTCGAGTTGCGGTAGCGTGCCGTAGCGCAACTCGGCGACGCGGTTGAGGTCGTACTGGCGCTCGGCCTGTTCGATTTGCAGTTTCACCTGTTCGATGCGTTCGCGCAGCTCGCGCAGCTTCACCGACGCGGCGCGTTCGGCATCCCACTGTGCTTGCAATTTCGCCTGCTCCGCGCGCAACTCGGAGAGCTCGTTTTCGATATCGCGCAGTCGCTCGCGGCTGGCATCGTCGTTTTCCTTCCGCAATGCTTCTCGCTCGATCTCCAGCTGCATGATGCGGCGGGAGATATCGTCGAGCTCCTGAGGCATCGAATCGATCTCGGTGCGCAGCTTCGCCGCGGCTTCGTCCACCAAATCGATGGCCTTGTCCGGAAGGAAACGGTCGGTAATGTACCGGTGCGACAAGGTCGCCGCGGCGACCAATGCCGCATCTTTGATACGCACGCCGTGGTGCGCCTCGTAGCGCTCCTTGAGGCCGCGCAGAATGGAGATGGTGTCCTCCACGCTCGGCTGATCGACGAAGATCGGCTGGAACCGGCGCTCGAGCGCCGCATCCTTCTCGATATACTTGCGGTACTCGTCCAACGTCGTCGCGCCGATCATGTGGAGTTCGCCGCGGGCCAGCATCGGCTTGAGCAGATTGCCGGCATCCATCGCGCCTTCCGCTTTGCCGGCTCCGACCACGGTGTGGAGTTCGTCCACGAAGAGCAGTACGCGACCCTCGGAGGCGGCGACGTCTTTCAAGACGGCCTTCAGGCGCTCTTCGAACTCGCCGCGATACTTCGCTCCCGCGATCAGCGCGCCCATGTCGAGCGCGACGAGACGCTTGTTCTTCAAGCCTTCGGGAACGTCGCCGCGCACGATGCGCTGTGCCAGCCCCTCGACGATCGCCGTCTTTCCCACACCCGGATCGCCGATGAGGACGGGATTGTTTTTCGTGCGACGCGAGAGCACTTGAATGACGCGGCGGATCTCCTCGTCCCGGCCGATCACCGGGTCGAGCTTTCCGCGTTCTGCTTCGAGCGTGAGATCGCGCCCGTAGCGTTCGAGGGCTTTGTAGGTACCTTCCGGATCCCGCGTGGTCACGCGCTGATTGCCGCGCACCGAGCGCAACGCTTGCAAGAGTGCGTCGCGCGTGAGCCCGAACTCACGGAAGATCGCGCCGATCGCGCCGCCGCTCTGGGCCATCGCCAGCAGCACGTGTTCGACCGAGATGTAATCGTCCTGAAGGGCGCGTGCCTCGTCTTCGGCGCGCGCCATGACGCGGCCGAGCTCGGGCGCGAGGGTCGGCTGCGCCGACTCGGCACCCGCGCCCGTCAGTCGAGGGAGGTTTCCGATCGCACTCTCCGTGCGGCGCACGACGGCGCGCGGATCCGCCCCGGCCGCGGCGAGGATATCCGGAGCGATTCCCCGCTCCTGCTCCAGCAGCGCGGCCAACATGTGCTCGGGGGCCACCTGCGTGTTGTGCTCGCGCAAGGCCCGCGAATAGGCTTCATTGAGCGCGTCCGATACGCGCTCGGTCATCTTCTCTACGTTCATTCGTTCTCAAAGATACCCGTGACCCGGGGCGCGGTTGCACCCGCCGGCAGGTCGGCCGGTCCCGGGCCGCGGCCGGCGGTCAGGGCGTAGCCCGCCCGGGCGCGCTCACCATCCGCGCGTGTCGATGCGATGAATCGCCCCGATGACGTAGGGGATCTCGCCGAGGCCGAAACGCTCTTGCTCGCCGATCGCCATGACGTATCGCTGCGGAGGTCCGGCGCCGCGCATCGAGATCGTGATCTCGTATCGCCCCGGCGGCACGCGCAAGACGTGCGGGAGCGTCGACAGATACGTGATGCGGGAGAACGGTTCGTAGAAGGTCGTTGCATCGGACCCCGAGAGGGAGAGGGAGGCGATCTGCCGTCCGTGCTCGTCGCGAACCACGGCGGACGGCCGCAAGGGATCGTCGGCATCACGTCGCTCGATGAGGAGTTGCCACGGCACGTGCAGCGGTTCACGAGCAATCAAAAGATAGTGATCGCGCTCGTCGTTTCCGAGTCTCCCGTAGAACGCCCACGACTTCTCGGGATCGTGAATGCGTATCGGATCGAATCTGCCGCGCGGCGAGCATGCAAAGCGAGGATCGTGCGCGCACGCCGTTTGGGCGCTCGTGAAGCCCACGACGAACCATAACAAAGCGGCGGTGCCGATGATTCCGGCAACAATCGGGACTCTACGCTTCGCCATGCGTTCTACGATACACGATCCACCGGCGCCCGCAAGGGCTCAACCGTGATACCGGCTTCCGTCGTCCTCTCCCATGAAGTACATGCTGCAATCGCTCGACGAATACGAGCGCGCCAAAGCCGAGGAATTTTTCGGTAGGGTAGTCGATGCGAGCCCATCATCAACTCGATACCGGTTCCTACGCCAACAATGACCACCCCGTGTTGGTGGAGTGTGTCGAGAATTCCGTCCGGTGCGTCGGGAATAGGGAGACTCCACAAAAGCCGAGCGATCGGATGACGCGGCGGTTGATCCCACCCGTGGCGCGCGGCATACGCAGCAGCCCAGTACCCGATGCGACGATAGCCATGTAGCGGCGCTACGATGTCACCGGCAACTTTCAGAAGCGAAACAATGATGTGCGCGTGGACGTGTGGGCGATCGCGGTGTACGGCGACCGCTGCGGGATATCCGCTGACCCCGAGAACAGCCAAAAGTTCTTCGACACCGTCCATTACGGCCGTGTCGTCAATACGAACAGCCGGGTGCCACGCCTCTATTTCCGCCGAGCAAAAGTGCAAACGTTACGCTGGGCTTCGCTACGTATGTGAGAGATGTTCGTAGTGCTTCGATGCTGATCCGACCGAGGTAAATAGTCAACATGGCTCAAGTATAGCGCTTCGTGGCGGCTCTCGAAGAGATGCATCGGAACCCGCGTGGACACAGTTCCTGGTCGTAGGGGTTATCAACTGTTGCCCACTTCCGTCCCGGATGTAGACAAACGTACGTTCTTATGATATGATAAGCGTCGTGAAGCTCTCCGAGTGGGCGCGACGAACTGGTATCTCGTACAAGACGGCGTGGCGTTGGACGCAGGATGGCATTATGCCCGTGCCGTGGAGACGGCTCCCCACC
>Ga0080006_1146434_pt1 | contig 21338 bp, 17 predicted proteins | sample RS3BMetagenome_FD_69209 | JGI IMG/M metagenome (GOLD analysis project Ga0080006, IMG submission 69209) | Ferric oxide microbial mat and aquatic microbial communities from Rainbow Spring, Yellowstone National Park, USA - RS3B (SPADES... ...
GAGAGTGACCGGCGCAGGCTGGCCCGCGACGGGCGCGACATCGCCACGCGCGGACTTCGCCGCAGGTTCTTCCAGACCGTGTTCGTAAGCGGAGCGCTCGCGAGCGATTGCGTTGTAATACTTGCCCACGGTTCGGCTTACCTCCGGGCATCCGCCTGCTGCGTGGCGGGCAAATAGATGATCTCTCCCGGGTAGATCCGGTCGGCGTCCCTCAGTTGCGGATTGGCTGCCATCAGCCGATCGACGTCGTAGGGCGAGCCAAGGTAGCGCTCCGCGATCGCGCTGAGCGTGTCGCGGTGTCGAACCCGTATCCGGCGCGGCGCCGGCGGCTGGCTTTGTTTCGGCGCAGCTGTCCGCTCCGGGGCCGCATTTTTCGCAACCGCGCTCGCCTCGGACGGGGCGGTTGAGAACAGTACCGGCGTGCCGCTGGTCGGCGACCTCGAAGGCCCGCTGCAGCAGCTGCAGGTTCGCCTTCGGATAGATCTCCCGGTGCACCGCCACCAGCGGCTCGAGCACCGGATTGAGGGTGCTGCGCTGGGCGGTCATCCGCCGGGCCAGCCGGGCCCGGACCCGACGCGAGGCGCTGCTGGAGGCCTTCAGCGCCTCGACCGGGGGCTCCGATGTCCCACTGAGCGGACCCAGCACCGGGTCGGAGACAGGCGGCGACTCCGCGGGCGCGTCAAGAGCCTGCGTCGTGCCCTGGTCGTCGGCCACGTCGGTCACCTCCGGTCTCGAGGATATCGCCAAAGTCGGGCATGGCCGGCGACGCGGGCAGCAAGCCAGGTGCCCCGGGCTCTCGAAGGGCGCTCATCGCTCATGGCAGGTCTGCTGATCGGCGCGGCGGCGTGGCCAACTAGAACGTGCTCAGGCTGAGTATCCGCAACGGCGCGAGCGCCTCGCGACCACCGAGGGCGGTGAGTTCGATGACCACCGCAGCCGCGGTCACCCGCGCCCCGGCGCGCTCCAGCAACCGGGTAGCCGCGGCCAGGGTGCCGCCGGTGGCCAGCACGTCGTCGATGACGACGACGTTGCGGCCGTGCAGGTCGACGCCCTCGGCGGGGACCTCCAATGTGGCGGTACCGTACTCCAGCTCATATTCCACGCTGTACACCGGCGGCGGCAGCTTGCCGCCCTTGCGAATGGGCAGCACACCGGTGCGCAGCCGGCCGGCAACGGCCGCCGCCACCAGGAATCCCCGGGAGTCAATGCCGGCCAACACGTCGGCGCCGGACGCGATGGGAACCAGCGCGTCGACGACCGCCGTCATCGCCTGTGGGTCGGCGAACAACGGGGTCAGGTCCTTGAACACGACACCCGGCTTCGGGAAATCCGGCACCACCCGGGTAAGCGACTCGATCAGGCCGGCCACGGGAGTGGTCTCGCCGACCGGTGTCACTGCAGCCTCACTGCAGCCTCATTGCAGCCTCATTGCACCAGGACCCATCGGTCCATGTTCCAGCCCGCGCCCCACCGGGTCGGGTTCTTGCTCACGGCATACATCTTCTTCGACGTCAGCAGCGTGCGCTGCTGACGGTAGAGGGGCAACGTCGGCATATCGCCCCACAGTAGCGGGGCGGCCTCGCCGAGCAGCCTGATGCTCTCGGCGGGGTCGGCCGACACCGCCAGAGCACCGATAATTCCGTCTACCTGGGGATTGGAGTAGCCGGACAGGTTGTTGCCGTTTCCGCTGTGCAGATCGTACGCATCCATCGCCGAGGACCCGGTCGACCCGCTTCCGGTGGCTCCGCCGGTGCTTGCCAGCAACATGTCGATCTTTCCGTCCCTGAGCGCCTGCGGGCCCGACGTGTCCAGGGTGACAGCGGAGACGGCAATACCGGCTGCGGCGCACGATTTGGTGATGGTCCCGACGGTGACCGCCAGCCGCGCATTGGGCCCCTGGTAGCCGATCCGCACCGACAGCGGCGCACCACCCAGAGCATCGTGGGCGGCGGCGGGATCGGCCTTGGCGAACTGGCCGGCAGCCTCCGCGCCGTCGGCCGCGGTGACGGCGTCGTCGGTGGCGGGGTCCAGCCGCGAGTTGGCGACGGGAGTGCCGGCGTCGTGCGCGATGACGTCGCGCGGCGTGCACAGCGCGACCGCGCGCCGAGTCTTGGGCTGCGCGAGCGGTCCCTGCGGGGCGAAGATCAGCTGCTCGATGCCGGCCGACGGGTAGTCGCTGCGCGCGTAGTTGTCCGGAGTGGCGAGTGCCCCTCCGGATCCGGCTGCGACGTCGACGACGTCGACACTGCGGCTGCTGACCCGATCCTGGATGTCGGGCCCCTGCGGCCACACGGTTATCCGTCTGGTCATCGCCTTGGAGCCCCACCACCGGTCATTGGCGACGAGCACGACGCCGCCGCGGTCCACGGTCGACTCGATCCGGTATGGCCCCGACGACGGGAAGAGCTTTCGAGCTTCGTCGGGTTTGAGACCGGGCTTGAGGGCCCAGACGGTATTCCACAGCCTGGCGATCTGCTGCACCAGCGGCGCGTTGTTGCTCAGCAGAGCGGCCGTCACATCGACGTTCAACCGGTCGGCGATGACGTGCGACGGCATCATCGAGGTCGCCGAGAACAACTGGGTGTAATCGACGACGCTGCGGTCCGGAATGAACGACACCCGGGCCTTCTTCTGCCCCGGCACGCACTCGACGTTGGCGATGTCGACGTAGCCCGCTTGGGTAGCCGCGGCGAAGTCGGGAAACCGGCCAGATTGAGCGGCCCAGGCGAGCACCAGGTCGTCGCAGGTCACCGGTTTGCCGTCGGAGTAGACGGCGTTGTCGGCGATCTGGTAGTCGAGCACCAGCGGAACACCGCCGACGACCGAGACGGTGCCGAAGTCGCGGTCGGGAACGACCTGTCCGTCGGGGCCGTGATAGAAGAAGCCGGTCAGCGTGCGGGCGAAGGCCTGCGCTGCGGCCGATGCGAACCCGACGACGGTGTTGGCGTTGTAGGTGACCAGCGTGCCGTCGACCACGTAATCGACCTGATTGGCGGTGCTGCCGGAGCACCCGTCCAGCGTGCATGCCAGCGTGAAAGTCGCCGCAATCGCCACGGCGACACCCCACCACCCCCTTAGGCCCCGCCGGCCGGTCCGGATGGCCATCGGGACTACCGCCGGCCGGCGTTTCGCTTGCCGCTGGGACGGCGGCTCCCGGCCGGCCGGACCGGACGCGCGCCAGGGGCCGGCTTGCTCGGTGCCGGCTTGTCGGAGGCCGCGGCCGGGGCTTCAGCGGCGGCTTCAGCATCGGCGGCTTCAGCATCGGCGGACGTCGCTTGCGTCGCTTTTTCGGCCACGCTGTCGCGGGAGCCGGTTACCTCGTCCGCTCTCGCGCCGGTGCCGCGCCGGCGCAGCACCCGGCGGGTGTGGGTGCTCACAAGCTCGGTGCGCTCCCGCATGGTGACCAGCAGCGGGGTGGCGAAGAAGATCGAAGAATAGGTGCCCACCAGGATGCCCACCAGCTGCACCAGAGCCAGGTCCTTCAACGTGCCGACGCCCAGCAACCACACCGCCACGACCATGAGGGCCAGCACCGGCAGCACCGAGATCAGGCTGGTGTTGATCGAGCGCATGAACGTCTGGTTGATCGCGAGGTTGGCCTGCTCGGCGAACGTGCGCCGGGTGGTGTGCCGGAAGCCGTGGGTGTTCTCCTCGACCTTGTCGAAGACGATGACGGTGTCGTAGAGGGAAAAACCGAGGATCGTCAACAGCCCGATGACGGTGGCGGGACTGACCTCGAAGCCGACGAGTGAGTACACGCCCGCGGTGACCGTCAGGTCGAAAACCATGGTCGTCAGCGCCGAGACGGCCATATAGCGCTCGTAGCGGACCGTGATGTACAGGCTGACCAGAGCCAGGAATATGACCAGCGCAATCAGAGCTTTTTTGGTGATCTGACCGCCCCACGTCTCGGAGATCGCCGAGTCGCTGATGGCCTGCTTACTGGGCTTCTTGTCGGCACCCGTCGGCTGGAAAGCGTCGAACAGGGCGGTGCGCAGCTTCGTCGTCTGGTCGTTGGTCAACGTTTCGGAGCGGATCTGCACCGTCGCCGACGCGCCGTTTCCGACGATGACCACCGACTCCGGGTCCATACCCAGGGTCTTGCGGAAGACCTCGGAGACCTGCGCCGTCTGGGTGCTGCCGCGCGGGAACGACACCGTGGTGCCGCCCTTGAAGTCGATCCCGAACGTGAAGCCCCGCAAGAGAATGCTGACGATCGCGACCGCGACGATCGCCCCGCTGACGCCGTACCACAGCCGGCGCCGCCCGACCACCTCGAACGCGCCGGTGCCGGTGTAGAGCCGCGAGAGAAAGCTGCGCCGCGGCTGCTCGGCGCCGCTGTCGCTCGATTCCGCCGCGCCCGGGGTCGCTTCGGTGGTTTCTGCCGATTTGGAGGCCGCTTTGGAAGCCATCGCGCTATCCCCGTCCCGTTTTGACGACTGACGACGCAGCCCGGCGTTCGCGGGCGACCTGCTGGACGGCACCCAGGCCGTTGTAGGCCGGCTTTGCCAACATCGGGGACTTCGACGCCAGGTAAACCAGCGGCCAGGTCACCAGGAAAACCACCACCAAGTCGAGGATCGTGGTGAGCCCCAGGGTGAACGCGAACCCCTTGACCTGGCCGATCGCCAGGAAATACAGCACCGCAGCGGCCAGGAAGGTGACCGCGTTGCCCGACACGATGGTCTTGCGCGCCCGCACCCAGCCGCGCGGCACCGCCGAACGGAACGAACGGCCCTCGCGGATTTCGTCCTTGATGCGTTCGAAGAACACGACGAACGAGTCGGCGGTGGTGCCGATACCGATGATCAAACCCGCGATGCCGGCCAGGTCCAGCGTGTAGTTGATGTAGCGGCCCAGCAGCACCAGGATCGCGAAAATCATTGAGCCGGAAGCGACCAGGGACAGTGCCGTCAGCAACCCGAGCACCCGGTAATACGCCAACGAATACAGCAGCACCAGCAACAGGCCGATCGCACCGGCCATGAGACCGGCCTTCAGCGAAGTCAACCCCAGCGTCGCCGAAACCGTTTGGGCCTCGGACGATTCGAACGACAGCGGCAGTGACCCGTACTTGAGGACGTTGGCCAGCTGGCGCGCTGTCGCGGCGTTGAACGGCGGGTCGCCGCCGCTGATCTGGGTCCGGCCGCCCGGGATCGGCTCATTGATACGCGGGGCGCTGACAACCTGAGAGTCCAGGGTGAAGGCGGTCTGCTCACCGACGTGGGCGGCGGTGAAGTCCGCCCAAACATTCGCCGCCGCCGGCTTGAACTGAAGGTCGACGACGTAACCGATGCCCCGCTGGTTCATGGAGGAGCTGGCGTTTTCGATCTGGTCGCCGCTGATGATCGACGGTGCGAGCAGGTACGCCGTCTTGTGGTCGGTCGAGCAGGTGACCAGGGGCAGCTTGGGGTCGTCGTTGCCGGCGAGGATGTCGTCTTTGTCGCACTGGGTCGCCATGAACTGCAGGGCGAGGTATTGCACACCCTGGCGGGTGCTCTGCCGCAGGTTCTTCTCTTCGGCGATGCGCTCGGCGAGGTCCTTGCGCGGATCGGGCGGCTGGATAGGCGGCGGCTCTCCCGCCGGCGCCCCGGGTGCAGGCGCCGGCGCGGGGCTCGGTGTCGGCGGCGGGTCCTGTGGGTAGGGGCGCGGTTGCGGTGCGGGCTGCCCGGGCAGCGCCGGCGGGGCGGGGGGCGCCGGCTGCCCGGGCGGGGCCAAACCGGGCGCGCCGGGGGCACCCGGCGGCATGCCCGCGGGCTGGCGCGGGGGCTTGGGCTCTACGGTCTGCGCCGGCACGGCCTGAATCACCGGCCGGATGTAGAGCCGGGCGGTCTGCCCGAGGTTGCGGGCCTCACTCCCGTCTTTCCCGGGCACCGTGATGACCAGATTGTCGCCGTCGACCACGACCTCCGAGCCCGAGACACCGAGGCCGTTGACCCGCGCGCTGATGATCTGCTGCGCCTGCGCCAACGCGTCCCGGCTGGGGGCCGAGCCATCGGGGGTGCGCGCAGTCAACGTGACGCGGGTGCCACCCTGCAGGTCGATGCCGAGCTTGGGAGCGGCCCGCTTGTCCCCCGTGAGGAAAACCAACAGGTAGACGCCGACGAACAACAACAAGAAAACCGACAGGTAGCGGGCAGGGTGCACCGGCGCCGAAGACGATGCCACGTTCCTTCTCCTCCAAGAATCGGTTCTTACCCCGACAGAGCCACACCGAGCCTTGTCAGGCCCTATCAGGCCCTATCAGGCCCTATCAGGCCTTACAGAGCCTACGGTGCCCCCCTTGGCGTCAGGAATCGTTGAAGATCTCACTGTCGTCGGCACCGTCTTCAGCGGCACCGTCTTCAGCGGCAGCGTCTTCATCGGGCAGGATCTTGTCGCGGACGGCCAGCTTCATCCAGGTGGTCACCACGCCGGGCGCGATCTCGAGGTCGACGGTGTCGTCGCTGATAGCGGTGACGGTGGCTTCCAGGCCCGAGGTGGTGTGCACCCGGTCGCCGGGCCGCAACGACTCCTGCAGGTCAACGGTGGCCTGCATGGCACGCCGCTGACGACGCGACTGCAAGTACATGAAGCCGCCCATGATGAGCACGAACGGCAAGAACAAGACCAAGCTATTCATCGCTATCCATCGCTATCCATCGACCTGTCTTTCTTGTCGACCCCGCATCGGGTCCAGTGTGCCCGTCCAGTCTGTCAGGCCGCAGGTCACCGCCGACCGCTAGGCTTGACATGCGACGTGACAGCCACGCCGCGATGAGGAGGATGAGAGTGGCCAGCCTCGAGCAAAGTCGGCAACTGGTCACCGAAATACCCGGTCCCGCATCGCGGGAACTCACCAGGCGCCGGACTGCAGCCGTCTCCGCCGGTGTGAACGTCACCATGCCGGTGTTCGCGGCCCGCGCCGGCGGCGGCATCGTCGAGGACGTCGACGGTAACCGGCTCATCGACCTGGGTTCCGGCATCGCCGTCACCACAATCGGCAATTCGTCGCCACGGGTCGTCGAGGCGGTGCGCGCACAGGTCGCCGAGTTCACCCACACCTGCTTCATGGTCACTCCGTACGAGCAGTACGTCGCCGTCGCCGAGGAGCTCAACCGGATCACCCCCGGCCGCGGTGAGAAGCGCTCGGTCCTGTTCAATTCAGGCGCCGAAGCGGTCGAGAACGCCGTCAAGGTGGCGCGCTCCTACACGCGCAAGCCCGCGGTGGTGGCCTTCAACCACGCCTACCACGGCCGCACCAACCTGGCCATGGCGCTCACCGCCAAATCGATGCCGTACAAGAGCGGTTTCGGCCCGTTCACGCCCGAGATCTACCGCGCGCCGATGTCCTACCCTTACCGGGACGGCCTGATCGACAAGGAACTGGCCACCGATGGCGAAAAGGCCGCCGCACGCGCCATCACCGAGATCGACAGCCAGGTCGGCGCGGACAACCTGGCCGCCGTCATCATCGAGCCGATTGCCGGCGAAGGCGGATTCATCGTTCCGGCCGAAGGTTTCCTGCCCGCGCTGCTGGACTGGTGCCGCGACAACGGCGTGGTGTTCATCGCCGACGAAGTGCAGACCGGATTCGCCCGCACCGGGGCGATGTTCGCCTGCGAGCACGAGGGCCCCGAAGGTCTGGAACCCGACCTGATCTGCACCGCCAAGGGCATCGCCGACGGATTTCCACTGTCGGCGGTCACCGGCCGCGCGGAGATCATGGACGCGCCGCATGCCGGCGGTTTGGGCGGCACCTTCGGCGGAAACCCCCTTGCATGTGCGGCGGCACTGGCCACCATCGAAACGATCGAGAACGACGGCCTCGTCGAGCGCGCCCGCCAGATGGAACGACTCATCACCGAACCCCTGTTGCGCCTGCAAGCCGGTGACGATCGGATCGGCGACGTGCGGGGCCGCGGCGCCATGATCGCGATCGAGTTGGTCCAGTCGGGGTCGGCCGATCCGGACGCGGAACTGGCCAGGCGGTGGTCCAAGGCTGCTCATGCGGCCGGGGTCATCGTGTTGACCTGTGGCATGTTCGGCAACGTCATCCGGCTGCTGCCGCCGCTGACCATCAGCGACGAGTTGCTGGCCGAGGGACTCGACATCCTCGGCAGAATTCTGGGCGACCTCTAGACCCTGGGGGCCGATGCCCGCACCACTCGTGGGCAATCTCACAGTGACGCCCGCGCCACGCCCCTGGAGAAATAAGGTTACTTTAGCTAACGTTCTAGTTGTCAGCGCGGTTTTATTCGTCAGCACAAAGGTGCGGACCGTCTTCACTTGCGTTCGTTCGTAGGGGATTCGTAGGGGATTCTTAGGGGATTCTTAGGGGAATTGCATGTCAACAATGGACCACGACGACCGGCTGGCCCGCCGCGTCGACGACCTGACCGCCAACGACCCGCAGTTCGCCGCTGCCAGGCCCGATCCGGCGGTCGCCGCCGCCCTGGAAAAGCCCGGGTTGCGGTTGCCGCAGATCGTGCAGACGGTTCTCGACAGCTACGCCGACCGGCCGGCTCTGGCCCACCGGGCGGTGGATTTCGTCAAAGACCCCGCGACCGGGCGAACCACTCTGGAGATCCTTCCCCGTTTCGACGCGATCACCTACCGAGAGCTGAGCGACCGCGTCGGCGCGCTGGCCCGCGCCCTGACCGGCGACCCGCTCAAGGCCGGTGACCGGGTGTGCGTGCTGGGATTCAACAGCGTCGACTACGCCACCATCGACATCGCGCTGGGCCAGGTCGCCGCAGTATCGGTCCCGCTGCAGACCAGTGCGGCACTCAACCAGTTGCAGCCGATCATGGCCGAGACCGAGCCCGTCCTCATCGCCGCGAGCGCGGACCAACTGCCCGACGCGGTCGAATTGCTCCTCAGCGGGCCCGAAAAGGGACCCAAGCCGGCCAAGCTCCTGGTGTTCGACTACCACCCCGAGGTCGACGACGAGCGAGAGGCCTTGCAAAGGGCTCGAGAGGCCGTCCGCGCGCGGCTGGCCGACACCGCGGTCGAGACTCTGGGCGACGCCCTCGAGCGCGGCAAGTCGCTGCCTCCAACACCGGTCGCGGCACCTGGGGAGGACGACCCGCTGGCCCTGCTGATCTACACCTCTGGCAGCACCGGCGCCCCGAAGGGTGCGATGTACCCGCAGAGCAACGTCGGGAAGATGTGGCGCCGCGGCAGCCGGAACTGGTTCGGGGAAAGCGCGGCGTCGATCACCCTCAACTTCATGCCGATGAGCCATGTCATGGGGCGCGGGACCCTCTACGGCACGCTCGGGAACGGCGGCACCGCCTATTTCGCCGCCCGCAGCGACCTGTCGACGCTGCTCGAGGACCTCGAGCTGGTGCGGCCCACCGAACTGAACTTCGTCCCCCGCATCTGGGAGATGCTGTTCGGCGAGTTCCAGCGCGAGGCCGGGCGGCGGGTGTCCGACCCGGGCGACCCGGCCGACCGCCGGGCCGTCGAGGCCGAAGTCCTCGACGAGCAGCGGCGGTATCTGTTGGGTGGACGGTTCATCGTGGCGATGACGGGCTCGGCTCCCATCTCCCCGGAGCTGCGGGAATGGGTCGAGACCCTGCTGCAGATGCACCTGTTGGACGGCTACGGCTCCACCGAGGCCGGGATGGCGTTGTTCGACGGTGAAATTCAGCGTCCGCCGGTCATCGACTACAAGCTGGTCGACGTCCCCGACCTGGGCTACTTCCGCACCGACCGGCCATATCCGCGCGGCGAACTGCTGCTCAAGACGCTGAACATGTTCCCGGGCTACTACAAACGCGCCGAAACCACCGCCAGCGTGTTCGACGAAGACGGGTACTACCGGACCGGCGATGTCTTCGCCGAGGTCGCTCCCGACCGGCTGGTGTACGTCGACCGCCGCAACAACGTGCTCAAGCTGGCTCAGGGCGAGTTCGTGACCCTGGCCAAGCTGGAGGCGACGTTCGGCAACAGCCCGCTGGTTCGCCAGATCTACGTCTACGGCAACAGCGCGCAGCCTTACCTGCTGGCGGTGGTCGTGCCGACCGAAGAAGCCCTGGCGCAGTACCACGAGGACGGGTTAGCGACGCTCAAGGGAAGGATCGCGGATTCGCTTCAGGAGGTCGCCCGGGCGACCCGGCTGCAGTCCTACGAGGTGCCGCGCGACTTCATCATCGAGACCACACCGTTCAGCCTGGAGAACGGCCTGCTCACCGGGATCCGCAAGTTGGCGTGGCCGAAGCTGAAGCAGCACTACGGCGAACGCCTGGAGCGGCTCTACGAGGAACTGGCCGAGGGTCAGGCCAACGAACTGGCCGAACTGCGCCGCGCCGGCACCGACGCGCCCGTGCTGCAGACGCTGAGCCGGGCCGCGGCCGCCATGCTGGGCACGGCTGTCCCTTTTGAGCAAACCGACCTGCTCGGTGACGCGCACTTCACCGATCTCGGTGGCGACTCATTGTCGGCGTTGACATTCGGCAACCTGCTGCGCGAGATCTTCGACGTCGACGTGCCGGTGGGTGTCATCGTCAGCCCGGCCAACGATCTGCGGGCAATCGCCCATTACATCGAGATCGCGCGGCAGGGGTCCAAGCGGCCCACCTTCGCCTCGGTGCACGGTCGGGACGCTACCGAGGTGCACGCGAGCGACCTGACGCTCGCCACGTTCCTCGACGCGGCGACGCTGGCCGCCGCGCCGGAGCTGCCGAAGCCCGCCGCCGAGGTGCGGACGGTGCTGCTGACCGGCGCGACCGGTTTTCTTGGCCGCTACCTGGCGCTGGAGTGGCTCGAGCGCATGGACATGGTCGACGGCACGGTGATCGCCCTCGTGCGGGCCAGGTCGGATGAGGACGCGAGGAGTCGTCTCGACAAGACGTTCGATAGCGGCGACCCGGAGCTGCTGGCGCACTACCGCGAGTTGGCGGCCGACCACCTGGAGGTCATCGCCGGCGACAAGGGCGAGGCCAACCTCGGCCTGGACCCACGGGTCTGGCAGCGGCTGGCCGACACCGTCGACCTCATCGTCGACCCGGCGGCGCTGGTCAACCACGTGCTGCCCTACAGCGAGCTGTTCGGTCCGAACGCGCTGGGCACCGCCGAGTTGCTCCGCATCGCGCTGACCACGAAGCTCAAACCGTACAGCTACGTGTCGACGATCGGGGTGGGTGACCAGATCGAGCCAGGCAAGTTCGTCGAGGACGCCGACATCCGGCAGATCAGCGCGGCGCGCCAGATCAACGACAACTACGCCAACGGCTACGGCAACAGCAAGTGGGCCGGCGAGGTGCTGCTGCGAGCGGCCCACGACCTGTGCGGCCTGCCCGTCGCGGTGTTCCGGTGCGACATGATCCTGGCCGACACCACCTACGCCGGACAGCTCAACCTGCCGGATATGTTCACCCGGCTGATGCTGAGCCTGGTCGCCACCGGTATCGCGCCCGGCTCGTTCTACGAGCTGGACGAGAACGGCCACCGGCAGCGGGCACACTACGACGGCCTTCCGGTCGAGTTCATCGCCGCGGCAATATCCACGCTGGGGCCACAGGTCGAGGATTTCCAGACGTACCACGTGATGAACCCGTACGACGATGGCATCGGCCTCGACGAATACGTCGACTGGCTGGTCGAGGCCGGGTACTCGATCGAACGCATCGCCGACTACCGGGAGTGGTTGGCGCGGTTCGAGACGACGCTGCGGGCGCTGCCGGAACGCCAGCGCCAGTACTCGCTCTTGCCGCTGCTGCGCAACTACCAGCAACCGGAGAAACCGCTGCGCGGGTCGCTGGCGCCGACCGAGAAGTTCCAGGCCGCGGTACAGGAGGCGAAAATCGGACCCGACAAAGACATTCCGCATGTCACGGCACCGATCATCCTCAAGTACGTCACCGACCTGCAGCTGCTCGGGCTGCTGTAAGGCACGACGCCGGGCACCGCTCAGGTATTCGGGCACCCAGACGATGCAGCGACCTGACCCTCAGCGCGCGGCAGGGCAGTTCGCCCAAATCCGATATCGCCGGTGATATCGCGTTCTGCGCACGGGGGTGAGCGGTCTTGACAACCCTGCCGGACCCTGCGACGAGGCGCTGATCATGGCGTCCCGGTGACTACCCTGTCGGGCCTTGGTCGGCAACTTCGGCTCAGTCGAACAGCCCCGGCTCGCCATACCCGGTCACCCCGATCGGCGGCGTCATGCCCAGGTGCGTCCAGGCCAGCGCGGTGGCCACCCGGCCGCGCGGGGTCCGCGCGACCATGCCCGCCCGCACCAGGAACGGCTCGCACACCTCCTCCACGGTGGCAGCCTCCTCGCCCACCGCCACCGCCAGCGTCGACACCCCGACCGGGCCGCCGCCGAAGCTACGGGTCAGCGCCGACAGCACCGCCCGGTCCAGCCGGTCCAGGCCGAGCTCGTCGACGTCGTAGACCTCCAGCGCGGACTTGGCGACGTCGCGGGTGATCACGCCGTCGGCGCGTACCTCGGCGAAATCCCGGACCCGGCGCAGCAGCCGGTTGGCGATGCGCGGCGTCCCCCGCGAGCGCCGCGCGATCTCGGCGCCGGCGTCGGCACCCAGCTCGATGCCCAGGATGCCGGCCGAACGCGCCAGCACGCGCTCCAGCTCGGCGGCCGCGTAGAAGTCCATGTGCGCGGTGAAACCGAACCGGTCACGCAGCGGACCGGTCAACGCGCCGGACCGGGTGGTCGCGCCGACCAGGGTGAAGGGCGCCACTTCCAGCGGGATCGACGTCGCGCCAGGACCCTTGCCGACCACCACGTCCACCCGGAAGTCCTCCATCGCCAGGTAGAGCATCTCCTCGGCGGGCCGCGCGATGCGATGGATCTCGTCGATGAACAGCACGTCGTGCTCCACCAGGTTCGACAGCATCGCCGCCAGATCGCCGGCGCGTTCCAAAGCGGGACCCGACGTCACCCGCAGCGACGACCCCAGCTCGGCCGCGATGATCATCGCCAGCGACGTCTTGCCGAGCCCAGGCGGGCCGGACAGCAGGATGTGGTCCGGTGTGCCGCCGCGGTTCTTTGCCCCCTCGATGACCAGCTGCAACTGTTCGCGCACCCGAGGCTGGCCGATGAACTCCCGCAGCGAGCGGGGCCGCAGGCTGACGTCGATGTCGCCCTCCCCCACGGTCAGCGCGGGGGAGACGTCCCGAACCTCGGGGTCCGGCGGTTCCTCCCGAAAATCACCGCTCATCGGGACTTACCCAGCAGCGACAGCGCGGCCCGCAGGGCGCCGGACGTCGTCGCCTGTTGTTCGGTGGCCAGCACCTTGTCCGTGGCCTCCTCGGCCTGCTTGGCCGCGAACCCCAGCCCGACCAGGGCCTCCACCACGGGCCCCCGCACCGCGTGGCCGTCGGCGGCGGGCGCGCCGACGCCGGGCGTGACCGCCCCCACCCTGTCCCGCAACTCCAACACCATCCGCTCGGCACCGCGCTTGCCGATGCCCGGTACCCGGGTCAGGGCGGTGACATCGCCGTCGTGCAGCGCCCGGCGCAGCGCGGCGGCGTCGTGCACGGCCAGCGTCGCCATCGCCAGCCGGGGCCCCACTCCCGACACCGACAGCAACGTCAAAAACAGGTCGCGGGTGTCGGAATCGGCGAACCCGTACAGCGTCATCGAATCCTCCCGCACGATCATCGCGGTGACCAGTCTGGCCTCGGTTCCGTGCCGCAACGTCGCCAACGTGGACGGCGTCGCATTGACCCGGTAGCCGACACCGGCGGCCTCGATCACCGCATGGTCGAGCGCCACGTCCAGCACCTCGCCGCGCACGGATGCGATCATCGCGCCGCCTTCGGCTTGGCCCCCAACTTCGCCTGATAGGCCTGGCGCTGCCGGGCGGCCAGCGCTTCGGCCTTCAATTTGGCCTCGGCCATCCGGGCCAGCGTCGGCGCGCGCCAGCAGTGGCAGATCGCCAGCGCCAGCGCGTCCGCGGCGTCGGCTGGAGTCGGTTTGGCTTGTAGCGCAAGGATTTTCGTGACCATCGCGGTGACTTGGGCCTTGTCCGCGGCGCCGTTGCCGGTGACGGCCGCCTTGACCTCGGTGGGGGTGTGGAAGTGCACGTCGATTCCGCGCTTGGCCGCCGCCAACGCGACCACCCCGCCGGCTTGCGCGGTACCCATCACCGTCATCACGTTGAGTTGCGAAAACACCCGCTCGACGGCCATCACGTCCGGACGATGGGTGTCCAGCCAGTGTTCGACGGCATCGCTGATGGCCAGCAGTCGCTTAGCCACCGGCGTGTCCGACGACGTGCGCACGACATCGACGTCCCGTGCCGTCACCCGCCTGCCACCCTCGCTTTCGACGAGCGATAGCCCGCACCGCGTCAGACCCGGATCGACTCCCATCACCAGCACCACATCGCCCCTTCGCCGAACGCTTGTTCGATAGGCTAGCCGGTCTGTCCGACGTCGGCGCGCAGGACACGCCAGCCCGTGTCACCGCTGGCGCGACCCTCGATGCGCTCATCGGGTGGACGGCGAAACTCGCTGGGGCGACGCTGCTGACCCGTGACATACGGGCTGTGCCAACCTACGAACGGTTGACCGTGGCGTTCGAATCGTTGGCCTGAGGAGCTGATCGTCACGGTCGGATCGCGTGTACCACCCAGACGGCTCCCCGGCCTCGGGTATGCCGTTCGACGCGTGCATCGTCCAAACCGGCCGCCCGGCACTGCGCCGCAAAAGACTCGGCCTGTTCTTCGGTCCAGCCGTGACTCGCCAAGCCCGTGGCCCCGGAACGTACGCAACGCTCGATCGCCAGAAACCGCCCCGACGGCGCCAACACACGGCGTACCTCGGCGAGACCGGCCGTGACGTTCTTCCAGTGGTGCACCGTCCTCAGCGACCACGCCACGGTCGCCCAGCCGTTGGGCAGCGGCAGCGCTTCGGCGGTGCCCCGCGACCAGGTGATTCTCGATTGGTCCTTCGTCGCCGCCGCGGCGAGGCGCAGCATCACCGGAGCGGGGTCGATACCGGTAACCGTGGCACCCCGCCGGGCTGCGGCGCGCACCGCGCCGCCCGGGCCACAGCCGATGTCGGCCACACGGTCGGCGTCGGAGACCGCGGCCAGCTCGACGACCAGGCCTGCGTAACCACGGCCCAGCACGAGCATGCCGAGGCCGGCCAGCAGCCCGGACACCCCGGCGAAACCCGCATGGTCGGCGTGATGATTGGTTGTCAGCGGATCGGTCAAAAGGTCGCCTCCTTCAGGCTGGGCTGAACCGGCCTCACTCCTCGTCGAGTGCGGCCAGCACCTCGTCGGAGATGTCGACGTTGGTGTAGACGTTCTGCACGTCGTCGCTGTCCTCGAGCGCTTCGACGAGCTTGAACACCTTGCGCGCGCCGTCGAGGTCGACGGGCACGCTGACCGACGGCTGGAAACTCGCCTCCGCCGATTCGTAGTCGATGCCGGCATCCTGCAGAGCGGTCCGTACTGCGACGAGATCGCCCGGCTCGGAGACGATCTCAAAGGAGTCGCCCAGATCGTTGACGTCCTCGGCGCCCGCCTCCAGCACGGCCGCCAGCACGTCGTCTTCGGTCAGGCCGTTCTTCTCGCAGGTGACCAAGCCCTTGCGGGAGAACAGGTAGGCAACGGACCCGGGATCGGCCATGGCGCCGCCGTTGCGCGTCATGGCCACCCGCACCTCGCTGGCCGCGCGGTTGCGGTTGTCGGTCAGGCATTCGATGAGCACCGCCACGCCGTTGGGCGCGTAGCCCTCGTAGGTAATGGTCTGCCAGTCGGCACCGCCGGCCTCCTCGCCGGCCCCGCGCTTGCGCGCCCGCTCGATGTTCTCGTTGGGCACCGAGCTCTTCTTCGCCTTCTGGATCGCGTCATAGAGCGTGGGGTTGCCCGCCGGGTCGCCGCCGCCGACGCGGGCCGCAACCTCGATGTTCTTGATCAGCCGGGCGAACATCTTGCCGCGACGGGCGTCGACGACGGCCTTCTTGTGCTTGGTGGTGGCCCACTTGGAATGGCCGCTCATCGCTGTCTCTTAACCTCTTCCGTTGCCTGAAACTTCGCCAGACGAGTCTACGTGGACGCCAATCCCCGCCGAGCGTCACGCCAGAGTGGCGACCGGAGCCCAGCGTCACACCAGAGTGGCAGTTGCTGGGTCTATAGCCGGCCGGTCACGATGTCGACGAAAAACTGGTGGACGCGACGGTCACCGGTCACCTCCGGGTGAAACGCCGTCGCCAGCATCCGGCCCTGCCGGACCGCGACGGCGTGGCCGGCGGCACTCGCCAGCACCTGCACATCGTCGCCGGCGCGGTCGACCCAGGGCGCGCGGATGAACACCGCCCGGATCGGCTCGTCGAAACCGGCGAACGCGATATCGCTCTCGAAAGAATCGACCTGCCGCCCGAAAGCATTGCGCCGCACCGTCATGTCGATGGCACACAGCGGCAGCGCCTGCCTCCCCCGCGCGCCCGCGTCGAGGATCTCGCTGGCCAGCAGGATCATGCCGGCGCACGCGCCGTAGGCCGGGAGCCCCTCGGCCAGCCGTCCCCGCAGCGGCTCCAGCAGGTCGAGCTCGACCAGCAGGTGGCTCATGGTAGTGGATTCGCCGCCGGGGATGACCAGTCCGTCGACCGCTTCCAGTTCACTGCGGCGGCGCACCGGCACCGGCTCGGCGCCGGCTTCGGCCAGCGCCGTCAGGTGCTCGCGGGTGTCGCCCTGCAGCGCCAGGACCCCGATCCTCAAAGAGCTCACCGCGGGCTCACGTCCTCGTCGAGAGGTATCCGGGCGGGAAACGGGTCAGGCCTTCCTGCATGACGGCCGCCACCATCTCGCCGGACTGTGTGAAGATCTTGCCCTGGCACAGCGAGCGGCCGCCGCAGGCCGACGGCGAGGACTGGTCGTAGAGCAGCCACTCGTCGGCCCGGAACATCCGCATGAACCACATCGCGTGGTCCAGCGACGCCACCTGCAGGTGTTCGCGCTCGTCGAGGTGGTTGACCTGCGCCGACCCCAACAGCGTCAGGTCACTCATGTAGGCCAGTGCGCAGATGTGCAGCACCGGGTCATCGGGCAGGGGGTCACGGTGGCGGAACCACACCTGCTGCTGGGAGGCCTTGCCGGGCAGGCGGTGCAGGCGTTCCTGCGGCACGATCCGGATGTCCCACTCCTCGAACTGACGGAAGCCCGTGTCGTCGAAGACCTTCATCGAGCTCAGTCCCGGCAGGCCGTCCGGCGGCGCCGCCGCCGGCATGGCGTCCTGGTGATTGATGCCTTCCTGGACGGTCTGGAACGACGCCGACATCGAGAAGATGGTCTCGCCGTGCTGGACGGCATTGACCCGCCTGGTGCAGAACGAGCCGCCGTCGCGGAGACGTTCGACGAGGAACACGGTGGGCGCGGTGGCGTCCCCGGGCCGGATGAAATAGCCGTGCAGCGAGTGCACCAGGTGGCCGGGCTCGACGGTGCGCACCGCCGACACCAGCGCCTGGCCGGCCACGTGACCGCCGAACGTGCGCTGGAAGTAGCCCGAGTCGGGGCTGAACACGCGCCCGCGGTAGATGTTGACCTCGAGTTGTTCGAGATCGAGGATCTGCTCGATCGACACAGGCTGTTCTTACCAGCCGCGCTGGGCCAGGCGATGCGGCGCTGGGATGTCCTCGACATTGATGCCCACCATCGGCTCGCCCAATCCGCGCGACACCTTGGCGAGCACGTCGGGGTCATCATAGAAGGTGGTGGCCTTGACGATCGCGGCGGCGCGATGCTCGGGAGCGCCGGACTTGAAGATGCCGGAGCCGACGAAGACGCCTTCGGCGCCCAGCTGCATCATCATCGCCGCGTCGGCCGGGGTCGCGATGCCACCCGCGGTGAACAGCGTCACCGGCAGCTTGCCGGCACGGGCCACCTCGATGACCAGTTCGTAGGGAGCCTGCAAATCCTTTGCGGCGACGTACAACTCGTCCTCGGACATCGACGCCAGCCGCCGGATTTCGCCGCTGATCGCGCGCATGTGGGTGGTGGCGTTGGAGACGTCGCCGGTGCCCGCTTCGCCCTTGGACCGGATCATGGCCGCACCCTCACCGATGCGGCGCAGGGCCTCACCGAGGTTGGTCGCGCCGCACACGAACGGCACGGTGAACTTCCACTTGTCGATGTGGTGGGTGTAGTCGGCGGGAGTGAGCACCTCCGACTCGTCGATGTAGTCCACGCCGAGGCCCTGCAGGATCTGCGCCTCCACGAAATGCCCGATCCGGACTTTGGCCATCACCGGGATGGTGACCGCGGAGATGATGCCCTCGATCACGTCGGGGTCGCTCATCCGCGACACCCCGCCCTGGGCGCGGATGTCGGCGGGCACCCGTTCCAGCGCCATCACCGCGACCGCGCCGGCGCCCTCTGCGATCCGGGCCTGCTCCGGTGTGACGACATCCATGATGACGCCGCCTTTGAGCATCTCGGCCATGCCGCGCTTGACGCGTGCAGTTCCCCGGCCGCTGCCGTTTGATGCGCCGGTATTCACTGGTGGTCTCCTTCAACTGATGTCAATTCAGTCTAGTGAGGACCCCCGGTGCGCGGTTAGCGGCGGAGTCAGCGGATGGACTGCAGCCCGACGGGCGCCCGTCGGTCGGCCAGCTCGGCGGCGTCGCTGAGCAGGTCGGACAGTTGCCGGGGGTACACGGTCTGGCCGGCGGCGACGAGCCCGGCTATGTCGTCGGCATCACACCAGCGGTGACCGTGGATGTAGCGGCGTTCCAGCTCGGTCCGGCCCGAACCGGACAGCTCGAACCAAAGGGTGCGGTGAACGAAGAAGAACTCCTCGCTGTCGATCAGCGAGCCGTTGAACTCGAAGACCTGGTCGCGCCGCCAGACGGGTCCGATCAGGTCGGCCGCCGCGACCTGCAAGCCGGTCTCCTCGGCCAACTCCCGGGCGGCGGCCTCGGCCAACCGTTCCCCGTTGCGGACTTCGCCGCCCACTGTGATCCACCACTTTGGCGCCGCTTTGTCCGGCGAAGCCTCGGCGATCGCCGGATCCGAGCCGCACAGCAGCAGCACCGCGCCAGTCTCGTCGAGCAGAACCACCCGCGCCGACGTGCGGTGTCTGGGCATTCCCTGATCGCCGTACGCCAATGCGTGGGGCCGCTCGGCGATCTCGAAATAGCTTGGCAACGCTGCGGTTCCACCCAGCCGGAACAGCCGCACCAAGCGGCGCTCGGCCAACGCAAGGGTGTCGCGGACGGCGTCGTTGTGGAAGCGGCGAGCCAACAGCACCCGGGCCTCGGCGTCGGCTAACTCCGCGATCAGCCCCGCAGGCAGCGAAGCCGGATCGACCCCTGCCAGCGCGGCCGAGAGCTCGTTCTCGCGCGACTCCCGCGCCTGCCGGGGCGCGTTCTCCGAGGCGTCGGCCAGCGCCATCAGCCGCTGCCCCTCGGGCGCACCACCGTATGCGTCGATGGCGACCGCACGCGCCACCACCGCGCGCCGCGCCAAAGCACCGTCCAGCGCCTGCCACGAGAGGTCATACCGGACGTGCAGCCGGTCCAGTCGGCTGGCGGTGCGATACGCCCAGACGCCCCCCACCGCCAGCGCCACGACCAGCGCCACGATGACAAGGATCAGCCACGTCATCAGCCGGCCACCTGGACCTTGGCACCCGACCCGGCGACCGTCTCGTAAACCCGCATGATCTGGCTGGCCACCACCGACCAGTCGTAGCGCTGCACCGCCTGCGCACCCGCCGCCACATACCGTTGCCTGAGCGTGTCGTTCTCGAGCACCTCGGTAAGCGCGCCGGCCAGCGCGGCGCCGTCACCCACCGGCACCAGGCGCCCGACCTTGCCGTCGAGCAGCACCCGCCGGAAGGCGTCGAGGTCGCTGGCCACCACCGCGGTCCCGGCGGCCATAGCCTCGACCAAGACGATGCCGAAGCTCTCGCCGCCGGTATTGGGCGCGCAGTAGACGTCCGCGCTGCGCATTGCCGACGCCTTCTCGGCGTCGTCGATCTGGCCCAGAAAACGGACGTGGTCCACCAATGCGCCCGCATGCTCCCGCAGTTCGTCCTCGTCGCCGCGGCCCGCGATCAACAGCTGCACGTCCGCGAAGCGCTCGACCAACCGCGGCAGCGCCTCGAGTAGGACCGACATGCCCTTGCGGGGTTCGTCGTAGCGCCCCAGGAACAGCACCGTCCTGCCGGGCCGCGGATATCCGGCCAGCCGCGGCGCCGAGGCGAAGGACGCGACGTCGACGCCGTTGGGGATCTCCACCGCGTCGACCCCAAGCGCCTCCATCTGCCAGCGTCGGGCCAGGTCGGACACCGCGATCCGGCCGACGATCTTCTCGTGCATCGGCCGCAGGATGCCCTGAAAGACGGACAGGGTCAGCGATTTGGTGGTCGACGTGTGAAACGTCGCAACGATCGGGCCCTCGGCGATGTTGAGGGCCAGCATCGACAGGCTCGGCGCGTTGGGCTCGTGCACGTGCAGCACGTCGAAATCGCCTTCCGTGAGCCACTTCTTGACCTTGCGGTGGGTGGCCGGCCCGAACCGCAACCGCGCCACCGACCCGTTGTAGGGGATGGGGACGGCCCTGCCCGCGGAGACGACGTAGTCCGGCAGCGCGGCGCGCGGCGACGCCGGCGCGAGCACACTGACCTCGTGCCCACGGGCCCGCATCACGGCGGCGAGTTGCAGGACGTGCGACTGCACCCCGCCCGGCACGTCGAACGAGTAGGGACAGACCATCCCGATCCGCATCAGGCGTCACCCGGCCGGGCCAGTCCGGCCCGCCTGTCTGGGGGCAGGTCGGCCAGCCACTGCGGCTGCAGCATGTGCCAATCCTCGGGATGGGCGGCGATGCTCGCGGCGAACCGGTCGGCCAGAGCCTGGGTGATGGCCCGGACATCGCGGCCGTCGCCGCTTCTGCAGTCCAGCGGCGGAAACACATGAAAACCCCAGCCGCTACCTTCGAACCAGCAGTGCACCGGCAGCAGCGGCGCCCCAGTCTCGATCGCGAGCTTCGCCGGCCCGGCCGGCATCCGGGTGGGTTCGCCGAAGAAGTCCACCCGGACACCGGTGCGGGTGAGGTCGCGCTCGGCCATCAGGCAGACCACCCGGTTGTCGCGCAGCCGGTCGCACAGCACCTCGAAGGGTGGGCGCTGCCCGCCGGACAACGGCAGCACCTCGAACCCGAGGCTTTCGCGGTAGCCGATGAACCGCCGGTAGAGCGACTCGGGTTTGAGGCGCTCGGCGACGGTGGTGAACGTGCCGCGGGTCTGCGCCAGCCACACCCCGGCCATGTCCCAGTTTCCGCTGTGCGGCAACGCCGCGACCATGCCGCGACCACCGGCCAGTGCCGCTTCGACGTTTTCTACGCCGGTGGTGGTTTCGGCGAGCCGCCGACCGAGCGC
>Ga0080006_1143445_pt1 | contig 21337 bp, 22 predicted proteins | sample RS3BMetagenome_FD_69209 | JGI IMG/M metagenome (GOLD analysis project Ga0080006, IMG submission 69209) | Ferric oxide microbial mat and aquatic microbial communities from Rainbow Spring, Yellowstone National Park, USA - RS3B (SPADES... ...
ACAAGACTCAAAAAGCAAATCCATTTGCAGGTCAATGTCGAGCGATTCATGAGGTCTGTCTCGTGAGCGTTGTACGCTCAACTCGCTGGTCCGAGAAACTGAAGACTACTTCAAGCGGATTCCTTAGGTGTCGATAGAGGCGAGTGGCGAGCTGGTGATGAAGCGCTCGAAATGGCAGCGAGTTCGGAAGAAAAGTCATTCCAACAGCGACAGTCGCTTCAGACCGTCCAAGCACATCCTAGTGTGCTCGGTGCCGGGCCGACGGACGTCACCTGCAGAGCATGGTTCAGACGTGATGCCTGCCTTGCTTGCATCCTGCGCTACTGCGTTTCGCAGAGGAGAGCCATCCCGGGGGGAATCGGATTTCCTTCCAGCATCCGAGCGTCTTGGCCTGACCGAGCGTCCACTGGATATGGTCACCAGTTGTCGAGTCAAGACCCATGAGATCACCGTTGACATTTGTTTGTAGTAGTGCATGGACTCCACAGTAGGTCATGGTAGGTCTCTGTGAGCAAGCATGAAGCATTCGAACAAGATCGTGATGAGTATGGCCGTACATCGTTCATGGCTCCTGGGCTACCGCGAGGACCTGGAAAGAGGTTCGCATTGGCGGTCAGGATCGACGGAATATCCAACTGAATGCACGCTGTGAAGTATAGACCTGAGTTCAGCACCGACACTCATTCTCATCCGTCCTAAGTAACTGGACGTACGTAGAGAGGTTTCGTGGCGAGCATGCTTTTCGAGTCCAAGAACATCGTTGCCGTCTTCGCAGCTCTGATTCAAGAGGATAGAGCCAACGACGTGCATAGAACGCCAATGATGCTGCTCAACTTCTCCAAGGCTCTCTCTGATCGAGATTCGAGTCTGATGGACGCAAGAAGCCACACCAGCTACTGCAGTGAATGCATTGTGACCATCTCGACGCCCTGAGTATCGTAACGGGCAGCGACGGGGGATGCGCTGTGCGCCTCGTTCAGAGCGTTCACGAGCATCCACAGAGCTCATACCGCAAAATTTTGGCAATAGTGGACGAAACCGTGTTGTCGTCGCCGACATTGTCGGTTGTGCGGAGGCAACAAGCGTGCATTCACCAATATCTTCAAAGAGCTGGAAAAACTGAAGCCCATAACTCGCGTCCTTGGGTTGCAGTCTACCGCGCCAGACATGCCGCTGTGCGCAAGGGCCGTACTCGTGCCTCTTCCGCCAGAGCGTACAACGAATTCAGGAATCGATTCTATACGATTTTCATCGATGATATCGTGATTCTATCCACGCATCACGAGCAAGCGTGCACAATGAAACAGATGGAGAGGCAGCGCTTGCAACAGAGCCGGATGGATAACGTGGTGGTGTACCGTACGCTGACCGAATGCCAGATAGCGAGACAATCGAAAAAGAGCGGCTTGCTGATATGTGATTCAACCAGAAAACACACGCGGACGCATTTCCTGTACCGAGACTTGACCACCACGATCAACCTTCGGAAACGTCTTGCGCTTCCACAGCATCTGGCGGCTTTTTTTCGACAAAGCTTTCAAGCGAATCGTTTGGTACTCTGTGTGGGCATTGGGCTAAAATGCGCAAGTCCTTCGATGAAAACATCAGTGCTCAGGAGCGAGGGCATTGAATCGTCGCTTGGACCACTGAACTGGGGTTTTACGCTTCAGCTACCCAGCAAGGCTGCTACTGGGCTCACAGACACCTGGAACACCTGTCCTTGGCCATCGGTGAACGATATTGGTGTTCCATTATTCGATATTGCAGCGTGTGCACGCTTGAAACCAACGCTGCATTGTTTCAATATAGACAGGATTACCTAGGCGAACTGACCAGACTCCGTACTTGCAGCATCCACAAAGACCTGCATTGCAACGGCAGCTGCTGGTATGGACCGGACACCTGAATAGCGACGACGGCTCCCTAAACCGATGCCGTGCAGTGCTTAACAGGGATGCTACTGGACCAGCGCTGTCACCGTCACGAACAAAGTTTGAAGACGTGAATCGTTTCGACGCTTGTCACGGAGTCGTTGCCGGTCGGTACCATCGTTGTCGTCGTTCGCACAGACTTGGTGTTGATCAGAGTTCGCGCATGCTCCGATTGTGCCCGTGGAGGACTCGCCACATACGATGCGGTTTCTGAGTGCAGATGTCATCAGGCCAGCCCATGGATATTGCAATGGTTTTTCATCGCGCACTGACCAGCCGATGAACAAGCGGCACACTTCTGGACGTGAGCGCAGGGTCTCCAGCGAGCAACCGAACAGCTGACGCTCGGGCGCCGTCCAGCGCACTGCCACCAACGGTCATCTGGAGACGACGGCGTTTCCCGCAAATATTGCTGACTGTTGGAGCGGTCGTAGACCTTGCGAGCCTGTGTGTTTCATTTGCGGCTTTGCAGGGCGCTCTCTGCTTCTACACCAGCAGCAATTACAATGACGTTCGCGAGTGCGGTAGAAGCAGCGCGTCCCGTAAGCACGCGGCACGCCACGCCGCCACCTGCGGAAACAGTTTGCTCACATGGGCGACAAAGTCCCGTGCCGTGCTCTCGCTCTCGAATACAAGGTCCAGCACCTGCGTAACATCCGAGCGCTGAATGAGCACACACCAGCCCTCATTGGTAGCAGACGTTGTCGGCTCGGGCTCGGTTAACTCCAGAATGTATTCGAGTGGAAGACCAAGTAGGGGCTGGAAGCCGCCACCTTCCAGCACCTCCCCTACGATGAGCATTTTGCTCTCGTTCTCGTCGGCCGCGCACAGGACACGCCTGCCCTCCAGTGAACAGTTAAAAACATCCGTCTGGGCTAGCGCCAAGGTCATCGTCTCCGCCGACTGTGTTGACCAGCGGCTCGGATCCGAACGCGCCAGATCGCACTTGTAAAGGGGCAGCAGGACGGCGTCCACGTCCGAGTAGGTATCGCTGTCGAGCGTTGCCTCGAGATACCCCAGAAAACAGGTCACCCGTTTGTATGCAGCGCTTGTCTCCGACGAATCAGCCGGTCGGGATGGGGTTCCAGTCTGTCTACGCGGCGCTTGAGCAGCTACAGCATGCGCTAGCATCCAGAGACTTGCGTCCGCGATCACATGCTCTCGACGCTGCACGCTGTCGAGCGCGTTCTCGTTCAGGGTGTTCGCTTCAGAGGGCGTCACCGACCCGAATCTCGATCGATAACGATCCCTGATGTGTTGGAGAAGATCATTGCACAGGCGCTGGCGGTCCTCCGCGTGAGCAAGCAGGCGTCCCAGATCATTCGCGTAGGCTGGGTTCTGCTCCAGGCTGAGCTGGATATCCCCGATGCGTTCTCGGTAGAGCTGGACAATGGACGCATCGATTTGCGTGTGCTGTTCGGGGTCGTCAACTGCAAGGACAAGCCTCAATAAAACCATTTCAAGAGTGGTTGCTATACCACCCGCACCGTTGGTTTTCTCATCGAACACCGATCCCCAGAACGATCTCCCCGGGTCTAGCTGGATCCAGAGTTCGCCTTGGGGCACCGCTTCCAAGCGGTTGATGAGCGCCTCACGAGCCGCTATGCAAACGGGAACGCTCGCCGCATATGCCGTCAAGCATCGTAAACGATCGTGGTCAGCAATTCGATCAGCGTTCGAAGCACTTGCTTTGACGAAACGAGATAACAGCGCTGTATAACGCTCGCTACGTACGAGAGTGGCGCAGCATTCAGAGCATACCAAGGCTGAGTGCCCACGTTCCAGAAAGAAAATGAAAAGTTGGACTGCGTCCGATAGCGTTAGATCCGAGCGATCACCATTCGCTGCTGCGACGAGCACCGGAGTCAGAAAATCGCTGCGCAACAGGTTCAAGAGCGTCAGCTGCACGAAAGGACCAGCCTGGTTCGCCAGTTCACCCAAGAACTCGTAGACGTCCTGGAGCTCGGCGGCTGCTCTCGCTTGATCCCCGTTGACGGAGACTGCCGCGATTGCAGCTTGTCCCAGATTGGCGATATAACGCCTAGAAAAACTATTTTTTTGCTCCATCTCTCGCGATAGAAAGCGATCGAGTGTCGGTGCATCTGCGCTTAAGCGGACGAGTCCCAAGATCATACCATATGCTGCCGCACGCACCAGACGATCGTCGTTGTCCAGAAACTGTGTAGCAGCATTCAGGAGCGGGAAAGTGTTATCCTCTTCGCGAAAGACCAAGGGCAAAGAGGCAATGTCCAGGCGCAAGCAGACTGTGCGCAGGAGAGAGAGATAGCTCGGAAGGAGGTCCGAATCCACGTCAGCCTCTTTTCCTGTGGCAGAATGAGTAGCTTCCGTCTCTTGGAAAAGCGGTGCTGCCAGAACGACCTGACGTAGTGCGTCGTGCGCCAGCAGGTACGCCAACAGAAGCGGGTCGTGGATATTCCATAAAAGCATCGCTGCAGTCTGTAAAGCTTTGACACGGAGCGCTTGCTGCTTCGCATCGCCGGCTGGCTGAACAGCAAGCTCCAGAATGGCCGCCCAGCACTCGTTTTCCAGGAAAGCGGTGCGGCTTAGTTCTCGTTCTCGCGGCTCTGTCGACAGCACCAGTTCCACAAGCTCCCCGAGGGCGTCGAATCGAGCAACCACATCCATTTGACCCGCGTCCGAGACCAGCTGTGCGATTCGCTCTGCACGCTGAGCGACATTTTCCCGAGGTTGTAACCAGCTAGACCAGGAGCCACGCGGAGCTGCCTGCGCTCCCCTGGACTTGGTCGGTGTCATGTGCACCGAGCTCTGTTTGCCTCTTGCGCTGGTCTGGGCGCGAAGCGAGCCCCGTTGAGCTTGGACGTCTCGAAAGCGTCACGATTGCTGTTGCTGTTGCTGTTGCTGGGAACGCAGTTCTCCCGAACGTCTCCAGGGGCAGTGGATACCAGCAACCGCTCAGTATCTGCCCCTGCGAGCGCTCAGCAGCGTCGCACGTCCGAAACGCTTGCGAACTTTTCTCTCGACTGGGCGCTGTTCGGACTTTGCGCGTTCGCTTTCGCTGGGAGCGGGTGGAGGTGGCAGCCTAGTTTACACGGCGGCATGTAACGCTGGCGAGCACTCAAGCTGGACGCCCAGTCTTAGCACGTTGGGCGTCCAGCTCTTTTTTGATGGTTTCCAGGTAGCGGCGCTAGCGCTTCTTGGGCGTTCGCGCTTGCACCCGAGAGCGCCTGCGGCTGGGCGAGTGCTTCTTCGGACGTACCCTCCTGCTTGCCTGGCCTGGAACGATGCCACAAGTTGTGGATACCTGACGCAGGAACCCACCGGGGCCCTGTGCTGGGCTCGCATGGCAAGGCTACTCTGGAGACGCCCAGCGAAGCGTCAGTCGCCCGCTGCGGAACTAGAGTCGCGCGTGTAGCACGTGAAGACACCACGCTGGGGACGCAGCCGCACGCTTGCACGGCCGTCTTGCAGTGAACCGCTGTTGAAGAGTTCCCGGGGGCGGCGCTTGCGCTGATCGTGCATAGAGCTGCGACTGACAAGCGATCCCAGACAGAGCGGCAGCAGTGGTGAGCGCTCACCGCCGCCCAGGCACGTATTGGCCCGTCACGCGTTCAGAACGTTTCCCTTGAATAGTGCGCAACGGCTAGCTCGAATGACGGGACTAGGACGCTCTCGACCTCATCGGGAGCCTGGACGACGCTGTCGATTCTGGAAGGGCATAATAATGAGGCTGGCGATTGCCCTGAGAGCGAACCTGGCATGACTGACTTGTGGTGAACGTTGCGCTCGTTTTTCGCCGCGCAGCATGCTTACGAAAGCTACATCCACGTGCCAGACGCACCGACTTGTATAGACCGGTTGCAATCGTTGGTGAAATCTTCTGCCGATCGCTCACATGCATCTCACAAAACTATATCACCTGCAAAAAGCGTGATTGATTGACGCTGCAAACAGCGCACGGGTCTCGATCATCCAACGTGTACCGCGAAATAACCTCACAAATTGTCAATGGACGCTTACGTGAACAACGCATATCCCTGCAATGCGTGGTCACGAGTCGAGCAGGCAGCGCAGTGGGCCACGCGGAAGCGAATGCGCTCCCATCGCTCGTTCCCTGGCGATATGACCACATGACCAGCACCTTTTTCGTTCTTCATATGTTTCCGTGTTTAACGTGCCGCATCTGAAGCGTTTTCCCTGAGACGACTTGGATCTGATGCGCAGGGACCTCGCACGACTTCGCCGCCGTGGAGTACCGACCAGCAGCGGCGCAGCGCATGAGTAGGCCATGCCGCGATTATGAAACTTTTTGTACAATCATGGATATTGTTCCCGAGGCCTCGAAGCACGTGCATCGAATACATGGCACATTCTAAACATCACAGTACAAAATTGTATGGCCGTCGGCGCGACGCGGACGCGTGTTCATACGCCGCAGCACCTGGTCATCGCTTCTGTCGGATGATACGCTAGTCGACCGCGAAAGCTCCCGTATTGGCGCTCCGAACCTGCTACAATACGAGTTGCTCAGATAACCTAGTTCTGACCATGAAGTACCTTGCTGCATATATGCTTCTCAAGTTGGGTGGAGCGGAGGAGGTTACTGCTGATGACATACGAAAAGTTGTCAGTGCTGCCGGCGCCGAGGTCGACGACGATCGAGTCGCTGCGCTACTCCAAGCGGTTAACGGACGATCCATCGACGAACTCGTCACTGAGGGCCGCTCTAAAATGGAGTCGGTTGCAGGGGTTGCTGTTGCGGCAGCGTCGGCAGCACCTGCGGCAGCCGCTGCTGGAGGCGGTGACAGCGGCGCTGCGGCAGCGTCAGCCGACAAAGGCGCAGCGAAAGAGGAACCCAAAGAGGAAAGCGACGAGGACCTTGGCTTTGGTTTGTTCGATTAAACAGTTTGTTGTGAACGTCATCGTTGAAACTGTGCTGAACCTCACTAGCCTGGAGACGTTTTGAGGAGCGTTCGGCTCTGGCTTGCACGCGGAGCAACGGCGACGTTTCGCAAGGCACTGGGACCGCTGGCCTCCGTTTCGACCAAGCGTGCTACGGCGTCGTGGATGGCGTGCGCATGGCAACATTCATATGAATAGTTTACGGACTTGCTGGTGCGTTAGGCAAGATGAGGGTGTGCGGGCTTTCTTTGACGCTTCGTTGGAAGACGAATACATTCGCAGAGAAAGCTGCAAGTCGTTCGCGCCATCAGGTCGACGCTGCGGCCTGGTCGAAGAGATGCGACCGGACAGCCATGCAACTGAACTGCACCAGCGGTTCCGCAGCACCCTTACCGCCAATGCAGGTAGGGTGCCAGGCTTCTCGACGTCTATCGTTTGCAGGTGACGCATTGCCAATGCACCGCACAACGGAACCAGACACTATAAACGATGCCGGTGCATCTTCAAGCGCCGTTTGGCAAGTTCCATACCCCACGGCCGATGCGTACACCAGAAACCATCGCCGGGTGCCCGCGGGATAACATGCACGTGCACGTGGGGCACGCTCTGACCAGCGCAACGCCCGTTATTGACGCCGATGTTGTATCCGAAACGCTCCTGGGAGGAAACCGACGCTTCTACGCGCGTCACTGGTTCCTCTGTCGGTTCTCGTGCGCTCATTCGTTCAGAAAACGTTAGTCGGCTCGCGTCGGAAACCCGTCGGGTGAGGTAGACTTCACGAAGCACGACCTGGGCGACGTGGCGTGCCTGCGTAAACAACTCCGCGAGTTCCGACTCTGTGAGCGCGTCCATACTCGAAACGTGTCTCCGCGATATGACTAAACAGTGCCCGAGCGTCACAGGTGTCCGGTCCAGAATCGTAACCGTTCGCGCACTCGCGTGCAGTGCAACGCAGTTCTCCAGAGTCAGGCAGCAGAACACACAGTCGACTTTCGAGGAGGAGTAGCTGTCTTCGGTGCTTAAGTCAATGTCGCCGCCGTCCGCTTGGTGCTGCAGTGCAACACGAATTCGGTGGACAAGGTTTTCATCGAGCAGCGGCCGCGGTTTCGTTCGGTCCCGCATCAGTCTTCCTAGACGCGAACAAACTGGCGGCGTGCTGTCGACCTCTGAACCAGTCGCAGCTGGCAGCGCCAAGCGCTGGAGATTTGCGCCGCAGCCCGGAATCGCACGAGATCCCCAGGCATGCGCTGGGCGTCTGCAGCTGGAGCGCAAGTCTGGGCTCCACGGAACGTTCAAGGCACTGGGGTTGCATGTGGTGGTGGTGGTGGTGGTGGTGGTTACCGACTGGTAGCAGGCGTGCAACAAGTCCCGCGCCTTTCAGGTATGATTCATGTTGGAAGCGTGTCACGCTGCGTCACGCTTGAATGGACAGACGATTCATGATGCGTCTTCAAGTGCGAACGATGGCACTCCTGCTCTGGCGTATAGCACGAGATCGGAATCACGATGCAATGTATTGTACAGATTGTAGACGAGTTGCTTCTAGGATGTATATGCTTTACGGAAGAGTGCGTGGAGGGCTGCAAGAATGCTTCAGGTCAGTCATAAAACAGTACGCAGATGATTTAGGAACTCTGAAAGAAAGAAAGAAAGAAAGAAGTGTGTGCGATCGGCACCAGAAACTGGTATTGTGAAAGTGTGCCTGCGGTCAGTGGTAGAAGTAGCAGAAAACGTCCCATTGATCACTCCAGGGAAAGCAAACGCTACGATAGTAGACGCCGGGGGGGGGGGGGCCTCTGTTTCTCAAAAGCTTGTTCTTTTTGTCCTGGTAACACGGGGCTCTAGTCACTAAAAAGCCCTAGTTCACGCACGGCTATCTTCCACCGAAATCGGAACTAGAGCGTTCCTGGAAAGTCACGACCCGTATGAAACACAGGGACGTCGCTTTGCTTTTCCAGTTAATGAGACTCTCTTCGGATGAAGCAGTCGTAGCGTCTATGGGTATTCGCGGAGCAGGGATCCCGTCGTAGGTATACACGATCGTACTCGAAGAGAACGAGGGAATCATCATCTGTTCTAGGTGCAGTGGATTCATTTGGCAGGTCAGCTTTGGCTCGTAGAGAGGGTTCGTACCTCAGCACAAACCACTTTTTCGAATACCTGAAGACTTCTCCCTGACGTCTGCCGACATGTTTCTATTGGAAAATTGTGTATTTTACCGCTCTCTTTGCATTCGAGCCTTTGCCGATTCTATCAGGGTAGAGCTGCTTTTCAATCCTGCGTACGCTTCGTGGTTGAATCCCGTTGAAGGAGTCGTTTCTATCGTGAAACGCCATGGTCGCTGCACTGGGCGAATTGATGAAGCGTTCAGCATACGACGACACACAGGCGCACATCTCGACTTTCTTCCGCAAGTCCTTCTCGCCTCGCGAAGGTCCGAACCTGCGGCTTGCAACAGGTCCGTTCATTCGACGAAATAAAGAATCCCATGGAGCGGTATGTGCACGCAAGTCGAGGATCCTGAAGCGCTGTCACCGCCGGATGCCGAAAGAAAACGACAAAATCGTCTTCTCGCCGACCATGGAGCGAAGCAGACCAAATGAAGAAAAAGAAGAAGAACGGTTGAGATAGGCCAGAAAACGTGTCCGCCCGACGGGACGATCACGAGACTTTGGTGACACCGAGGACACGAGTTGAACGAAGCCCTGCATTGGCGCGTACCACCAGAGGCAGTTCACGCGAGACGTTCACGAACCGAGGCGTTAACGCCACCATTAATATCAGACGTTGTGCGGTGCGGAATACGAGACCTGAGAAGTTTAGGCGATCTAACTTTGTGGAGCAGCCTCTCAGGGTCGAAGTGTGCATGGAGAAGCTGAAGCCGATAGCACGCGCCCCGTCGAAAAAGGCTGAGAGACGTCTCCACATCAGTGGTTAGATATTCAGTCTATGAATGTAAAAATCATAGCGTGTAATGGCGAAACAATCTTGTCGCCATTGGCGAGTTGGGATGAGGATCCGGTTCAGGGTACGTTCAGCTCGACAACGCCGGACGAGTAACGGAACGTGTAAGCGAGCGCCAGTTTTCGCGGTGTATTCGGGTTATGCAGACGTGGACGCGCCACAAAGCTCACATGCACGTCGTCCCGTGCGCTATGATGCAGCAAAAGCACCATGTAAGGATGTCAACGGCGGACTAGGCCTGTCGCCGTACACTCTTCTGTGCAGGTTCGACTTGTGGCGGCGTCTCCGCTACGACAAATCAGTGACCGATTCGACTCCGTAGATCGGCACTGGTAATGTAGCTTTTGAAACAGGCCACTTTCTCAGACCATAATGATGTACTGAGCGTTGACGAGCAGTCAGCATGCCCACTCGAAATGAGGGACCAGTCAACCGGGCACCATGGCATCCACGCGACGCATTCCGCATCGTGCCGTATTCCTGGCGGCGTTGGGCGTTCAGACACCTACACGACTTCATGTGCAGCGGTTTTACATATTCGTTTCGCGGATATGACGCACTGGAGTCGTCTGAGCTGCGTGCAGGTTCCGGTCGTCAGTGCCGCCTGACTCGAATTCAACAGTCCAGTGGTCTCGTACTAGGGAGCGAGTCCGCGCTCGTCTCGTGACGACCTGCGGCATACGCAACGTCGACGTCGAGGGAAAAGCCCCAAACAAAGCTGCTACTTCAGGGCTCTGATATCGTGGCGCGCGGAAAGAAACGATATGAGTTTCACCATACGCCCGTGACCCTGGTAGGATTCCTGGTACCAGCACAACTAGCGACAGCATGCGTAGTTGCACGATTCGTAGCAACTGTTGCTCGAACAGCATTCATCGTCGTCGAACGCCCGGTAGTAGTCACCGCAGCAGCAGTCAGCGTAGTCGTTGTAGCAGGATATATAGTTGTGTGCTCGGCATCGGAAAATCGGCGTGTGCTGCTAGCGCTCTAAATCAAAGAGAAGCCTCATGATTCGCTGCACTTGCTGGCGGGCTGTGCTCGCGGTAGCTCCCTGTTCCGCGTAGTGTCGCTCGAGTCGATGCATCGCATCAGGATCAAGGTGGATACCTTCGGCGCTCACAATGGCGAGGCACTCGGCCAAGGCCGGCCATAGAACAGCAGGAGCCTTGCAATGGGCACGAATCAGGGCACGAACGCCAATGTGGCTCGGGAGCACTGTCGTAGCTGCAATTTCGCCGTTTGCGAACACATGAAACAAGTCTAGCGCGGTACGAGCACGGTGCGTTCGGTCACTAGCAACGAGCAACGCATCTAGTATCGAGCGAAGCATCTGTGGTGTCAGTTTTTCTTGAATGGTCTCGTTCCTACGCACATAGGTCTCGTAGATGGTAAAGGCGTAGTCCGCAAGACGCACCGCGCGAGCGTTGTACGCGAGACCCCGGATTGCCGGAACGACGAGGCGCTGGGCATCTGGTAGGGTCCCTCGCAGGATCTGCAGCACTTGTGCGCCCTTGCCGTTGTAGGCAAACGCTTCAACCTCGGCGATGGGCAGAGCTTCCCGCGCTGGCGCTGGGCCGCGTTCTGAATCGGGGAGGGCGCTCCACCTGGACTGAATGCGAGGCAAGAACCGATCCGCAAGGCTAAAGAATTCCCTCCAAGAATGCCTTGATGCGTCAGGAAGTGATGACGGTCTCCAACGCGGATCTAGTCCACGAAAAAGAACCCGAAACGTGAAAGCGTCGGGTACGAGCCTTGCGAACCCTGCGTCATGCCTCGTCTCTTTGCCTAAGGCATACGGGCTAGGAACCCAGCGATCGTAAAACCCAAGCATTTCCTCAGTGCAGCCCCGGGTGCCGAGAAACTCCAGCATGATGTTCAATGTGCCTCTGTCTGGCTCTATTTGCCATTCCCGGCGGATACGCTCGAGAAAGCGTTCCAAGAAGCCTAACGGTTCGTCCTCGGTGATCGGATGCGGAAGCTGCCGACGTCGCCACGTCGGATAGAAAGGACCCCCTCGAGGTCCATTGCAGAGCCCGTCGAGCACCGTATTCAGGAGAACGATATCGGGACTACATTGATATCGCCGGCAAACGTCGAAGCACTCGTCCAGGTCCTGCGGCCAGCGCAGATACCCCAGCGCTTGAACACGACACTTCCACAGAGCGCTGTAGACCCCAAGGGAGAGTGCGGGAGCTGCTGCGTAGACCTGCTCCAGCGTGCGATACAGCCGGGTAACGGTCTCGGGTCGAAGCCAGCGGATCCATGGCGTCCAGCTGGCAAGCGCTTTCGCAAACGCGAGCTTGTCCGCTGGCTGTAATGCGCTCACGTCCCCAAAAGCGCTCGTACACCATTCGACGATATCCGAGAGCAGAGCCCCCGTCTCGCGATCATGTGGGACACTGGGCCAGGAAGCAAGCTTTGTTCGCACTGCAGCAGCGATCAGCGGGGCACGTCGATTCGCGTCGGGAGACCGGTTCTTCTCCCCAAACGGAACGCTTTCTGCCTGGCTGTGTCGAAGTGCTGCATGAAGGCTCTGGATGGTGTCGGAGTCTCGGATGGCTTGCAGCGCTCGGTGCAGGTCTGTAGCGCAGGAGTCCGGAGTATCCGCCGCTATCAGTGCCGCCTTCCGCAGTGCAGCACTGGCAAGCTCATTCGCCGACAGCGGCTGTTGTGAATGGCTGGAAACCAGACGACGACGACGACCTGGAGCATGTGTATGGCATCCGTCCAAAGTCGCTGCGTGTAGTTCAACGGCGCCGCTCTTCGACAGCAGCTCCGGGTGCACCTGCAGTCTGCAGTTCGACAGCCAACAGCTAGCACGCTGTGGGCTCAAGGCACTACATGTCCCCGGTATTCGCTGGTAGTACGGTTTCCAGTTAATGAAAGTAAAGTCCAGCGTGTGCAGTCGCAAACGAGCAGAAGAACGGTGCAGTTGCAACGCTTTCCCCAGCATATCGACGTCGACGTTGGAAGCAGTCGTTTCCGTGCCTCTAAAACTGTGAAACGCTGGGTTACCACTTGATGGCTCAAGACAGCGCTCTCTGCTTACTGCCACGGCCAGTCCAGGGGCAACGTTCCAAGCGGGACTTTTGTTTCTGCGGCTGTTCCAAAAGCCATGAAAGGAGAGTATTCAGTGGAGCTCGCAAATGAATGCATTGGCAGCGCGTCGTTCGTACCAACGAGGCCGAGCGCCACCAGCGACAACGTGTTGCTGCTCCTGAGACCGTGTGTTCGTGCTGCTGTTATTGTGCCTGGCAATGTAGCTGTTGCGGTGTCCAGCGACCTGGTGGTTGCATGGACCGAATGCGGTTAGCGGAAGCGCCAGGGTCCGGCTGCTGGGCTGCGGTGCACAAGACGAACCGGCCGACTCGCTCGAGACTCGCGAGACGCGCTATTGCACCTGAAGTTGCTCCTACAGCACGGCAAACTTTACAAGACTCCCTGAGAGCGGTATCGTGTACTGGTGAAAGAGCAGCCAACTGCTGGTGCCGGGTGTAGCAGAGGCAGCGCTGAGCCCCTGTTGATGTGCGCGCCGCTTTTGAACACGGAAATCGTCCGTTAAGGCACTCATGGAGAAGGGGCACCTGCTCCCCATCGCGTCCCACTGCTGGAACTTGAACCGCCATCGACCGACATCGCTGCGTCCCTAGCACGCTTTGTGTCCAGTTGCTTGTTCAGGGTAGCTTGCTACCGCAGCAGAATAGAACCTTCAGTAGGGAGCAGGCTTCCAGGTTGCGTCATTTTGGCTCACGCTTTCCCTAGCGTTCAGAACGCTGCAGCATCCCGTTGCTTGCCCCGCACGTACTGTGAAAGTATCACTCTCCGATGAAGGCATTGGTGCTTTCCAGGGCGCAAGGAGCTTTGGTGGGGTTCCATTCCCGCAGATGATACGGGAAGAGTCTCCATACACTTGAGGGAAAGAAGCGGCAGTCACCGTAGTCGAGGTCAGCGCCTCGATAGAGTCCTCGTATCCGAACGCGGAGCGTGCGATGCACCGCCCCGCCCCAAGGAAACGAATACGTTGGACCTGTTTTTCTATGGGCCACCTCGATGTGTCGTTTGTCCCGCATGCATGGTATCGCTCGCTCATGGGCGGGTGCACTGTCCACTGATATCTTCGCTGCACCGCAAACAAACAGTCCGCTGGCGTGATGTCCATAGCGGTCAGATGAACGCCAGCACAGCCAAGAGTGCACCGTTTCTGTGGCGTGTGTGTGTGTGTGCGTGATCGAAACAACAAACCGAGCGCTATCGGGTGCACGGAGCCTATCTGCTGCCGAAACATAATCCCCTACTCAGCTGCCGCCCGTTGTATGCTCTACCCCTATACCGGTGCTCTTTGTTGAAATGAGACGCACCGGTGCCGTGAGCATCGAGTCAGCGTTCCGGTGAATGCTCACCATAGCAACAGACTACGTCTCTAGTTTTGCAGGTAGCGCAGCGTTCGTCCGAGCAGAGAGTGCGCCCTCTCTGAACACCAACTTTGTCTTTTCCAGCCGCGGGGTGCGTCCCGTTCGGTTTTTTTAGTGAACTGGACTCGTGATTTGGACTAGCCGCGTTCGGATACACGAACACTGCACGCTTGTTATAGAGGAACTATCGGTAGTGCCTTTCCAGTCGCCACCGCAGCCAATACCGATCTCTACGCTCTCCGTGAATTAGACTCGTGATTCCAACCATACTCATTCGAATACTAGAACACTGCACGCTTGTTATAGAGGAACCAGCTCTAGGTTCTTGGTACACACCTCAACCGCTTCCCTTGTATCTGCAACTACATCATCGCGGCACTGGTGCTTCCGCTGAGAGCGCTCGCGTCCAGCGCGCATGCCGGCGCCGCGGTGGGCTCGCCGGCCGGCCGTCGCTATCCTGGAGCTTGCTCTTCGACCTCAGCTCAACGTGGCTTTCAGTGCCTGTTTCATGTTCGTGACTATCGGTATTGGGACGACTACCTTTCGCGAGCAGAAGCTCGATGTGCATCGTGCACTCCAAGCATCTCAACCCGCGTGGAACGTTGCCAACGTGCGTTTCCGGGTAGCGTGCGCTCCGTTTCGCAAGACGTCGTCGACGACGCGGTCTCGGCGAGCCGGCACCGCCGCCCTACACGCCCGACTGAACCTGACTGAGCGCATTCCGGTGGCGGTCCTCGGTGCTACCGGTTCGGTTGGACAGCGTTTCGTGCAGCTGCTTGAGGGTCATCCCTGGTTCGAGGTAGTTGCTCTGGGCGCTTCGTCGCGTTCCGCGGGCCACAAGTACGGCGAGCAGGTGTCTTGGAAGCAGGCGACGCCCATACCCGCAGACATGGCCGATATCGAGATATCGGAATGTGATCCGAATGAGGCTGCCTATCGGGACGTGAGGATCGTGTTCAGCGGACTAGACAACCAGATTGCTGGCGAGATCGAGACGCGTTTCGCGCAAGCCGGAAAAGCCGTCTTCTCGAACGCGAAGAACCACCGCATGGACCCGGACGTGCCTATCCTGATTCCTCCCGTCAACGCCTCACATATTGAAGCAGTGCGAACACAAGCGGTGTATCGTCAGAGTGGAGGTTTCATCGTCACCAACGCGAACTGCTCTACGACAGCGATGACTATCGGTCTGGCGCCTATATGGAAGAGCCCCGAGCTTGGCATTGAGACGATTGTGGTTAGCACCATGCAGGCCATTAGCGGTGCTGGGTACCCTGGGCTCAGCGGTATGGATATTCTTGACAACGTTGTTCCGTATATTGGTGCCGAGGAGGGCAAGATGGAAACCGAATCACTGAAAATTTATGGAGAATACCAGCCGACTCGAGGCTTCGTGCCTGCAGAGATCAATGTTTCGGCGATGTGCAATCGGGTACACGTGCTGGACGGGCACACTGAAGCGGTATCCATCAAAGTCCGGAATCGCGGCAACCGGAGCAAGGAAGAACTGGCCCAAATGGTGATTCGAGCCATCCAAGAGTACCCGTCGACATCTCGCGATGTTTTTGGACTACCAAGCGGACCTGAACGCGACGTTGTCTACAATCAGGCACCAGATCGTCCGCAGCCGCGGCTTGATCGGAACCTGGGTAGAGGCTTTACGGTTACCGTAGGACGGGTGCGCCCCTGCAATGTGCTCGACGTGAAATTGGCCTTGTGCGGACACAACACCATTGTCGGAGCCGCCGGTGGCAGTATCCTGAACGCCGAACTCGCTGTGGTGAAGAAACTCATCGCAAGCGTCGGTGTAGGTGCAACGGAGCATGGCGCAGCCGTTCGGCGTTGAGCGCTAGCGGGGAACTCGCCGTACACGTGATGGCGCGTAAACCTTTATCATCTACGCACCCTTTGGTTCTATGGATGGAACGTGCGCGCTCTGCGTTTACGTATCCTTATATTGCAATATTCACAACGTCTGGGTGCATCCGGAGAAAAGCCGTCGCAACTGCAATGGCCAGTGAACGCCCCAGCGATAACCCAGAGACGTAAACAACGCGGCGAGCAAGCATGCCGCGGGAAGCGCGCCGACCTTGCCCGGAAATCATCGCCTCCGCTGAGCAGGCGTCAAACAGGCATCGTGGTGAAAGCCTCGTCCAGGCATCCGCGCCCTATGCGCTCTTTAGCACATATTCGTTGGCGCGTCTCATGCACGGCAAGGCTGTAGCGTCATTGGCTGTGTGTCTGGATGCTTCAAGCACTGTGGCACCACGCTGTCAGGTCATGAGAGGCTTAGGCAGCGGCTGCGACGCCAAGAACGCTCGCGCATTGCGTACGCACAGTGCTGTACGCAACGGTGCTTGGTCAGGAGCAATGCTGCTGGAGGTTTCATCCCGCTGCGTATTCAAAAGCAGGACCCGGAGTCTCAGTGCGCAACAAGTTCCCTATTGATCTGGGATCTGCTCAGCGAATGCGTCGACTGAAGACGCCTGTGTGTACCCAAGGAACGCACCGCATCGCACCACAGCATAGCATACCATAGCGTACCGATGCGAACCTTGCATGCTGATCGATATCGGTTGCCGCGTCCAGGTCGAACGATGATTTCGATATTCCCTGGACAACGACAGACTTCGATCGGCTGTATGCGCAAAAGGCGACCTCAACAACCGACATGCACGCGCTGCCTCTGCACACTGACCAGGGTGGCCATGGATTGGCCAAAGCGCTGCGATATGCGAATCACAGGCTCCGACACATCTTCATCAGCGACCGCATGTCGCGCAGTGCGTTACGATTTAACGATTTGAACGACATCTTCGTCCTGAAGTACGTGATCTGCACCAACTTTCTGAGGAGAGAACTTCACAGACGAGCCCCAGACCCACGCGTACCGCATCTGATCCAGCAACGACTTGTGGATTCGACGGCACAGTGCGCGTACGGTGCAGTGTTCGGGTGCATTGCGGAGCACAATAGGTGCGTCATAGTCCGGTATTTCGCCCTTGGGCTTGGTGTAGATGCGGATCAGGTCCAGCTTTTTCCACATCTCCTCGAGGAGTCCATCGAGATTCCAGCCCAGATGTCCACTTATCGGCACATAGTCCTCAAGTCGGTCGTACAACTCAAGTTCCTCCATGCTCGTTGCGTCAATCTTATTTAGCACATAGAGCACCGGCACATAGACTCGATTCCCTTCCAGAACGTCGATGAGATCGTCGGGTGTCGCATCCTCCTTGAGCACGATTTCAGCATTGGGACAACGATACTCTTGGCATATGGTTCGGCAAAGCTCCAAATCGAGATGCGATGCCGGTCCCTGGAACAGGGTGGTCAGCGTCACTCCGCCGCGGTCTTTTCGACGCACCGCTATCCGCGGTCGCTGCTTCCCGAGTCGAATGCCGAACCCTTCAAGCTCGCGCTCGATGATGCGCTTGTGAACGACTGGCTTGGTCGCGTCCAGAACAATCATGATTAAATCACAGGAGCGTGCGACCGCGATGACTTGCCGGCCCCTGCCGCGACCCTCCTTGGCCCCTTCGATGATGCCAGGCAGGTCGATGAGCTGGATTTTTGCACCCCGGTAAAAGATGTTCGATGGAATAGCAGTTAGCGTCGTGAACTCGTACGCAGCCACCTCGCTTTCCGTCTCGGTGAGCTTACTGAAGAGCGTGGACTTACCCACGGACGGGAAACCGATCATGGCAACGCGTGCGTCACCGGTTCGAGCGACGTCGAAGCCTTCACCACCGCCACCGCCGCCGCTGGCTTTGGTGCTCTCGAGCAACAGTTCCCGCTTGAGCTTCGCAAGTCGGGACTTGAGACGGCATATATGACCCATGGTTGCTTTGTTCACCTGGGTTCGAGCCAGTTCATCCTCGATATCTTTGATTTTCTGCAGTGTCGCCATTGTTCCCCTACAGACTACACCGCCAGGGCCTGCGGCAACAAACGCGCTGTAGAGGCAGCGCGTTTCTCCACGGCGATATGCGATATTTGCCGCCGCGTCCACGCACTGCACCATTGCGTACCGGGAGGCGATGCCTCGAACTGACTGTGCTCGACGAGTGTGCGGTTGATATCGGTTGCTGGAGGCACAAATTTCGAATTATCGGGCGACAGGTCCACGATCCTACTCCAGGCAAGTGCGACTCGGCTTGTCCGCCTGGTCATTGTGGCCCAGAGCGCGAGCGAGCGCCACCTTCCGGCGCCTGTGAGGCTGCCTCGGCCCCGGTACCACGACGTATGCCAGTTCCCGAAACGAGGTCCTCTATGCTACTGGTTGTCCACGTGATCAGTCGGTGCCTGTGACTGAGCCTTCTCGATGACAATCGCTCTCGTCGATCATATTTTCGTGCTTCGCAGCGGCGCGTGCAGGCGAACGCTGCGATCCGGTGCGGCAACCTTGCAAGCGCGAATGCCCTGCTCTTGATAATTCGATGCTTTGCACGCGCAAACGGGTTTGAGTCACAACTATCTGCATAGGATCATGAAAGACGAACCGGTGCAATGAGGCATTCAGGAACGGGCGCACGGGCCTCGGAGTACCGGCTCTGAGCGGGCGATGTCGACGAGCGCGTCGTCAGTACGCGATTGCGACCAACTTGGGGCCGCAGCAAGCATCAGCGGCCTCTCTGGCAACGCATCGACAACTGAGACGAGAGACTGCTCACGTTAGACGTGCAACCTGATTCCATCGAGGCCATGGGAATCGCCAGACTCGATACAGGGTTGCGGGGCACGGCCGTCGATTCGCCTGCAACGACATACGACGCTGTTGCTGTTGCCCGGGACCATGCCATCTTCAGAGCGAGCGATCGACTTTGAGCGGGGCCCTCACATCCGACCAGCGAACAACGTGTCAAACTCTTGGACTGGAACGCTCGTTTTTCGTAGCAGGTAGAGCGAAGCGCGATGATAACCCATCTCTAACCATAAAGTACCCTGCTCGCGTGCACGTCGTTGTCGCTTTCCTCGATGGCTTCCCGAACGCAACACGCAAGCGTCTTGCAGCATGCATCTCCGTAGAACGTCGCTATGTCGCGAACCGACACGCACAAGGGTATAGGAAAGCTGTTTAGCCGCTGTGCTGCATCTGTTCCAGCGGTTTGAGCGCTACGGCGGACGCTCCAAGCACGAACTCGGCGCACGATAGAACGTACAAGACGACCAGTGCATCTGGATGGGAGTATCAGCAATGCAGCTTGGAGGCAGGGTGCAACAACATCATGGACGCTTTCTCGAAAGCCTATTCCCATCCGAATCGCACTCTGGAGTCCGTGATCGAAGGCAACGTTTTGCGATCGGACGCGCAGATCCTCAATCGCCGCGCATGCATGCTCGTGTTGCCATGCCGCGCAAGTGCATTGCGCTGGGGCGGCGAGGCGCGCTTCTGTAACTGTGGCACATTTGTCTAATACAGGCGACGCGCCCCCGCAGCAGCCGCAGCGACTGCATATCGGGTCGAGCGTGCGTGCAAGCATACGCCCCGAACGCTGGCGCATGCTCGCGTGACTTCGGGCATTTTTCAAGGTCGACTGTCGGAACGTACCGTAGTGGAGCTGCACACGGGCGTACCTCTCACTTGTTTGAGTTAACTGTTTGAAAACATAGCGCGTAATTGATCAGAGAGGGGTTCGGAGAGAAAGAGGGGTGAAACGCTGTCCTGGGCGCTGAATTATTCGCAGCACGGACGAATGAGCTTCGTAACAACAGGGCCCGGGGGCTTGCACGAACTCGTGCTACGCCGCGTTCGCGACCTGGGGAACGAAGCCACCATTCGTCGGGTTATTGAGGCGACAACCTCGGGAAAAGCGAATGACTATGCGCCTTACGCTCCTGAAGGGTCGAAAACGAGCGGTACGCTGCGGCTATTGCTCGCCGCGATTTGGAAGAGCTATCTGCGCAAGCTGCAGACCGACCCGGTGGTGACCAAGTCCATCTCTGCGGCGATAATCTCACTAGTATCTGACTTGCTCGCCTCTTCCCTTTCGGGTTCGAAACTTAGCTCGCGTTCGCTTCTGAACCAGTTCAGTATAGGCTTGGCTATTCGTGGCCCCATTGTACACTACTTCCATCAGTTTCTGGACCGTGTGGTGTTTGCGCGTGTCACCAACCAGACCCAAATCGCAGTGGTCATCGCAAAGGTCATTATCGATCAGTTCATTTTCTCGCCACCGTACAACGCGCTTTATTTCCTTATCATTGGACTGCTGGAGGATCGCTCGCTCGCCGAGATCGGCCGCAAGATTCGTCGCGAGCTCTGGGGCGTGATGAAAACGAACTGGATTGTCTGGACACCTGCGAACATCATTTCGTACTACGCCATCCCGTTGGAACTGCGGGTGTTATGGGGTAATTTGGTCGGTATTATTTGGACCGCTATATTGATTTCGAAAGTGCGCCGAGGAGGTGGGAGCAGTTCTACCAGTAACCAGAACAGCGGCGGTAGTGGCAGCGGCGACATGTCCGGGAACTCGAGCGGTCACGCTCGTATCGGATCGTCGGAGCAACCCAATGATCAGAGCGGAACGCGTACCTACGCAAATGCTGCTGCAACGAGATCGAGTGTAGGCCTCAGGGCTGGCGACGCGTCAGCAGCATCGGGCAAACATCGTCAACCTATTGCCGAGAACACGAACGATGTTGAGGAATCAGAACACCTGAATGACCATAATAAGTTTGAATAGGAGGGTACCAGCATAAATCCGGTTTGCTCTTGTTTCTTTTGCGTTCAAAGAATGCCTGTCAGCAGACAGGGCTTTGGATGAGAGACGCGCAGTAACGACTACTACTACTGCTACTACTACTACTGCTGCTGCTGCTGCTGCCAGCACAGATTTGGTCACGACTCGACTCGGACCTGCTAGGTTGTTCGTGGATGCGGCATGGAAGCGGGCACATTGGCACTGGAGCAGTGCGCTGCAGCCTGAACCCGCAGGCTGTGACACCCGCACCAGCGTGAAATTGAACAGGCTCGCGTACTTAACTAGGGCATACATACCAAAGGCCGTTCTCTTGCGACTGTCAAAAATACCAGCCTTTGCGGAGCGGTTTTCGCGACTGTTTCCTTTTTTCTTCTCTCTTATCTCCGGATTTCTATACGATGGTCTCTCGTTTCACCCCAGCTCTGATGTCAGGTGTTGAAGGAAG
>Ga0080006_1225234_pt1 | contig 21325 bp, 22 predicted proteins | sample RS3BMetagenome_FD_69209 | JGI IMG/M metagenome (GOLD analysis project Ga0080006, IMG submission 69209) | Ferric oxide microbial mat and aquatic microbial communities from Rainbow Spring, Yellowstone National Park, USA - RS3B (SPADES... ...
TATTTTGTTCGGATCCATTGATCGTTGGCGAAGTAACTATAACATTACGCAGTATTGAAGAAGCTAAGAATCAACTGGAAAAGTTAAATATTGCTGCAAACGCTGCTGAGAAGTTTACGAATAAGAAAACATATTTAAAAGTTTTATCTGTTGAGTTTGCCAATGAAGAGGTTGCTAATTTCTTAAAGGAAAAATGCAAAGAAGAAGGAATTTATTTGATATTAGGAAGAGAACAATAGGTTTGGCAATAATGTTTGCTACAAATCATCCTCTTACCCTAGAAAGTTGAGGGTTCCCTTTTAGATTAGCTCATTGATTCCTAGCATTGATTCGTAGCTATATTTCTCATTTACTGGTCATTCGGGAGGATAAGAGCTTCCCCCATTTGATCTGGTTTCAACGAATATATGTCCAAATTAGATATCTTACACAAATGAAAGTATGACCTTTAGAGCAGAGATGAATATATTTAAATATTTATTTTAAAATTTCCAGGAAATTCAGTGAAGCTCCTCCTGAGCTTAATTGAGGGCCTTATGGGACTTAGGAAGGAGCATTCAGTATCGCAATTATTTTTATTGAATGAAGGTTTTAAATGTTATATATGTTCTTATAAGTTTAAGACGTCCATCCATCATAAATTAATTTCATAATTTTTTGTGAACTACTCTCAACAATTTTTTTAATCGCTTTAATATGACCACCTACATTAACAACTCTCATTTGATAATACGTAGTATAATAGTAAAATGCATATTTTTTACCTCTGTCAAAAACGTTATGACATTTCTCTTTAAATTCATTGTTTATACTTGTTAAAGATAAATTATTATCAATTCTTTCATTTTTAATGATCTTCTCATATAAAGCAATCATTTTCTCAGTTGTATCCTTAGGATGATATTTGGTGTGGATCTTGATCTTCGCATTTGAACCAAATTTTTCTCTTAAGCTTTCATTCTTAGCTAAAATATTACTGCATCGACAAATCCTTTAATTGAATTTGCTACAAAACCATCTTTGCCGTTATCTACCAATAAAGTCTGAGCGTTGGTTCTATAAGGTGTACCATTTATAACAACAGGTAATCCAGTAGCCATTGCTTCTGCAATAGCTATTCCAAATGTTTCACCTATTAATGAGTAGTATACGAATAAATCTAAAGCGTGCAAATATTCATATAACATTGTTCCATACATAGGTCCCGCATCCACCAAAATATCTTTATTTATTAGTTCCCAAACTCTTGATTTGAAATCATTAGTTAAACCTCCTATAGCTATAATTTTTATTTTCTTTAGTTTTTTATATATACTATACAAAATTTTAGCAAAAATAGGATTATTTGTTTTACCCCTGTCTGGCCTGGATAAAAAGCCTATTAACAACTCATTATGAGGAGCTAGTTCTTGTTTTATCTTTGTAACATTATTAGTTCTAGCGTCATCTATTAAATCTACATCTATATGGTAAGGAATTATTGAGAATTTTTTAAGTATCTCTACAGGAAGATTTTTCTTGATGAACAATTCGCGAATTAAAAAGCTTGAAGGGCTAACATGATGAATAAAGTATTTAGAAAGGTAATCCCAGCGTGTTAAATATAAATACTCAACCACAGGACTAATTTTTGATCTTAAGATCTTGTCCGTAAGTGTAAATGGTGTAACTGGTCTATTAATCTGAATTATATCTGGAGAATGTTCCTTTATTTTGTTCACCAATTCTTCTGGATTACTTGCATATACAATTCCATTACTAAGAAATTTTAACACGTTAAAATCAGTTGTAAACAATGTGATTTCATTTACATTAGAAAGATATTTTTTGAAGATTTGAAATGTCTTTAAGGGTGTCCAAATAACACCGTTTGAAACTATGGCAATTTTCATAACTGCATGATAAAATTATGTTAAATTTTTATTAAGTTATTTGAAGAACCATAATATAATTCTTTATGTTTTCAATTACAAATCAAATAAAGGAAATACATTAATTTATTAACAACTATTTTTAAGGAAATTTCTCATAGGTATCTTCGTAAACTTTAAGCCATTCTTTAATTAATTTCTTTAAGGAGAACTTTTCTAAAGCGCATACTCTATTATTTAATCCTATTTTCACTCTAAGCGTTTCGTCAGATAAAAGTTTAGCTATTGCTTCTGCAAAATCGTACTCATCTCTTTCATTTATTAGAAAACCATTTTCTCCATTTTTCAAATATTCATCGATAACACCTACATTCGTAGTAACGATAGGTCTGCCTACGCTCATTGCCTCTCTGATAGCTGTCGGAATTGTTTCAGCATAAGAAGAATGAACATATATATCGCAACTTTTATACAAGTTTACTAATTCTTTTCTTGATACTCTTTCCTGAAAAATTACGTTATTCAGGTCTAGCTTCTTAGCAAGCATTTCTAGATATTTTCTCTGAGGACCTTCTCCACGAATTTTTAACACCACATTAAATCCTTCTTTTTGCAGAATCTTTAAAGAGCGAATTATTAAATCAATTCCTTTTCTTTTTATAAGCTGTCCAACTGTAAGTAATTCGTAATGATCCTTTTTTAAAGGTTCTGCGTAAGTAAATAAATCTGTATCTATATGAGGAGGAATTATTTTAACTATCTTGTTTTTAAAGTCAATAAAGCTAAAATTCTTCTTTAAAATATCAAATGTTTTATATGCATCAAATATTAGAGTATTAGCTTTCTCTAAGACTTTAATTTTATATTTTTTAGTTATTAATCCATAAATCTTAGAAAATTTTTTTACAGTTGAATTAATCATATTCTCTTCTATTTGTGTATATGAAAAGTCAAATTGTATTGGCCCTATAATAAATCTCTTTGCATACTTAGCTAAAGGGTTTATTTGTGAGCGTGTAGAAGATAAGAACATATGATGAAGAATATCTACATCATTAATGAATTTTGAACCAATTAAATATATTTTAAAATAAAACAGCAAGACATTAAACATGTCTCTTTTAGTATTTCCAGTTTCTATGATAACAGCATTATTAATTTTTGCCGTTGTTCTTCCAACAATTGCGATTATTTTATGAAATTCTGATACATAATTTATAATGTCGTAAGTCCAGGTTGCTTCACTACCGTAGTTGGGATCAATTAGAGTATTTGAAGGAGCTATTAAGATCCTGAGCATTCAATAAAAATTTCCTAGCATTTCTATTTTAGCTTTATTGTAGACTATCCTTTTATTATATAGCAAAGTTTAATTTACAAACTAGTGAAAGCTACTTTTTTATGGATTAACTGATTTAATATTTTTTATAATCTTTTAGGACATTCGGATATTCTTCCTAAGTTAGATAAAGGGCTTAATGATACTAAAAAAGAGTATTCAGTATTACAATTATTGAATGAAGGATTATTATTAGAATCCAGATTTTTGTTAGCAACTCATTTAATGAAGGATCCTTTTATTCAGGACAAGATAAAATGGGGGAAGCTCTGAGCTATAAAATTCCAGCAAATGAAAGATGTAGCTACGAATCAATGCTGGAAACCAATGAGCTTCTCTAGAAGTGTAACCTTCACCCTTCTAGGGTGGTGAAGATGTCAGCAATTCTTCTTAGGCCAGCTATTATCAAAATTTTTCTTTCTTTTAAACTATCTAGAATTTTAGGGAAAGCGTATCTTTTGAAAGTCAGAGCTAATTCCTTCCTAATCTTTCCACTAAACCAACACTCGTTATACCTTTCTATGAATTCCTTTTGCAATTGGTTAATTTTGATTTCCAATATTTAAATTATAAGTAAATTGAGGTTTACTTATATATATTCAGATCGGTCTGGCTTCTTGGTATGAAGGAATTTGAAAACATATAATTAAGTTCATTTTATAAAATTTGTTATCAGATGGATATAAGATAGGGCCTAATATCAATTTTTTGGTCTTTAAACTAAGCAAACTAAAGCCTGTTTTTCGGTGTGAGTGTAAAACATGCGGCGCAATGCTTCATACTCTTTGACCTAGTCTTTAATTTGACCTTGTCTTTAAATTGGTTTAATCTGTATGCCTAAAGCATTACATGAATATGAAAATTCGATAAATGTCTCTATATCGTAATTAAGAAGATTATAGAATGATTTTCTAAATTTGGAAGTAATGTATGCTGAAAGTATATTAGAAAAATAGTAATTCTTTTTCATTAGAAAAGCGGTAATTCTTTTTTCTAATATAAATGCATTGTATCCTTCATTTTTTAATGTATTTATCAGCGCATAAAATACAGAATTTAAATCCATGTTTCATATACTTCTTTAGTATATGAATATTAAAATTCTACTTTATGATTGCGTTAACGCATCGATTAGCGATATTAGCTTTTTGGGAGATGAATAATAGCAAAATCTACACAGAAGTAAAAATTTTCCTTAAGGACTAAGAATTTTATTCCTAATATCTTTTGAAAAATAAAGCTAGAGATGCATTTTATTCAAAAAAATAATCTTAAAGATTTACAGTTTTCCTTTGGTTTATTTTTATGTATGGTTTAATTAAACGCTGTAAACTTATAAAATCAATTATTAATATTTTAATTAATTTACTTGCACAACAATGAAGATAGGTATCGATGCTAGATTAATTGACGGCAAAGGTGGAGGGACAAAGGTCTACGCAATTAGTTTAATAAGAAATCTTTTGAGGTTTAATGACAGAAATTATTTCTTTTTATATACTTATCCGAACCATCCTAATTTAATTAATATAGTAAAAGGTTTCAATAGTGTTAGTATTAGGGTTATAAAAAATAAAGCTTTTTGGTATTTTCTTTTGCCTTTCATTTTATATAAGGAAGGGATAGATATTTTCCTTTCTCCTGCATATAGGTTACCCTTAATTTTTATTAAGCTTAAGAGGCCCAAATACGTTTGCGTCTTTCATGGTATAGATTTTGAATTTTACAAGAAGAGAAAAGGAAATTTAATTTGGAGAATTTCTGCAAGGATACATGCTATGATGAGCGATATAGTTGTATCTTTATCTGATAAGCAGAAAGAAGAAATAATTGATAGATTCAAAATACATGCTGATAAGCTGCGAGTTATCTATTATGGTTTTGAAGAATTAAAAATAGAAAATTACGATTTAAATCAAGTATTAAGTAAATATAATATTCCAATTGAAAAAAGCATATATTTGCTATTGTGTGTAGACGGAAATGAACCACGAAAAAATCTACCAACCGTGTTCAAGGCGTTAAATATTCTGTATAACGAGTTGGGGGTTAAAAATATCAGGCTAATAGCTACTAGAGCACTGATTTACAAGAGTTATGCTACCAAATATAAACTTGAGGGGGTTGTAGATCTCTATGATTGGATTGATAACAATGATTTACATTATTTGTATCTAGTGTCAGACTTAGTGATATACCCTTCATTGTATGAAGGAATTGGTTTTCCTGTAATTGAATCAATTTGCTTCAACAAACCGATCATAATCTATTATAATTCTCCTATGGCTGATTTAGTAAATGATCCAAGACTTTTTGTTTATAACCCCTTTAGTTCTGAAGAATTGGCCAAAAAAATATACGAGTTATTAACAAACTCAAATTTAAGAAGGGAAATTTCCGAAATTTTTAAAGAAAAATGCAAGTTATTTAGGCCAGAATCAATAACTAAACAATTTTATAAACTATTTGAAGAAATGTACGGATTAAGAAGATCCTAGATAGCTCTTATTCCTTAATTTATGGGTTATATTTTTTACTTTTATCTATTTAACATAATTTAATTTATTTTTTCTTTTCTATTTAATTTTTATTAAAATTTGTTTTCTGTTATATTAAAGTCTGTTATAATACCTTCTTTTTCAGTTTTATACCAAATTTTTTTCCTTCTTAGTATTATCTGTGCTAAAGCATATATCGCAATGAAATTTTGTAAAAACCAGTAGAAGAAGCTGTAAAAAATCCAAAAGTTATCCTTTGTTTCTTTTAAGTTTGAGAACAAAGCAAGAAAAATTCCAAATACTAGTATAGCTAAAGTATAAACAAAGAAGAAAATTCTAAACATTAACGTTATTGTAAATTCGCCGTAAGAGAAGAAAATTGTTGAAAATCCTATTAAATAGCAAGTAAATGTTATAATCATTACGTAAGGTCCTGCCAAAGTCATTTCAGCATCTATTGCTTTTAAGCTAATCTTTCTAAGTATTTTATAATATTTTAATCCCACTTCCATCGTTCCTCTATACCATCTAACTCTTTGCTTAAAGAAAACTCCTACTTTAGATGGCGTCTCTTGCCAAGCAACAATATCTGAAGCATATTTAATTTTAAATCCTTTTTCCGTCAATCTAACAGCTAGCTCAGTATCTTCAGATAAATGGTTTTCATCCATCCACCTACTTGCAATAAAGTATTTTTCTTTATAAAATAGCAAGTTCCGTTTAAAGGAACAAAAAGTCCCATTGTATCTTTTCCCTTCATGTAAATTTCATATTGGAATTTTATTTGATATGAAACATACTTAGTTAGGAAGTTTTGGTTTGGATTTATGTTGAAAATTTTTCCTTGAACTGCAACGATGTTTTCTTCTTTGAAGTATTTTGATGCCTTAAGTAAGGCATTTCTGCTAGGAATTGTATCTGCATCAAAAATAGCAACTATGTCTCCTTCAGCAAATTTTAAAGCATAATTCAAGGCTGCAGGCTTGCCATTCGATTCTTTTTTTCTTATGAATTTTATTTTTTCAGGATAATTTTTTGCATAGGCTTCACATATTTCAGGTGTTCTATCTTTCGATCCATCTTCAACTATTATTATCTCGGTTTTATCAGAAGGATAGTTTAATCTTAGAACCGCGTCTAGAGTCCTTCCTATAACTTTTTCTTCATTCTTTGCAGGAATTATTATAGAGACCTTTGGTAAATTATTACTATATTCGTATTCATTTTCTTCTTTGCTGATCAAGTATTTCCCCAAGCCTACTATAATTACAGGAAAATTATAAACAGCCCATACGATAGGAATGAATATTATTATGAAAAGCAATATTTCCATCAGCATTAAGTTTAATTTTAAAACAAACTTATTTATTCTTACCTTTAATTGAAAGTTTCATTGTTTATCAAGAAAAGAATTTAGAAAGCGGATAATCTTTTTAATCAATAAATTCAAAATTTATTCATTTGATAAAACTATTGGTCATCTTCTTAAAACCTTTGTTGCAAAGTAAGCTATGAAAGCGTTTATGGCAGATGCAAAAGCCAAGTAAGGAATTAATGCTATAGTTCCTGCTAAACCTAAAACAGGTAGAGCAATTACAACTAATCCTGTATTGATAATGATTCCTATAAAAGTGGATAAAAGTTTGCTAATTTTCGATATCTTATTCATTATGAATCCCTGAAGGGCTAATCCTAATGCAATAGGAATATGAAGAAGTCCTAGAGGAAAACCATGAACAATGGAGGTAGCTATGTGACCTAGAAAGAAAACTATCGTAGCTTCATATTCACCAAAGTTCAAAGCACAAAAGTATCCAGCTGTTGAATCTAAGGCTATTGTTGAAACAGGACTAGGAATTGTTATGAAAGAACCCACCACTGCTAAAGCTGTGAATATTCCAATTCTGCTAACGATTAAGCTTCTATTTCTGTTTCTTTTGTTCATACATTTTGCAATGTTTTTTAATATATAAATTGGATGAATAATCTTATTTATATATGAATAATGATGAAAGAGGTTTAATTATTGTTTATACAGGTGACGGCAAAGGCAAAAGTACAGCTGCATTTGGTATGGCTTTAAGAGCTATTGGAAGGGGATGGAAAGTTGCAATTCTTCAATTCATAAAAGGCAACTGGCCTACAGGCGAAGAGAAAGCATTTAGCTTATTTCCTAATCAGGTATTATTCAAAAAACTTGGTATTGGTTTTGTTACTTGGCATCCCAAGAAACCATATGAAGAACATTTAAAAGTCGCAAAGAAAGCAATCGAGGAAGCTAAAAACGTAATTTGTTCGAATGAATATGATTTGGTTATTTTGGATGAGATAAATAATGCTGTAAGATTCAATTTGCTTAAAGTTGAAGAAGTTTTGGACTTAATAAATGCTAAGCCTAAAAGAGTCAATCTTGTTCTTACAGGTAGGGGTGCTCATGAGAAAATAATAGAGGTTGCTGATCTTGTTACAGAAATGAAAAGCATAAAGCATCCTTTTGAAAGAGGAGAATGGGCAAGACCTGGAATTGACTATTAAAATTTTACAGATAAAAAGGTTGGAAGAAGCAATACATGGTTCATCAGAAGGAAGAGAGATATTAGATTTCAGTGTAAACTTAAATCCCTTAGCACCTCCTTCTGAGCTTATTGAAAGAATTAAAGAAAATGTGCATTATCTTAAAAACTATCCTAACATTGATAAGAAAGTATCGAAGAAATATCTATCCTGTTTCCATGATATTTCAAAAGATTGCTTTGTTATAGGCTCAGGTGCTACACAGCTAATTTATGATATTGCTCTTTGTTTAAAGAGTAGAAGGAGTAGATACTACGTTGTTTCTCCTACATTTTGTGAATATGAAAGAGCTGCATTAAGAATCGGATGCAAAACTTTTTCAGTCTTGCCTGACGAAGGAATTGATCCTGTTTTCGAAGGATTGGAAAAATTTGTTAAAGAAGGAGATGTTGTTTTCTTATGCAATCCGAACAATCCTACTGGAAAAAGTTTTAAAGCTAAAGAAATATTGGAGCTTATTTTAGAATTACAAAGGAAGAAGTGCTTTGTTTGCGTTGATGAGAGCTTTGTTTGGTTTGTAGAGAGCATTAAAGATGTTGAATTAATTGAAAATGTAGAAAATTATGATAACTTAGTAATTATAAGATCTCTTACAAAAATACTTTCGCTCCCAGGTCTAAGAATAGGATATGTTGCATCGAATAAAAAAGTAATTTCAAAGCTTGAACTTTACCAGCAACCATGGCCTATAAATTCCTTGGTAAATTTTGCACTTGAATTTCTTTTAGATAGAAAGGATTTCATAGCAAAATCCGCAGAATATGTAAAAAAAGAAAGGAATAGAATGTTTGCAGCCTTCGAAAAAATTGGTATCAAAGTTCATGATAGTGAAGTAAACTTTTATCTAATAAACAGCAGATCATTAGGTTTTAGTTCTAGGGAATTGAAGAATTTGCTGATGAAAAATAAAATAGCAGTAAGAGATTGTTCAAGCTTTAGAGGGCTTAATGATGAATGGATAAGGGTTGCTGTAAAAAAAGAAAATGAAAATAACATGCTTTTCGATGCAATAAAAAATCTCTTATATGAATGACCCAATAATTCCTTTATCAATTTTGGCTTTATCATTCATTTATGAAATTATTGGAGAACCTCCTAAATTCATACATCCAACTGTAATTATGGGCATGCTTGAAAGCAAAATCGAGAGTTTATTCAGAAAATTTAATTTTCTTTCGAGGAAAGCAGGCCTAGTAATTTGGGTTTCTGTTGTAGGAACAACAGCACTATTTTCTTCCTTTGCTGTATTTTATTTCAAATACGCATTACCTTTTTTCGTTTTCCTGATAGTTTTGGCTTTTTTATTAAAAACAAGTTATGCTTTGATTACCATGGATAGGCATGTTATACCAATTATAAGATCCTTAGAAAAAGGGGATTTAGAAAACGCTAGAAAATATACACAGAGAATTGTAAGAAGGGATACCTCAAATTTGAATGAACAATATATATGCTCTGCAGCTATTGAAAGCATAGCAGAGGGAATGGTAGATGGGTTTTGTTCAGCAATCTTCTTTTATTCAATCTTTGGAATCGTTGGAGCTCTTTCATACAGAGCTATAAATACTATGGATTCTATGATTGGCTATAATTTCGGTGAATACAGAAATTTCGGATATTTTTCAGCAAAGGCAGATACCTATACAAATTATATTATAGCAAGGATTGTAGCTTTCTTGACAGTTTTATCCTCTTTGTTCATTAAATTAGATTATAGAGAATCCTTTAAGAGAATTCTTAAGGAAGCAAAGAAAACTCAAAGTAAAAACGCTGGATATCCAATCTCAGCTTTCTCTGGAGCTTTAAGGGTGAGACTCGAGAAAGTCGGTTACTATTCAATAGGATTGAATGATTCTTTGCCTAGCATAGAACATGTCAAAAGAGCTCTTATACTCTCAAAAATCGTAGCTACTCTATTCGTTTTGATAGTCGCTGTTCCTCTGATTCTAATTCTAGGCAATTGGTGGATGGTATGAAAGGAGTCAACATTCAAGTTTCTGATAATTTTATCGCAGTAAAATTTGATAATGAGGTAAGATGCTTAAGTTCAGCTCCATTTAACGGTGGTCTCGTAAAAACAAGATGCCTGGTAAATTATAAAGTCCCAAAAGACTTCAAATGTGAGAATGTAAAGGATGAAATTTTAAAAATAATCAAGAAACATAACTTTCCTGAAAATTCTGTTGTTTTTTTAACAGCTGCTCAAGTAAAGAAATATGTATCCAAAGAGTTTAAAGGAACAAATTTTGAATTGATTGTTATTTCTACAGTGGGCTTATCGAATGCTAGAAGCGTAGGAGAAATTCCTAAAATAGAATCTCCTTCAACAATAAACACATTTATAATCATTGATCGCATGCTCACTGACTCAGCCTTAGTTAATGCTATATTTACAGCGGCTGAATCAAAATCTTTTGCAATGTTTAGTTTGGATGTTAGGAGTATAACGAATAGGGATATTGCAGTAGGAACTTCAACAGATGCAATCGCAATAGCTTCATTAGGATATGGAAAAGGTTTGGATTATGCAGGTACTGCAACTGAAATTGGCAGTGCTATAAGTAAACTTGTTTTTGAATGTATAAGACAAGGAGCTATAAATGAAATAGGAAATTCTTTATTAAGAAGGTTGGAAGATAGAGGGGTTGATTTTAAAGAAATATACAAAGCCGCTAAAAATGGTGTAATTGGAAAAGTTCCTGCAAACTTTAAACAAAGGTTTAAAGAAAAGCTTCTTAAATATTTGGAAGATCCCAATGTTTGTTCCCTTTTAATTGCTTCAATGAGATTAGAGGATGAAGCTAAAAGAGGAAATCTACCTAATTTTAGTATCGAAGAATATGAAAATGATTCGCCAAAAATGATCGTAGATGAAGTATTAGGCGAAGCAATTGCAAACTATATTTCAGGAACAAAGGGAATTAACAATTTCAGGTACTATGATATGGTTAAGCCAGGTATAATTTCAAAGCTTCCTATGTTTTTGGATGATGCTCTATGTGGATTGATAGGAGGAATAATGGCTAGAATTTTCGAAGAAGAAAATGAATAAAGCTATAGAAAGTTTTGCCTCGTTGCTATCCTTTTTTACAGCTATTCCTATGGGAAAAAAGTATTCATTGGAAGAAGTAGCTTTAAATTTCTATTTGGTTCCATTCATAGCTTTGATAACAGGCAGCGTATTTGCAATAGTAATTTTCCTTTCAAGCCTTGTATTTAACCCTATTGTATATTCATCTATAGGAATTCTTTCTCTAGCTTTGATTACAAGAGCTCAGCAAATTGATGCATTAATGGATTTTTGTGACGGATTGCTTTGTTTTGGGAATCATGAAGAAAAGATAAGAGCGATGCGAGATAGTGCAATCGGAGCTGGAGCAATGTTTGGTAGTATTATTACTTTAATTCTTCAAATAGGAGCTATTTCGATGATTCCAAAGTATGCTCTAATAAGTTCAGCTCTATCCTTTGAATTAGCTGGAAAGTATTCTATGATTTTCTTATCGGCAATAGGGAAACCTTTAGAAGATAGTTCAGCTTTAAGATTTTGTTCATCTTTTAAGGGATATAGAGGTGTAATAAAATTTATCGTTGCAACATCGATTACTTATATTTCTTTGTTTATTATTCTAGATTATCTTAGTGCTTTGATAATAATTGCAAGCTGTTTTGCTGTAAGCTTATTTCTTTCTATTATATCTAATATCAATTTTGGTGGAATAAACGGAGACGTTGTAGGAGCATCGAATCAAATATCTGGAACAATTACTTTGCTTTTGATTTCCATTATAAAATGATTCCGACAATAATTATGGCAGGCGGTAGAGCAAGTAGAATGAACTATATTGAAAAAGCTATAATAAAGATATGTGGAAAAACAATGATAGAGCGAGTTTTTGAAGCTGTTTCAGATGTTTCAAATGAAATATATGTTACTATTACTGAATATACTCCTAAAACTAAGCTTTTTTGCATTGAAAAGGGATTAAAAATTCTGGAAACTTCTGGTAAAGGATTTATTGAGGATTCAAAGGAGGCAATGGATAAAATAAATGCAAATTATTCCTTAATTGTTTGCTGTGATCTACCTTTCTTACGTTCTTTGACATTAAAAGAATTTATTGAAGGATGGACTAAAAGCTTTAAAAAAGCCGCTGCAATTTATACTACAGCTGATTACTTAAAAAGAATTGGTTTATATGTTGAATGGAATGAAAATTACATTCCTGTTGGCGTGAACATCATGTCTAACGGAAATGAATACTTTGAAGAATACATGCATATAATAAAAAGTATTGACGTTCTAAATGTAAACTCTGAATATGAATTAAAATTTGCCAGAGAAATTTGCTCTAAACAAAAACAAAATTCCTATCATCTACCCAAATCCTTTTGATTTTAACTCCATATAGATCTGAGAGCAATTCCTCAGTTAATACATTAACAGGTTCTCCTTGGGCAATTATTCTACCTTCTTTCAATAAGGCAACTCTATCTGCAATGGTTGCTATCGAAATATCATGTGTACAAGTTATTATTGTTTTATCCTTTAAGCTTAACAAAATATTCCTTACATTTATCTGATTTTTTAAATCAAGTCCAGAAGTAGGTTCATCTATTAGAACCAAATCGCCTTCAGCCAAAGCTTTTGCAATTAAAACAAGCCTTTTCTCACCTGTGCTTAGGGTTGAGAAGTTCCTGTTTATAAAGTTATCAATTCCCAATAATTTAAGATACCTCATATAATCCTTTTTTGAACCTCCTGCAAGCAATACATCCATTATATTCATTTCAGCACTGAAAAATTCAGCTGGAGAATAGGATTTTTCTTTTTCCTCAATTTCAATTCTTCCCTCACTAGGCTTTATCATCCCAATTATGCATCTCAATAAAGTTGTTTTACCAGAACCATTTGGACCAAGTATAACATTCAATCCTTTAATGAATTCTAGGCCCGCCTCATTCAAAATCAGCCTATCTTTAATCTTTACGCTAAGACCCTTTATAAGCAATTCCTCTCACCATTACATAAACTATAATAGGTGATGCAATTAGAGAAGTTATTGAAGTTACAGGGATAACTGTACCAAGTATTCCGCTTGCTATAATGTTGGAAAGTAAAAGTATTGGCGAGCCTATTAATGCTGAATAAGGAACTAGTAAAGTCGTTGATCCTCCTATTGTTCTTCTAACAATATGTGGCACAATTATACCTACAAAACCAATTATTCCTACAATTGAGACAATGTAAGCACTTATTATGCTAACAACTGATACCCAAAATATTCTGTATCTATTTGGATTTATTCCTCTAGCATATGCCATTTCATCGCTGATTGCAACTAAATCCACTTTCCTTGCACTTCTTATTCCAAGTAAAAGTAGGATTATTGTTAATATAAATAATATAGCATCTTCATACCAATTTATTACTATAATTTCTCCCTGTAGCCAAAAGGTTACAGAAGGTACAAAAGGATACTTTATTGAAATAAAGGTTACTAAAATTGTTACAAAAGCTGAGAATATGAATGTGATGACAACGCCTCCTATAATCAATCCATATACACCTGTCCTTTTCCCAATTGCTAAAGTCAATAGAGTAGATATCAAAGCGAAAACGAAAGCTATGATAGGAGAAATATATATTAAAAATGCAAAAGGAAGGTTGAAAACAAGCAAGAAATAAGATAGAACAGCTCCAAAAGCTCCTCCTGAAGCTGTTCCACTAATATAAGGATCCATCAATGGATTTCTAAGCAACATCTGCAGTACCGCACCACAGATAGCTAAAGAAGATCCTATTAATGCTGTTGCAATAACCGTTGGAAGCCTAATATTTTGAAGTATTATTGAATAAATACCTGTTGGATAGATGAGCTCATTTGGAGGGATGTATGTTTCTCCGTATATTATTGACAAGAAAAAAGATAAAAATAAAAGTAGAATAAAGAGTATCTTTTTAATCATTCAAAGATCGGTAAAGTTACGTTCAATGTATTCTTTACCCATGCTGTTGATATATATGAAGGGGCTTGATTTAAAATTATCAGCTTTATCATGGCTATCGAGTATACAGACAATGGACCAGGTTCATTGAAAAGGAAGGTAGGCAAGTCCTGCGATAAAACATAAATTCTATTATATTGATATGCACTTATGTTTGAAATTCCTGGCATAGTTCTGATCATGTAATATGTATAGGTTATGTTTGTAAGTTCTTGAGCTATTATTACTTGGGGATTTGCAATAAGCAAACTACTGGGAGATAATACTGGATATCCTTTATTATTCTGGAATACATTAACTCCTCCAGCTAAGCTTATTATGGCATTTATAAATGTCCCTGAACCTGCTGTATAAAATGTATAATCTGGGTTTATCCATAGAAGGTAACCTACTGTAGTATTACCTGTTATTTCAAAGGATTTTATTTTGGTCTCCATCCAATTTATTAATTTTTGTGCTTGATCATTTCTGTTAAAAACCTTTCCTAAGAGTATTATCCAATGTTCTATTTCTGTGTAATTAGATGCAAAGTCAGCATTTGTATAAAAAGTTTTAATTCCTGCATCTGATAGCTCTTTTGCATAACTTCCTATCAAGCCTATTTCATCTATGACAACATCTGGCCTCAATGAAATGATGCCTGTAATATTCGGAGCTAAAGATGCCAAAAAAACTGTAACATTAGAAGGCAGTACATTGGTAATATTTAACATTTCTAGAAGCAAGTAGGAATAATAGTCAACACCTACAATATAGCGTGATAATCCTAACGAAATTAAGAACTGAGTATCACTTGGAGCTAAACTAACTATTCTTGTTGGTTGTGAGTAGAAAGTTACATTTTGTCCGCTTGCATCTTTAACTGAAACGGGGTAATAACTTACTTGAGGAGTTGGAGTTTTGTTTTGTTGATTATTATAATAGTAGAATAGTCCAGATGCTGCTATTATTATAAGAATTACCACAATGCTTAAAACAATTCTTTTGTCCATTTAAATATTGGATAAATATACCAATATTTAAGTTTTACATACTGTGTTTTCGTTATTCTTACCTGAGAAACAGTATCAAGATATTTGCTAAGGATAAAAAGGATATCAGGTTTTTTATAATTCAAAACGTTTGTTTTGATAGTAGACTAAAGAGAAAATATTCTTGGATTTAATTTAATGGATTTTAATAATGAAAGGAACTTCACATCTATTGAAAGCCTTACTCTGAAGGGCGGGGAGGAAGTCAGCTTTAACCTTTAAAGATTTTGTTTACTAAAATTGTGTTGCAAATCTTTTTTAACCCATTCAATTTCTTTTTTCAAGCCCTCTTCCAACGATACGAGAGGTTCCCAGTTTAAAATTTCTTTGGCCTTTTTGTAGCTTCCCACAAATCTCATTATATCTCCTTTTCTTGGAGGTAAATATTGCTAATGGACTTTGAGCCTGTTAATTCTATGATTATATCTGATAACTGATTCAAGCTAACTCCTCTACCAGTTGGTAAAAGGAATGTTTCTCCAATTGCCGCTTTATTCTCAATTGCAAGAACATAAGCTCTTGCGGTATCTTCGACAAAGGTGTAATCTCTGATTTGGTCTCCTGTACCGTAAATTGGAATTGGTTTATTTTCTAAGGCAAGCTTAATCCAATAAGCTATGAAATTGTACCAACCACTCATCCAGTAAGGTTGTCTTGGACCATAAACATTGCTTGGTCTCAAAATTATAAACTTCATTCCGTATAGTTCCTTGTAAATTTTGCAAAGAATTTCTCCGTATATTTTATGAGCATTATAAAAAGTTGAAGGATTATAAGGGAAGTCTTCGTTGGCCAACGAAGGTTCAGGAATGTTTCCGTGCACGCTTCTGCTGCTAGTGAAAACAATTAAAGCATCATCATTGTATTTCCTACAAAGTTCAAATAAGTGAAAAGTTGAATATGAAATAACACAGATCGAACTAACTTCTCCCGCCCTTAAGGGCGAGGCTTTCATTTGTGTAAAGGTCGGTAAAATTAAGGCTTATATACTTCATTTTAGATTGCATGGAATATCTGCTCTACTAGGAAGCCAGAAATAGTATCTAAGTTTCTTTCAGAAATATTAAGTTGGAGAGGTTTATATGTGGTTAATCTTTCATGTTCGAAATCAACATAAAGAATGTTATTTTTTGGATTTTCTGTATTAACGTTTTGACGAATTGAAAATTCTATAAGTCTTTTTAGCTTGTCTAAGACCTATTATGGAGGTGATCATATCTATCTCAATTAGTACTTCTTGATTTCTTTCAATCAATTCAAGCAACATCTTGTTTTTCCATTCGCTTATGACAATCTTGAAATCTTCTTCCCTCATAATACTGTTTTAGAATGGAAAGAAATGTAAATAATTTTGTTCAAGTTTGGAACAAAATTTCGCCTTAAATACTATAAACTTGTTAATTACTTGAAAAGTCTTAGAGGAATTAAAATAAGTGCATTAGGAACAGGATTTAATATCGAATTTGATTGGAAAAGAAGAAGTCCTTCGTTAACTTCCCTCTTAGAAAGACTTGATGAATATGCTAGTGAAAGGAATACATATTTCCTCATAGTTATAGATGAGGTTCAAGAATTGAGGTTTCTGGGAGGATACAATAAGCTAGACTTCAGACAAATCATGGCTTATTGTTATGATAATTTACGCAACATTAAGTTTGTTTTAAGTGGCTCAGAGGTTGGGTTGCTCTACGACTTTCTTGAGTTTGACAACTATACTAGTCCTCTTTATGGAAGGGTAAGAGATGAAATTGTATTAAGTAGATTTTCGAAAGAAGATTCAATAAGGTTTCTAGAAGTTGGCTTTAATGAAGTTGGAATGCATCCGCCAATGAATATTTTAGAAGAAGTTGTTAATGTGTTGAATGGAACACCTGGTTGGCTTGCATTCTATGGATATAAGGCTGTTCAGAACAAGAGGTTTGATGTATTAGACAGAGTATTAGAAGAAGCCATAGAGATGGCTAGCGGCGAATTAAATAAAATCATAATGTATGGTAAGCTTTACAAACATATTCTAAGAGCTGTTGCTTTTGATGAATCAATAAATTTTTATTACAAAGATTCTTTGGAAATTTTGGAAAAATTTGGTGCAGACATTCATTACTTCAGCTTAATGAAAGACAAAGATTTACCCTATGATGTTGGAGGAAATTACATTGGAGGTGGATATCCTGAAGTATATGCTAAAGAGCTTCAAGAAAATTATTCAATGCAAAAGAAAATAAGAGATCTAGCTCAAGAAGGTTGCCCAATTTATGCCGAATGCGGCGGACTAATGTATCTTACAAAAAGTATCGATGATGGAAATGGTAAAAAAGAAATGGTGGGAATTTTTGATGGAGAAACAATCATGACCAAAAAACTAACATTGTCATATACAAAATATAAAGTTCTTAATGATAACCCTGTTTCGTATAAAAATGCAATTTTAAAAGGACATGAATTTCACTATTCAATGATACAAAATATCGAAGAAAAATCAAATTTTGTTTATGAAATGATAGTAGGTAAAGGAATATTGAATGGTAAAGATGGTTGGCTTGAATATAATACTTTAGGAAGCTATAGCCACATTAATTTCTTTTCTAATTATAAGATAGCAAGGAGATTCATTGATTCATGTGCTAAATTTTTTAAGAAATAGCTCAAGTTCAACGAAAATTTTTAACATTTTAAATTTATTATATGGATAATATATCCAATATTTAAAATGGTTTATCAAGGTAAATATAGGCCACTCATTATATTTGGCACCTCTTCTGGTGCAGGTAAATCTCTTGTTGTAACTGCTTTGCTGAGAATATTTTCCGACATGGGCATAGATGCTGTACCTTTTAAAGTTCAGAACATGTCCCTAAATGCAGGGGTTGGAATAGGAGGAGAAATGGCTTATGCACAAATTATTCAAGCTAGAGCTGCAAGGGTTTATCCTTCGGTTTTAATGAATCCTATATTATTAAAGCCTGAAGAAAATAAAACGCATGTAATTTTAGTTGGTAAATATTATGGCACATTATCAGCAGGTGACTATATGAGAAGCAAAAAAGAAGAAATTTATAAAATTGCGTTAGAATGCTTCAATAGGTTACAATCTGAACACGAACTTGTAATTATAGAAGGAGCAGGATCACCTGCTGAAATAAATTTAGATAATGACATAGCCAACCTAAGGATTGCTAAAGATGTTAAAGCAAAGGGAATATTGGTTGCAGATATTGAGAGAGGTGGAATGTTTGCCAGCGTAGTAGGAACTTTAGAATTGATAGATTTCAGAGATATGATAGGAATTATAGTCAACAAGTTTAGAGGAGATGAAAGTCTTTTATACAAAGGTTATGGATTCTTGGAAAGAAAATTTGGAATTACTGTTTTAGGAACGATCCCATATATGGAGCATAATCTACCTGAAGAAGATTCTCTAGCCAATTGGACAAAAAAAGGAGGAAGAATAAAAATAAGTATCGTAAAGTTACCACACATCGCTAATTTTACGGATTTTGAAATATTTGAAAGCATAGAAGATGTAGGTTTGGTTTATGCTAAAAAGCCTGAGGAATTGAAAAATTCAGATGTAATAATATTGCCAGGTTCTAAACTTACAGTAGCTGATCTAGAGTATTTAAGAAAAGAAGGTTTCGAAGATGAAATAAAAAAACAATACAGAGATGGCGCTTTTATAATTGGCATATGCGGGGGATATCAAATGTTAGGGAAATATATAATCGATAACGTTGAAAGTAAGAAAGGTAAAGTGTTAGGAATGAATTTACTAGAAAATTCGAAGACAGAATTCTTTCCTTATAAAAAAACTAATAGGATATTTGGACACATACTTCATCCATATTTCCATGGATATAAAATTGAAGGTTATGAAATACATATGGGAATCACAATCTCAAGAAATTACTTTTCTAAGATATACAGAGAAGGAAATAGATACATAAAAAGGTTCGACGGAAGCTACGATAAAAACGTGTTTGGCACTTACTTTCACGGTTTATTCGATAATACAAAATTTACAGAAAGTTTCATAAACTATATAAGAGAAAGAAAAGGGTTGGATAAAGTTAAATTAAAAATTGAAAGTTTAGATGAAAGAATTAACAAGATAGCAAATATATTCAAGAAAAAAGTAGATATAAAAAAGATAATAGATGAAATAAAAATAAGTTAATTATAATCTAAATTTTAAGCATAGTTTAATATTATTTTTTAATTAAATTAGTTTGTTATTACTTACGTTTTATGCAATATTAATTTGAATTATCTATATTGTTTAAGAATTTTGAAGAAAGATTGACGCAATTGATAAGCTTATAACCATCTTTAAGTTTCTTTATTTCCACTTCAGCCAAATACCATGGAATATTTTAAAAAATTATTAAGCTAATAATAACAACATGTAACATTAATTTCATGTATGGAGAATAGAAGAATTTATTTTACGCGAACAGGAGATACAGGAGATACTGGACTAATTGGAGGTACAAGGGTTAGTAAAGACGATATAAGGGTTGAATGCTATGGAAGCGTAGATGAATTAAACAGCTTCTTAGGATTGGCGGTATCAAAATGTAAAAATGAAAAAATAAAGGAAATTCTTCTAAAAATACAAAAAGACCTATTTACTTTAGGATCAGATTTAGCAGCACCGTTCGATATTCCTGAAAAAATTAAGGCTCCCAGAATAACAAAAGAATTTATTGATGAAATTGAAATGAAAATTAACGAATTAGCAAAAGATCTTAAGCCTTTGCATAGATTCATAATTCCAGGTGGTACAGAACTAGCATGTTATTTACACATTGCAAGAACTGTTTGTAGAAGAACTGAAAGATTAGCCGTTAAAGCTTCAAGACAATATAAAATAAATGAAATGATCATTCCATATTTAAACAGACTTTTAAGTCTGCTTTTTGTTTTAGCTAGATATGCCAACAAGTTAGAAAATGTGGAGGAAATTGAAATATAACTGACTTCTCCCCGCCCTAAAGGGCGAGAGTTCCCCTCAATTGATTCGTAGCTACATCTCGCATATGAGGGGCAGTCGAGAGGCTCAGAGAACCCCCCATTTAAGTTTTCTATTGCAATGATATCACGATCATTTTCATAACCGCAAGAACATTTAAACAATCTATATGAAATTTCTTTCATTTTGTTAGTACACTTAGGACATTTTACTGAAGAATAAGCAGCATAAACATATTTTACTAACAAACCATGCTTCTTTGATTGCCAATCAATCCAATATTGAATCTTTCTATACTGCATCAAATAAAGTTTATTTCTAAACTTTTTAGGAAGTTTTTTAACGTTCTTGATTAAGTTTCTTAAATTCTCTAACTTTATAACATTAGCATTCATTTTAATAGCTTCATCGACAATCCTTTTACCAACTTTCCTTGCAAAGTCTTCTGCAATTCTTTTAGCTTTTGAATGAAATGCTCTTATTCTTTGCTTAATGTTTCTATTTTCTTTCCATATTTTTGGATATTTCATTTGTAAATTTTCTGCTAATGATTTATAATGATAAATTTCATTAATTCTAGTATTAATTTTAGCATAATTATTCTCATCTTTTCCTACTGTTATGTTCTGCATATTTATATCAACTGCTATACTATCTTTAGGTTCAATTTTTTTGAATAAATTTCTCAAAGGTTATTTTAATAAAAGCTTTTCCATTGCGAATTACTTGCCTTGCTTCCTTCATTTTCCATGATAAATATTCTTTATAGTTTCTAGGATATCCTAAAATTTTAAATTCTCCAACTTTAGATATTTTTATGATCATTCTTTCAAAATCTATTGTATATGATAATTTAGGAGTTAACCAAACTGTTGGCTTAAAAACTATAGGAAATCTTCCTTTCTTAGGATTGTTATACCATCCTTTGTATATTGAAATTGCATTTCTATAACAGTCTTGTGCTATTTTCGAAGAAAGGTTAAAACTTTTGAGTATATTATATAGTTTTTTATGTACAATGCTTATTACATTGT
>Ga0080006_1147062_pt1 | contig 21316 bp, 22 predicted proteins | sample RS3BMetagenome_FD_69209 | JGI IMG/M metagenome (GOLD analysis project Ga0080006, IMG submission 69209) | Ferric oxide microbial mat and aquatic microbial communities from Rainbow Spring, Yellowstone National Park, USA - RS3B (SPADES... ...
GCCCATTAGCACCAGCAAGGACGCTAATCCAGGATAACCCTGGGTAATATAGCCATAAAGGAGGGGAGGGAAATTGCTTAGCGGGACCCTCCAGACTGTCTTGACAACGGGGTCCACCTCAACACTCCGCCCGCTACCGGGCATCCGAGCAGTCCGGGGTCATCGACGGCCGGACCTATCGCCTCGTCGTCTTGCATGCCGACCACCTGGCCGCGCAAGCGGGCCACGTTCGCCAAGACACTCGCCAAGCGCCGGCAGTCCATGCAGAAGGAGCTCTCCGCCCTGGTCAGCCGTCGGTTCTGCTGCGAAGCCGACGCCGAGGAGGCCGCCGGCGCCCTCTTGTGCGTACCGAGCGTGGCCTGTTCACTCTCTCCCTTGAGGTGCAGGTCGTCACGCGCCGCCTGGCCCACGACCGCCGCAGCCGACCCCGCAAGGATGAACCGGTGCGCGAAGTGACCGAGTTCGTCGTCCGGGGGGAGATCATCGAACCGGATGCGGATCGCGTGGAGCATGAGCACAAGCTGCGCGGCCTGTTGGTTCTGATCACCAATCTGCACGATCAGCAGGAGTTCCCGTCCGGGCGCCTGCTGGAGGAATATCGGTACCAGGGCGCCGTGGAGCAGCGGTTCGCCTTCCTCAAGGATCCGGCCTTCATCGACGGCCTGTTCCTGCGCACCCCCCGGCGTATCGAAGCCCTGGCCTATGTCTTGGTGATGGCCTGCCTCCTCTACAGCGTGTTCGAACGCCGTGTCCGCCGCACCTGGCCGACGTCGAACAGGCTGCTCCGCGGAGCCCCGAGGCCGACCCCTGAAAGTTTCGTGCCGCAGGTGAACCACTACGATGATGCGACGGTGGCTCGGGAGATGACGAATTCCGTCTACCCGCGACTTGCCGCCGGCAGTCCCGCAACGAGCCCTTCTCCGAGAAGGGGCCACCTCACCGGAAGTCGCCCTCGTGGGAGATCAGGGCCAACAGGAGATGCGGGGGCTGTACGGCACCGTGCCGCGATACGATGGGCATCGAGAGCCCCGTGGTGGTGCACCCCCATCAGCATCTCGTCGTGGCCGTCCGTCTCTGCCCCCGGCTCGGTCAACCGGATGGGCGTTGCGACGCTACGCGGCCGCCAGAGTTACGCGAGTCGGCGTCGCCCGTATCGGCAGGTATTCGGAGGCCACTGCGCCGGACCAAGCGCCTTCGACCCAGGTCGCGGTCAGAATCGGACCGCCCACCTGGACGGCCCTTCCCCTTGGTTGCCCGGTTCCAGAGACAGGAGTCGTGCGTTGTGGCCACGTGGCCACCGTCGGCAGCGAGTCTGACATCCGTTGCGTTCTGCCCGCGCAACGACCCTCTGCAGGCACGCGCATGGGCGGTGGCCACCCCGCAACGCCTCGCTCCCGTACCCACCGCACCGGACAGCGCGCTGATCGGCAGGGGGGCCCTGTTCGCGACCGTGCCCAGGTTCGTGCGCACATCGCGGTCCGCTTGGGAACGCGACTTCTTCTCCGGCGTGGTCACGGGTCTGTGCTCGCCGGGTTTGTTCATTCTCGCCGCCGTCAGGTTTGCGGGGCGGCGCCCACGTGGCCGGCAAAGGGCTTCACGGGCAGATTCTCCGTGCGGACAGCTCCGGTGGCACCCTCGCACACGAGACGCTGCACCTCGACGGCAACATCATGATCGAGTTCCACTTCACCGCAACGTTCGCACACATGCGCGGGCACGCCGGTCACCAGCACGTATGGGGAATCCTTACCCCAGCGGCTCAATCGCTCGACATGCCGGCGGGTCATCTCCCCCCCGCACTGGCGGCGCATTAGTGCTCATCTCCTCCGCGTGAAATCCTCGGTCCACCGCGTCGGGTCTGGACGGTAGACGGTGAGCATCGTCCACGTCCGTACCCAATCACCGCATGGACCGGCCGGTTGGGAGACAGCCAAGCCAAAACGGACGGGCCCCGTGGGCCCTCAGGGTAGTGTTCCACCACATGACCGGTCTCGGTGAGCGCCAAGATGACATCGTCAAGCGGGAGTTGGTCGGCGTCGGCCTCATCTGCCCCGTGTAAGCTCCAGCGAACGGCGTGAAGAGCGAGGTGCCCCCGCAATTCCTGGTCGGTAATGGCACCCACCCCTACACCGTGTGAGCAGGATAGAGTCATGTTACTCAAAGTGCCGCCTCCACTGCAAAAAGGACCGTCGTCGCACGGGCACATCGAGCGGGACGCGCGGTCACCCTGGGGTGGTATGCGACGCGTAGACCCATCCCACCTCAGAGTCAGAGGACAGCCCCGCCGCGACGCGCTTTCCCCCGCATGGCCCTCCCGCACCGGACATACGTCTTAGGGCGAATCCCCGCCCCCCGTCCTGCCTGAACGCCGGGAGGGAGAGCCCTTGCGCCGCACGCTTGCCGCCCCCTTCGCCTGCCTGATCGCCGCCGCCCTGGTCGGCTGCGGCCCGGTCGCCGCCGTCGGCACGAGCCCCGCCGCCGTCGCGGCCGCGGCGACTGCCGCCGCCGATAACATCGTCGTGCCCTCAACCGCCCAGAGCGCCTCCACCCAACCGGTCGCCGGGACCCTCCCCGGCATCTTCGCGGAGACCGCCCCCTCCTCCGCAGAGCCGACCCCCTCCACAGACCTCGCCCCCGGCGCCGCGGCGGCCGTCCTGATGGACGCCTCCTCGGGTCAGGTCCTGTGGGCCAAGAACGCCAACGCAAGGCGCCCCGCTGCAAGCGTGACGAAACTAATGACCATGGCCATCGTCCTGGACGCCGTCTCCTCCGGCCGGGTACGCTGGACCGACCTCGTCTCCGCCTCTGAGCAGGCGGTCCGGACCGGCGGGGCCCAGATCTGGCTGGAACTCGGCGAGACGATGTCGCTCAAGGATCTCTTCTACGCCGTCGCCGTGCAATCGGCGAACGACGCCGCGGTCGCCCTGAGCGAATACGTCGGCGGCACCCTGCCGCACTTTCTCGCGTTGATGAACGACAAGGCGCGTGCGCTCGGCATGCGCGACACGGTGTACACCGACCCGAACGGACTGGACGACACCACGCAGTACTCATCCGCCTACGACATCGCCCTGCTGTCCCGGTACCTGGTCACGGCCCGCCCCGAGGTGTTGAAGTACACCTCGACCTGGGAGTACCGCCTGCGCGGCAACAAGCTGTGGCTGGTGAACCGGAACAAACTCCTGAATCGCCTGGCCGGCGTCGACGGTCTCAAGACCGGCTTCACCACCCAGGCGGGCTACTGCCTCTCCGCCACCGCCCGCCGGGGGAACACCCGCCTCATCGCCGTGGTGCTCGGCGACCCCAGCGGTCCGGCGCGGTTCAACGACGCGTCCGCGATGCTGCAGTGGGGTTTCAGCAACTACACCACGGTCCCCGTCGCGGACGCCAGCCGCGCCGTCGCGCAGGTGCCGGTGGACGGCGGTCGCGTGGCGAGCGTGCCGGTGCTGCCCGAGCAGTCCTTCGGCGTCACCGTCCCCCGGGGCCGCGAAAAGAGCGTGACGACCAAGGTGGATCTGCCCTCCATGCTCACCGCGCCGCTGGCCGCCCGTCAGAAGGTGGGGGAGATCACCGCCTCGGTCGACGGCCGGCCGATCGCGCAGGTCCCGCTGCTGGCCGGCCACGCCGTGCGGCGGGTGGGCGGGATCCGCCTCTGGATGCGCCTGTGGAGCCGTATGTGGCCCTGGATGCGGGGCTGAGCCCCCGGAGCCCACGGGCGGAGGGCCATCGTGGCCGGGCTGCGCGCCGGGTGGTCGCCACCTCGACCCGCCCTCGGGCCGGCCGGACCCAGAGGGCGCGGCCCCCCGCCGCCCCTCTGCCGGTCGCGCGGGTGATCCGCCGCCCCCCGGCCGGCTTCCGCCGCCCCGCCGACAGAGACCACGTCCCTGCGCCATAGGGCCCGACGACTATTCTTGCGCCGCCGCGTCTGGTTCGGGCTCGCGCCCTTGTCACTCCCACCTGCCAGAGGACGGGGGCAGCCGACAGGCAGAACAGCCAGTCGCAGAACGGGCCCGTGCCTCCAGAGGCTTCTGCCGACGGCGTCCCCGGCAGGCGGGCGCCGCTGAACCGCACACCCCCCGGTTGTGGTTGGGGGACGGCACACGGTGGCACACGGGCTATGGCGCGGCCACCGGTGGTTGAATGCGTGTCACCGCCCCCCGACACCACCCCCCTCTCCCGAACACCGTCCAGCGCGCCCTACCCCACGCCCCGCAGCCCCGCCGCCCCGCCGCCCCGTCTCGTTCGACAGCCGTTCGCCCCGGCGGTTCCCGCCGCGCCGACACGGCCCTACCCCTCCGCCCCCCTCCCACGCCCCCGCGCGGGAGCCGCCGGCGGCCGCGCGCGCCGCCCCGCCTGCCTCCTCCGACCGCCGTCGAGTCCGTATCGTTCGACGGCCGTCGCCGCATCGCGCCCCACCAGGCGCACACGGGGCCGCCGCTTTCGCCCGGCGCCTCGAACTTTGTCAGGAGGGGCGCGGGGCGGCCCGCCGAAGCGCCTGCCCACGATGGCCGCATCCGGGTCCGCCCGCGCCCTGCCGCCCACGGGCGGCGGCGCGGCCTCGGACCTGGACCTGGACCTGGACCCGCCGCCCCCCGACGGCACGCCCGGGGATCCTCCCCGCGGGCCCCGGACGGGGGATGCGGCGGCGGCACGGCCGCAGACAAGCGGCTGCCGACAAGCAGCAGCAGGGGACGGGTGGGCGCCTTGCAGATCACGCGGGAAGTACGGGACGAGACACTGGTCGTGCGCGTCGTCGGGGACCTCGACATCCGTTCGGCAGGCACCTTTCGCGACCAGGTGGACGAGTGGTTCCTGGCCTCCCACCACCGGCGGCTGGTCCTGAACCTCGGCCGCATCACGTTCCTCGACTCCACCGGTCTGGGCGCCATCCTCGGCCGGGTGCGCCGGGTCCAGGCCGCCGGCCGCCAGGTGGTCCTGGTCCCGCCGGGCGGCGTCGCCCGCACCGTGCTCGATGTGGCGGCGCTCGGACGGGCCGTACCCATCTACCGTTCGGAGCGCGCGGCCCTCGATGAGGAGGCGCAGGCCGATGCCTGACGCGGTACAGGGGCCCGCCCCCGTCGACAACCGCCTGCTCGTGGAAGTTCCGAGCCTCCCGGCCAACGCCGAACTCTGCCGGGTGGCCGTCGCCGTCTTTGCCGCCGCGCTTCCCTTCACGCTGGGCGAGATCGAGCAACTCAAGGTCGCCGTGGCGGAGGCCGTCGGCAACTGCGTCCTCCACGCCTACCCCGACGAGCCGGGGCGTGTCGCGCTCCGGGCCCGGTTCGACGGGGGCGCCGTGATCGTGGAGGTGGAGGACTGGGGCCTGGGCATCGCGGATGTGGCGCTGGCGCGGCAACCCTCATACACCACCTCGACCGACCCGGACCACGTCGGCCTCGGCTTCGCCTTCATGGAGCAATTCACAGACGCGCTGGAGGTGGTCTCGGCACCCGGGCGCGGCACGCTGGTGCGGATGCGCAAGCGACCGGCGGACGGCGGCCACTCCAGGAGAACGGGGTCCGGAGCGGCCGCCCCGGGGGAGACGGCGCCGCAAGGCCCGTCGGGCGAACCATGACCCGACGCATACACCGCCCCGGGCATCGCCACCTGATCGGCGCGCGGCTGGCACCGGGGACGCGCCGGGCCGAGCGGCGGGTTCCCTGCCGCCGGCCCCGGTCCGGCGACGCATCCCCGGCCGAGAGTGCGGATACCGGCCGCGGTCTGCCCGCCGCCGAACTCCGCCGCCTTTCGCAGGCGGCCGCCGCGGGAGACCGGGCGGCCCGGGATCGCATCGTGGCGGCGAACCTCAATCTGGTGCGGCACGTGGCCCGCCGGTACCGGGCCATGGGCCACGACGCGGAAGAACTCTTCCAGGTCGGCTGCGTCGGCCTGATCAAGGCCGCGGACCGCTTCGACCCCGGACGCGGTACCCGCTTCTCCACCTATGCGGTACCCCTCATCCTCGGGGAGATCCAGCGGTACCTGCGGGACACCGCGCCGGCCGGTCTGGGGCGCGGCGCCCACCGCCTGGCGAGGGCGGCGCGCGCGCAGGAGGAGGCGATGACCAAGGAACTCGAGCGCACGCCCACGGCCGCGGAGGTCGCCGCGGCCCTCGGCGTGTCGGTCGCCGACATGAGCGCGGCCATCGAAGCCGCCCACCGTCCGATGTCCCTGGACGAGCAGCCCGTGGACGCGGCGGGGGAGCGGCGCGGGCTGTACGAGCGGTTGGCCGCCGGGGGCGGGCAGGAATGGGACCAGGCCGTGCTCCGCGCCCTCGTGGAGCGGCTGCCGGCGCGGGAGCGGCAGGTCGTCATCCTCCGGTACTTCCGCGACCGTTCGCAAAGCGAGGTCGGCATGCTGCTCGGACTGTCCCAGCCGCAGATCTCGCGCCTGGAGAAGCGGGCCCTGCAGAGGCTGCGCCGTCAATGGACGGAGACCCCGACCGGCTGACGGTCCAGCGGGGAAGGGATGCCGCATCCGTCGGGGATACGCCTCGCCCGGATGCGGCATCCCGCCCGCGTCGCCCCTTCCCCGGCCGGCCGCCCATCGCCGTATGTCGCAGGAGGCGCATCCGCATACTGGGGGGGCGGAGCCGCGGCGCCCAGTCGTGCCCCGCCCATCCGCGTCGCGGAAGTCGCTCCACCCGTCCGGGGAGGCGGAGACCTTGCCCGCATTGCAACGCGTGTCCGTCGGCGTGCTCACGCTCCTCTGCCTGGCCCTGCTGGCCCTCGGCGGCCTCTTCGCCTGGCGGGCCCACGCCCGGCAGGCCGGTCCCAGCCTCGCCGGGGCGGTGCTGGTGACGGCCGCGCCCGCGTCTGGGGCCGGCCCGGCGGCCGCCGCGTGAAGGTAAGGACCGTTCGCCCCGGCCCCGCCGGGCGGCGGGCCGCGGCCTCGGGCTACCTGCGGGTGCGGCCGGTGGTCCGAGTCTCCCCGGGGGCGTCCCTGGCGCTGGGAGACCTGGCGGAGGTCGAGGGTCCGGGCGAAGCGGCCGAGGCCGTGCGCCGCCAGCCGTTCGGCCCGGCCCCGGAGGCGGGTGGCCACCGCGTCGTGGGCGGCCTGGAGGTGGCGGCCGCCGCGCGGAAGGCCGCCCCCGCCGTGCGCTGGCAGGTCGTCGGCGACCGCGACGCCGTGGTGCTGGCACGGGCGCCCAGCCGGCGTACCCACTGGGCCCTCGGGGCGGCCGCCTGGCTGCTGCTCCTCATCGGCGCCGCGACCACGCTGATCAACTTCCACGCGGACGTCAACATGCCGGCGGCGCACCGCGAACTCTACTTCCTGGCGACCGGCCGGCGCAGTAACCGGCCGCTGGTCGTCGAGATCCCGTACGCCGTCGGCGTCGGCCTGGGCGCCCTGCTGTTCTTCGCCGTGCCCCGCGGCGCCGGGGGGGATCCCGGGCCGCTGGAGATGGAGATGGCGCAATATGAGGAGCGCCTGCTCGCCTACCTACGCAGCCGGCGGCAGGGGTTCCGGCCGTGATCGTCCTGGCGGCACTCGCTGCGGGGGCGGAGGGGTTGGCGGTGGGCGGGGGACTGGCGGCGCTCGTGGTCGTCCTGGCCGTCGGGGTGCGCCTGGCCGTCGCCACAGGCACGCCGCACTGGGCCGGCGCCTACCAGTGGGCGCTCGCGCTCGGCGCCGCCGCCGCGGGGGCCTATGAGGCGTACCCCTTCCACCTGCACGGCACCGACGTGCTGGCAGGTGCCCTCGGCCTCGGCATGGGCCTCTTCGTCGGCATGCTCGCCGCGGGCCTCGCCGAAACGGTGGCGGCCCTCCCGGTGCTCGGCCGCCGACTCGGCTTGCGGGCCTCCCTGCCGCGCCTGGTGGTGGCGGTGGCGCTGGGCAAACTCGTCGGTGCGGCGGCGTGGCTGCTCATCCCCGGCTTCTTCTCACGCCCACCCGCCTGATCTCGGGCTACCGTTCGTGGTCCTGCCGCCCGGCGCCTTTGGAACAGGTGGGCTTCCCTCCGGTCGGCATGAGCCGGGCGGGAAACGGGCAGAGTGTTGGTCGGCGGGCCGGGTGCGGGGTGGAGCGCGCCGCGCGGCCGGGCACCGCCGCCGGGAGGGACAGCCATGGTCATCAAGGTGCTGGAACTGGTGGGCACCAGCAAGGAGTCCTGGCAGCAGGCAGCCGAGAACGCGGTCCGCGAGGCGGCCAGGACCGTCGACCACATCACCGGCCTGGAGGTCAGCAACATGACCGCCGACGTCCGGGAGGGCCAGATCACCGGGTTTTCCGCCAACGTGAAGGTGGCCTTCGCCGTGGACGACAACCGTCGGCGCGCCTGAGGCGGATGGCGCCGGCGGGATTGCCGCTTCCGCCCGCGGCGCACGCCCGCGGGTTCCCCAGGCCCCGCCCGGCCGGCGCGGCCGGAGGCGGCGGTCGCTCGCAGCCGTGTGGAAAGGAGCGGAGGAGAGGCCATGCGTGCCGACCGCGGCCAGCGTGCCGCCTACGCCCGACTGCTCAAGAAGCATACGCCGGCAGTACCGGTGATCAGAAACGCCCTCATGGCGTTCCTGATCGGCGGGTCGATCTGCGCCGTCGCCCAGATCTTCATGAATTTCTTCACCCGCCACGGCCTGACGCCCGAGCGGGCGGGGGCGATGACCTCCGTCACGGTGGTCTTCATCGGCGCCGCGCTGACCGCCCTCGGCCTGTACGACGAGATCGTCCGCGTCGCGGGCATGGGCGGGTCCCTGCCCATCTCGGGCTTCTCGAACTCCGTGGTCTCGCCGGCGATGGAGTTCCGCCGCGAGGGCTGGGTCCTGGGCGTCGGGGCGCGCATGTTCGGCGTCGCCGGGCCGGTGGTCACCTTCGGCCTCTTGGCCAGCATGCTGGTCGGGGCCGTGTACCTGCTCTTCCGGATCCCCCTGCCCAAATGACGCCGGGCCCGGCCGGGGCGCCGGCCGGCCCGTGCGGGCGCGGGCCGCACACCGGCTCGCGGTGGAGGAGTGACGGCCTTTGCACGATGCAGACGCGGCCATCGCCGCCCCGCCGCCCATGCCGGCCACCGCCCCGCCGATGGAGCGGCGGCGCGGGAGGACGATCCTCTTCCAGGACGCGTGGATCACCGGCGCCGCATCGGTGGCCGGTCCCACGGAGGGCCGCGGACCGCTGCGCGACCGGTTCGACGAGGTGGCGGAGGACCACCTCCTCGGGCAAAAGTCCTGGGAGAGCGCCGAGTCCGAACTGCTGCGGCGCGCCTTCGCGCACCTCTGCGAACAGATGGGGCTTGGGCACGGCGACTTCGACCTGCTGCTCGCGGGCGACCTTCTCAACCAGACGGTGGCGACCGCCTTCGCCGCCCGCGACGTGGACGTGCCGTTCTGCGGCCTCTACAACGCCTGTGCCACCTTCGCCGAGGCGATGGGCCTCGCGGCGGCCCTGTGCGACGGCGGGTACTGCCGGCGCGTGGCGGTGGCCACCAGCAGCCACCACGACGCGGCGGAGCGGCAGTACCGCTTCCCGACGGAGTTCGGCAACCAGCGGCCACCCTCGGCCCAGTGGACGGCCACCGGGGCCGGCGCGGTCGCCATCGAGGCGGCCGCCGGGCAGCGCGCCTGGGCCCGGATCGCCGCCTTCACGCCGGGGCGCGTCATGGACTACGGCATCCAGGACCCATTCAACATGGGCGCGGCCATGGCCCCGGCGGCGGCCGACACGCTGGCCGCCCACGTGGCCGACCTGGGCCTGCATCCGGGGGACTACGGGGCCGTCTACACCGGCGACCTGGCGCGGGTCGGGGTCCCGGTCTGCGAGGACATGCTGCGCGCCCGCGGAACGGACCTGTGCCTGCGCGACTGCGGCGTCGAACTGTACGACCCCAGGCACCAGGACGTGCACGCCGGCGGGAGCGGCGCCGCCTGCTGCGCCCTGGTGTGCACCGCCCGCATCCTGCCGGACTTGCGCGCGGGCGCATACCACCGCGCCTTGCTGTGCAGCACCGGTGCGCTCCACTCCACCACGACGTACCAGCAGGGGGAGTCCATCCCGGCCGTGGCCCACGCCGTCACATTCGAGGCCGCGAACCGGGGATGAGGGCTTGGGCCGCGACACGGTCGCGGCACCGTCCAACGCGGTGGCCTCTGCGCCCCGCGCGGGGCCGCACGTCGGGCGGCGGCCTCTGCCGGCAGCGGCCGCCGCGGGCCGGAACCGGGCTCCCAGAGGAGGTAGCCGCGCATGGAGTTCGTATGGGCCTTTCTCGTCGGCGGCGCGCTCTGCACCCTCGCCCAGCTGGTCGTCGACCTCACGCCGCTGACGCCGGCGCACACGATGGTGCTCTTCGTCGTCCTGGGCGCCGTGGCCGCCGGCCTGGGGCTCTACGATCCATTGGTGAAGGCGGCCGGCGCGGGTGCCAGCGTGCCGTTGACCGGCTTCGGCAACATCCTGGTGCGCGGGATCTTCAAGGACGTCGGCCGCTACGGCGTCCAGGGTCTCATGACGGGAGGCCTCACGGCCTCGGCCGCCGGGATCACCATGGCGATCGTTTTCGCGGCCCTCGCGGCATTGGCCTTCCGCCCCAAGGGCTGAGGGCGCGCAGCGCGCCCGGCCCGCCCGCCTGCGGCCCGCCCTTCCTTGGCTCCCCGCTGCCCGACGATTATGATATAAGTCGTTGTTAGCGGCGCATCGGGGCCTCAGCCCGCGCCGGTGCCTCTTGCGGACCGCCTGTCACCCCCTGCGGGGGGGGAACGGTCGGTGCGTATGCCTCTGGCACGCCGGCGGACCGTCCGGTGTCTCCTACGGCGGGCGCCGCTTGGGCCCGAACCGGTCCCGGGGAGGAATGGGCATTGCTCGAGATCAACGAGTTGGTGTGCGCCCTGTATGAGGCCGCCGTCCGGGCCGGCTGTCGCTGGGAGAAGCCGCGCCACGAGGCGGCCGAACCTGGCGAAGAGGGCTGCTACCGGTTCTTTGCCGCCATCTCCCCCGCTGACTGGCAGCGTCGGGATCTTCTCGAGGTGCAACTCCACGTACACGCCGACGGGCAGGACAGCAGCCTCTCCTTCGGCATCCCGCTGGCGGTCGAGCCCCACTGGAACGGCTTCACCGTCGCCGCGAAGGCCCAGAACCGCCTGGCCGACGCCGACGAGGAGGAGGGGTACGCCGGCGAGGTCTCGGTGCAGTACCGCGTCACCGACGAGGGCGTGCCCGAACTCGAGGGTGTCTGGGCCGAACTGTCCTGGGAGATCGACGACTGGGTCTCCGGGCACCGCGAGCTTTCCTTCGACTGGGCGTTCGAGGACCTGCAGAAGCGGATCCGCGCCCTGGGCGACCTTGTGCAGAACCCCGTCCGCGAATGACGCCACCGTCTCCCCACCGTCCTGCGAAGGCCCGGCCCGAACCCGGGCCGGGCCTTCGGCTTTCCCCGTCCGGGCGCCTCAGGCCCCAGGTCGCTACGGCGCGGTGCGCCCTTCGTTCCCGCCATCCGGGCCTTGCGCTCGCCTCGCCGGCTCCTCCATCCGGGGCCGGCTCGACCCAGGTCGCTTCAGGCGCTTCGCGCCCTCCACTCCCCGCATCCGGCGCCCGTCATCCCGACCCCGTGGAGCATGGGTCATCGGAAGCGAGGAGGCGCAAAGGGAGGACCCTTTGCCAGGCCTCCTCGCCGTCAGAGCCACCTCCTGCCCCGCACATAGACGTAGAACCCCGCCATCAGCGTGAACATCAAGCCCAGGGCGTACGAATACCCGTGCGGCCAGTGGTACTCCGGGATCTTAAAGTTCATCCCGTAGATCGAGGAGACCAGCATCGGCGGCGCGATCACCACCGCCAGCACTGTGAAGAGTTGCATCACACGGTTCATCTCGGTCGACTGCACCGAGGTGAAGGCCTCCACCGCCTCGCCCATGGCCTCCCGCGCCGCCTCGACCGTGGACAGCGCCTCTGCCGCCTCCCGGCGCAGGTCCTCGAAGTACGGGCGGTTCTCCGGGCGCACCGGGCGGTCGCCTCCACCCCCGGCCAGGAGTTGGAGGCCGTCCCGCGTCGGGACCAGGATGCCGCGCAGGTCGATCGCGTGGCGGCGCACCCGGACGATCTCCCGCAGCATATGCCGCTCGGTCAGGCGCACCAGACGCTGGTCCACCACCTCCGCCTCGCGCGTGAGGCGTTCGGCCGCCTCCCGCTGGGGGGCGACCACGGCCGCCAGCGCATGGTACAGGGCGAAATCGACGCCGTCCGCCCGGCGGCGTCCCTCCCGGTACTGCCGCCACACGGCTTCCCACGCGGGGATCTCGGCGTCGGCGACGGTGACGGCGTAGCCTTGGCCCATCACCACATCCAGCGCCGTCCGGGGGAGTGGATCCGCGCCCGGAGATCCGCCCGCCGAGGCCGGCCGAGCCCCCCGGATCGCCTGGATCCTGATGTGGACATAGTGCTCCTGAGCCGCGGCGAGGTGCCCCGGCGCGGCGCGGCTCAGCACGTCCGCCGTCAGCGGATGCAACCGGCGGAGCCAACCCTCGATCCCCGGGCCGTGCTTTGTGGCCGCGAGGTCGTCGCGATGGAGATCCAGCCACACCTCGCCCCCCGGCTCCTCTGGCCAGGCCCCAGGATCGAGCACCTCGGCCGTCCCGCCCTCGCGGAACCGCAGGCCGCGCATGGATCACGGCCCCCTTCCCTCCCCCTGCGGCGGGGCAGCGCCCGGACGGACTCCATCCGTGCCGTCCGGGCGGCGGCTTCAGCCGGCGTCGTCCGGGCTCCGTCCAGCCAGGGGGTGGTGCGCCAGCGTCTCCAGGCGGGGCGTCCGGCGCACCGCCTTCAGGACCAGATGCGGGGAATGGACGGCGGGGAACGCCAGCAGCGCGAGGCTCCCCCGGCGGGGATCCAGGGCGCAGCGGGGGACCAGGGGGGGCGGCGTGCCGCCCTCGTCCCGCCCGTCCGCCCCCTCCACCCCGTCGTCCCGACCCTGGCGGATGCCAAGGTTGGCCGCGACGTTGTGGAGGATCGCCTGCCGCTGGCCCGGCTCCGCAAGCACGACCCTGGCCGCGAGGTCCCGAGGCTCGACGCGCACCCCCACGGCCAGGGCCAGGGACTCGATGACGGCGCCCGACGGCGACCGCAGCACGGCGACCCCGGCGACCCGTACCAGGTCGCCCTCGCGCACCACCTCCGCCGCCTCGACGCGCGCCATGCTCCCGACAGTACTCCCGGAGACCGCGAACAGCGTGGCGGCCACACCGGCGGCGACGCCGACCGCCGCGCCCGGGAGGAGCCCGAAGAGCAGCCCGGCGCCCGTACCCAGCATCGCGGTGAGCATCACCACGTAGTTGCGGGTCTCGGTCATCATGGAGAGGCCCTCGATGTAAGCCCGGCCCCGCGGCACGATCTGGGAGTGGTCCAGGGCCAGGAGCATGTCGCGGTCGATCTGGCGCGCCTGGTGGAACTGGCTGAGGCCGATCGCCAGGAACACCCCGGCGGTGTAGTTGGCGGTCAGCAGTGCCGCCGGGGCGAGGGCCCCCAGCGACGCGGCGACGAAGCCCAGGAACATGAAGTTGATGCGTCCGTGCGGTCTGGACGGGAACGGCGTGCTGTCGAGCCGGAGCAGCACGGCTCGCGTGAGCACGCCCAGGCACAGACCGAGGATGATGGCCGCGGTGAGGTGCGGGTGGTGGCGGGCCGCGGCCGGCAGTCGCAGGGCGTGCAGGAGCCCGGCGGCGGGAGCGGCCGCGAACATCCTCATCCCCGGCGCCGGACGCGCGCCTCCGCCGCCGAGACGGCCCGCCGACCCCCGGCCCGCGGCCCGCGCGTGCGCAACCACCTCAGTACCCACCGCGCCACCGATCCCTTGGGCCCATGATGAGCGGCCGGGGCGGGCGCGAGGTCGCCGGCTCGCGGATCAGCACTGAGCGCAGGGCCGGCCAGTCGAAGGGCAGCAGCGGCCACAGGTAGGGGATGCCGAGCGATTCCGTCCGCGCGGCCATGATAGCCCAGAAGAGCAGGCCGACGACGATCCCGGGCAGCCCCCACAGCCATTCGAGGCCGATGAGTGTGATGCGCGTCATGCGGAGCGCCATCCCGAGTTCCAGGTTCGACACGGCGAACGAGGCGATCGCCGCACCCACCATGTAGACGAGGGCCTCGGGCGTGAAGAGCCCCGTCTTGGTGGCGACGTCGCCGATGATCACAGCGCCCAGGATGCCGAAGCTCGTCGCCATCGAGGCCGGGCTGTTAAGTATCGCCCGCCGCAGGACGTCGATGGAGATCTCCGCCAGGAGGAACTGCAGGGCCAGGGGCACCCGGCTCGACTGTTTGGGACCGATGAAGGACAGCGCGGGAACCCGCTGCAGCAGGGCGGGGTGCGTGGCCAGCAGCAGCCATACAGCGGGGATCAGCGTCGCCCAGACGAAGGAGTAGGCCTCGACCCAACGCAGGTAGGTGCCGTACACCGGGGCGACGTGGTAGTCTTCGGGATTCTGCAGGAGTTGGAACAAGGACACCGGGGCGATCAGAGCGACGGGTGTGGTGTCGACGATAATGACCACGTGCCCGTCGAAGAGGTTTGTGGCGGCCACGTCGGGCCGGACGGTCTTGCGGGCCGTGGGGAACGGGTTCCACGGCTGGCGGGTGAGGAATTCCCCGACAGTCTGCTCACCCGAGGGTATGCCGTCGATGACGATGGCCCTGAGGCGCCGTCGAACCTGATCCACCAGTCCGGGATCGGTCAGCCCCTCGATATAGGCGACCGCCACGTCCGTCTTGCTCCGCCGGCCGACCTGGGTCATTTCGAAGCGCAGCCCGGGATCGCGCACCCGGCGCCGGATCAGGGCGGTGTTGTCGATGATGTTCTCCACGAAGCCGTCCTGGGGGCCGAGGACGAGTTGCTCCACGGCGGGGGGACCGGGGTTGCGGTCCGGGTAGTAGCGGATGTCGATCTTGATCGCGGCGGCCTCGCCGTCCACGAGCAGGATCATCGGGCCGGACATCACCTGGAGGACGGCGTCGTCGAAGTCATCGACGATCGAGACCTGGGAATGCGCGAGCTTCTCCTCCAGCATGGTGCGGAGGACCTGCATCCGGGCACCCTCCGGCCTGGGGCCGGATTCCTCCCGCCCCGCGCCGTCCGCGCCGGCTCCCGGCCCGCTCCAGGAGATCTGCCGCAGGATCTCGATGTCGTCGATGTTCACAAAGAAGCCGTTGATCACGTACGTGGCGACGTCGACGCCCCCGAGGCGCATCCGGCGCAGGATCACATCGTAACTCCGGCCGACGCCCAGGACCTCGTTGAGGTGCTCGATATTGACATCGAGATCCCGTACGAACCGGTACCGCCCCTCGCCTTGGTGGGCCGGCGCCCCCAAAGCCTCTTGCATCAGATCCCCGGCCGACATAACCGTTCCCCCCGTCCACCGCACGGGAGGGCCGCCCGCTGGCGGCCGTCCCCATGCGCCCGGTGGACGGTAGTGTGCCCGGAGAGACGCCGGAGTCGTGCGTGTGGTGCGCGGACGCGGCTCAGCCCCGCAGCAGGGATCCGGACGGCGCCAGCAGGCGGGCACCCGTGGAGGAGACCGGCAACTCCCAGAAGGCGGCCCGGCTCGCCAGCAGGCGCAGGGCTTCGTCCGGACGGCGGGCGGTCTCCGGCTCGCCGTCGGCACCGCGCACGGCGGTGCGCCACCCGAGCGCGTCCGTCCCGATGGTGGCCGTGCAGCCACCGGCCTCCCGCAGTCCGATCTCGGTGCCCTCCGCACAAACGGGGCCGTAGGGCCGCCGATCCGGCAGCCGCAGGTAGCCCGGGCCCAGGCGGTGGCAGAGGTGCGGGGGTATCAGTTGCGGGTAGATCAGCCGCACCTGGCGCCGGTCCGGCCCGGTGCGGAACGTGGCCCGCGGCCCGTGTGCCCGGCCGTACGCCGCCCATACGGCGGCGGCCACCGCATCGGGTGCGGCCCAGGGGATGAAAGCATCGCGCTCGCGGAAGAGCATGCGCCAGTCGCGGCTGAGGTCCAACGCCCCGTGCCGCTGCTCGGGCGTCCAGGGCACGTCCGCACGGCCGAGTGGGAAGACATCGTCCACGGTCACGGGCTCATAGGGGAGGCTCCGGCCGTCGACGGCCAGATCGCCCCCCGGCAGGGCGAGAAGGGCGTAACGGCCGTCTGCCCCGAGGGGGGCCAGGACGGCCGCCGCGGGCACGACGGTCTGCGCCGGCAGGGCCCGCACCTCGCCGTGCCGGTCGCGGTACCAAGCGATGCCCGTTACGAGGACGCCAGCCAGATCGGGGGGCAGGGAGCGAACCGGTGCAGGCAAATCGGCCATCCTTTCGTCGCGACACGCACGCAGAGAGTCCCCGCCGGCCGGCGGGCATCCCGCGCTGGCGGACCACCCCCGGTCCGGGGCGCGCCCCGGCCGGATGTGGACGGCCGGGCGCGCGCGGGCCGGGGGGCGGGGCAGGGCCCCTCCCCCGGAGCCCGGGCGCTCAGAACGGCGAGCGTCGGTAGCGGCCCGGCGACATGCCGGTATGATGCACGAACGTGCGGTAAAAGTGGGAGAGATTCTCGTAGCCGACGGCGCGGGCGATCTCGGCGACCCCCATGGGGGAGCGGAAGAGGAGGTCCTGCGCCGCGGCCATGCGCAACCGGGTCAGGTAGCGCATCGGGGTGTCGCCGAAGGCGCGTTTGAACCGGGCGGTGAACTGGCGCACGCTCAGATGCGCCTCGGCCGCTAGATCCGGGAGGCGCAGCGCCAGGGCGAAGTGGCTCTCCATGTATGCCTTGACCTCGATCAGCAGGGGCTCGATGTCGTCCCCGTGGGGTGGGGGCGGGTTCTCGCGCCGGCGGCGCCGATAGAGCAGCACCAGCAGCGACATCAGGTAGGCGCGCACGGCCACCGCCCCGGCCGCCTTCTCCCGGCGCTGCTCCGCCCGGATGCGGTGCAGCAGGCTCTCCGCCTCCGCCGCGGCGGCCGATGGACAGCGGACGACCGGGCTGCCCGCGAAGACCCGGGCGACGAGCGGAAGCTCGTCGGCGCCGACGAGCGGCCCCGGCACGAACTCCACGGTAAGCAGTTGCATGGGCGCCTCGCCGTGAAAGCCGACCCGGTGGCGTACGCCCGGCGCCAGCACCAGGACGTCTCCGGGACGCAGGTCGTGGTCGCCGGCCTCCGTGTGCAGCATCCCGGTGCCGCCGACCACGGCGGTGATCCGGTGCTGCTCGTGGCAGTGCATGCCGTCGTCCTGGGGGCAGGGCGGCGCCGGCGCGCGCTCGGCCGCCGGAATTGGCAGACTGCCGGACACCAGCCACCGGCCCGGCCCCCCGAGGGCCTCGCGGCTGCGGGCGGTGGCGAGCGCCAGACGCGCGCCGTGGGCGGCGCGCCGATGGAGCCGGACCGGCGCCGCGCCCATCCCGACACCCGCGCGCGCTACCCCGACCGTGGAGCAGGGGAGCGGCCGCACGTGGACGTGCGGCCCGCAACCGTCGGGGGCAAGGACGCGATCGTCTCGGCAGCCGCGCGGGCAGGACCTGCCCGTCTCCGTCAAGTCGTCGCCCCCCGTGGGCGTGGGCTACCCCCGCCGTCGTGCCGCCGCGCGGCGTCCCCCCGCCGGCGGCGGCGACCGAGCCCCCGAGTCCCGGAGGGTATACCGCCCGCTCCGTAGCACCCGTCGCCCGGTCCCCTTGAAACGGCTTCGCCCGTATGGGTGGATTACGACGTTGTGGGGCGCACATCCTGCCTGGTTGCGGCCTGGGGTCGGGCGGCCGGCGCCCGCGACCCGGCCGGAGAACGCGGCGGGCCGGCCGGCGTCCCCTCGGCGCAATTGTGCAGAAAACGCGAAAGAGACTTCCCGAATCGGCAATGCGCCCGCCCGCCCCCCGTGCCACAATGCGGTATCGGCACGGCGCGCCTGCGGTTTCGCGGCGGCCGTCTCCGTCCCCGGCGCGGCCCAGCCGCGCCGCTGGGGAGTCGAGACGGCGGCTTTGCCGTCCCCTCCGCGTTCCGGACGCGCCGAGCCCTGGAAGGAGGCCGCGCCCTGTGGGGGTCTGTGCGACAGGGACCACATCCAAGCCGGATATACGCGTAAGTGGCATCGGGCTGCCCGTCAGGGTACTGCGCCGGCGGTTGCCGGCGGGGGAGCGGGAGGGCAGCCACACGCACGCGTTCGCGGAACTCTGCCACGTGGAGTCCGGGAGGGGCGTGCTGCTGGCGGGCAGCCGGCAGGCGGTCGCCGCCGCGCACACGCTCACCATCCTGCCGGCCGGAACGCCGCACGCCCTCGCCGCCGACAACGGCTGGGCCTGCGCCGCCAACCTGGTCCACTTCGATCCGACCGCCATCGGCAACCCGGACACCGCGGCCGCGTGGCTGGCCGTGGCGCGGCTGGCGGTCGGCGGCCACAACGCCGTTTCGCTGAGGGGCACCGCCGGCCAGGCCATCGAAGCCCTGATCCACCGGGTGGCCACGCTCTGCCGGCAGACCGACCGCCCGGCGGAGGAGGCGTGCCGCGAAGCGCTGGCGGACCTCTGTCGGCGCCTGCTGCGGCAGGTGCGGGACTCGCGGGTCGGCACCCCGGCCCGCCCGGCGAATCCGTCGGGGGACGTCCCGGCGCTGGCGACCTCGCGCCCGGAGATCGAGCAGGTCCTGACCTACATCGAAGGCAACCTGACGCGACCCATCTCGCGCCAGGACCTCGCGCGCCAGGCCGCATTCGCGCCGAGCTACTTCAGCGCGCTGTTCCGCGAGGCCACCGGCACGACCATCCCCGAATACATCAACGCCCGGCGCGTACGCCGGGCGCAGGACCTGCTGCGCGATCCGCAGACCCGCGTATCAGCGGTGTGCTACGCCGTCGGCTTCCGCGACCTCAGCAACTTCAACCGCGTCTTCAAGCGCTTGGTCGGCCAGACGCCGCGCGAATTCCGCCGGGCGGTGCTGGGCGAAGGCTTCGACGACGAGGGCGATGTCCCGGAGGCCCGGGTGGGCGCCGCCGCGGCGGGCCTATCGGCCGGCCCCGACCTGGAACACCCGCAATAGGGGCCCGCCCTCCCTCCGCCGGGGTGCGGCCGATTCCCGCCCAAGGCGGCCGGCCGCTGGAGGCCCCGCACGGCACGGATCCCGCGCCCCAGCCTCCCCGAGCGGCCCCGCGGAAGTCCCCTTCCGCGGGGCCGCTTCGCGCCGGTGGCGGGCGGGGGTGGAAGATGGCGTGGAAGAAGTCCTTCCGGATGTGCCCGGCGCAGCCGGGCGCATCCGCCATGGGCGTGCGCCGCGTGCCCCGAGGGGTGGGAGGGCGCCACACGGCAGGCCCCCCCGGTCGGGGCACGCCGCCGGAGCGGCGGGATGGGGCCCCTTCCGGCCGCCATCCCGCCATCCGCTACACCCACACCGCTACGTGCGGTCGGGCACGCGTCCCGGAAGCGCAAAACCCGCTTCGGGCGCCGGCCGCTCCGCCGGAGGCCTTGAGGGACAAGGGACGCGAGCCCGAGAGTGCGGGGCGCGCGGACCATCGCGGCGCCCCTCAGTCACCGAGGTTCGGGGTCAGCCCGTGCACCTCCGCAAGCGACTGCAGGGCACCACGGAGGCCGCTGACGTAATCGGCCGCGGCGGTGACCTCCGCCAGCGGCACCTCGCTCCAGCGCACCAGCAGTGCGCAGGGATCCTCGCCGCAGAGCGGGCGCACGGCCCCGAGGATGCCGCCCTCCAGCCCGTCCCGGACCGCCTCGACCGCCTCGTCGGGCGGCAGCTGGTCCAGCAGGGACCGGAGTTTCGGCTCCAGGCCCAGAATGGCGACCGTGGCGAACTTGGCCAACCGCGCCTGGTTCTCGGGCCAACCGGATTCGAAATCCATGCTGTCGACCAGCAGGTCGACGTCGGCCCAACCCTCCACGACCGACCGCCAGAGACTCTGCGCCGCTTCACCCCTGCCGGCCTGGCCCGACGGCTCCGGCGACCGTTCCGACTGTTCCAAGGGCCCGCCCTCCCCATCCGCCTCAGCGCCCCCGGCGGCCTGCCGCCGCGCCTCGGCCAAATCGCGCCGCATCTCCTGCCGTGCCCTCCGGTGGTAGTTCCGCCGCGCAGAGGCGGCGTCGTCGTCCAACCGGTCCGGCAACACCCAGGTCGTGCGGCCGATGACGCCCAACTGGGGCGCCTCCACCACCTTGACCCGGACCTTGCTCCAGTCCGAAGCGTATTGGACGACATCCGCCGTCGCCACCCCGGCTCGGCCGGTATCGTCGTCCCACAGCACCAGAAACACCTGCTGCCCCAGATGGACCTCCTTGTACACCGGGTACCCGGTCCCCACAGGCGGGCCCCTCCCTCCCAAAGTTCCGCGGGCCCGGGGGCGCCGCCCGCCGGGCGTGCGCACCCCGGGCCAGTCCGTGCCCGGCGCCGCCGGTCGACCCGGCGGCCGGTCCCGCGCCACGCGCCGGTCCGCAGCGCGGCGCCCCCGCGCACCGGCCGGAGCAGGAAAACCACCGCCACCGGCGGAATGCGCCGGGGCGGCGCCGTTCGCCGGGTCGCGACGGTCGGGATGACCGGCAGGCGCCCAAGCAGGAATCAGGGGGGCGGATACGATGCCGGGCCGCGCGCTCCTGCTGGGCGGCATGACCACGGGCTACCACCAGTTCTGGATCAACGGCCCCGCGCTGCGGGACATCCTCCAGGGGGCCGGGATCGAGACGTTCATGAGCGAGGACCTCGAGGTGCTCGCCTCTCCCGGGCTCGCCACCTACGACTTGGTGGTCAACCTGACGACCGCCCGCCGGCTCGACCCGGCCCAGGAGCGTGGCCTGCTCGAATTCCTACGCGGCGGGAAGGGTTTGGTCGGCATCCACAACGCCACCGACACCTTCACCGATTCGGCGGCGTACATCGCCGCGATCGGGGGACGCTTCCTGCGGCACCCCGCCCAACTGGACATCGCCGTCCAGTACACGGACGCCGCCCATCCGGTGGTCGCCGGACTCCGGGCCTTCACCGTCCGCGATGAACTCTACCTGATGGACTGGGATCCCGCGAACGTCCACCTCCTCGCCGAGACGCACAGCCACGAAGGCCGGTCCGTGCCGCTCGCTTGGGTGCGGCAGGAGGGCGCCGGGCGCGTCTTCTATCTTTCCCTCGGCCACAACCGCGCCACGTATGACGTACCCGAGTTCCGCGAGTGGGTCTCCCGGGGCGCGCGCTGGGCGGTGGGCGCGCTTTAGGGAGGGGGCCGGCGACAATCGCCACCCCCTCCGGTCGCCGTCCCTCCCTGTGCCGATTCGGGGGGCGCCCGCGACGGGTCCGGCGGTGTGCCTCTGGTCTGGGTGAGGGTGGCGCGGGTTGCCGGGGGGGCGACCCTCCTTTGGCGGTGCACTCCGGTCGGGTGGACGGGGCGTGCCCCAGCCCCCCGGGGCACGCCGGCTCCGGGGCG
>Ga0080006_1208271_pt1 | contig 21308 bp, 23 predicted proteins | sample RS3BMetagenome_FD_69209 | JGI IMG/M metagenome (GOLD analysis project Ga0080006, IMG submission 69209) | Ferric oxide microbial mat and aquatic microbial communities from Rainbow Spring, Yellowstone National Park, USA - RS3B (SPADES... ...
CGATGGTGGCAGCATCTTTGCCCGCCAGCGCCGCACGGTAATCGGTGAGCCAGTCCTCAATTTCCTTTGCTTCTGTGGGCAAGGGGGCCACGATGGCGAGTGCCTTCATGGGGGCGTGTATCCTTTCTTCCGTCTTCAAAAAAATTATGCCGACAGTTTTTGGCGCTGATTCGGGGCGTGGTGCGCCTGGTTCCAGCGTGCGCCATCCATTTTTTTGGGCAAACTCATGGCATAAGGTACTTTATGCCACCAGTTCCTGGAAAGAGTATATCATAAACTCGTCCTCTTGTCCAGTTATACGTCTTAACAGGGAAAAGCGAGGGAAAAGATCAACAGAGAACATTTGCTCACTTGACCTCAAGAGTATTTGCTGCTAGAATAAGCTGCACTGGAAATTTCAACATTGATACATGGTTACAGGACGAATCATGCTAAAAAAACAGGTTTGGAGAAGTAAAAAGAGAAAGCATGAAAGTGAAGCCCTCAAACAGCCTTTCTTTACTCCAGAACGCTGCATCATCTCTTGAGAAATGAAGAGTCGAGGTTTGGTAATGAGCGATCTACAAGATTACCTGGTTGATCACCTTTTGCTGCTCGTCGGCTCCAACCCGCTGCCGAACGCAGTGGCCGGCAAACTGCTCGCCGCGCCAGGTGGCAAAATAACCCTCATTCACTCCAGAGACGGTTTTCCTCTCGCTGAGAGATTGAGAAAGTGGTTTCAGAACGTCGATATTAGCCTCAAAGAAGTGAAAGAGTCAGAGGCGGCTTCAGTTGAGGAAAAAGTGTCCGAGGCAATCGAGCAATACGAACGCGACTACACCAGAACAAACCCGATCCACCCGGCTCGCGTGGGCCTCAACTACACGGGCGGCACCAAAGTGATGGCAGTGCATGCCTACCGCGTGTTGGAGCAATGGGCCAGCAAGCACGAGAGGAAAGCCGTTTTCAGCTATCTTGATGCGCGCACGCTGCAAATGCGCTTTGAGCAGGTCGATGGCGGGTCATCTATCCCTGTCAGCCTGGCAGTCGAAATCGGCATCCATGATTTGCTCACTTTGCACGGCTGGGAACTAAGAAAAGGTTCACCCAAGAGGGCACCCGTGCTGCCGAAGAGCGCGGCTGCCCTGCTCGCTATCCATAGTAGTGAGACTGATGCCGCACTATGGACTGATTGGCTCCATGAGAACCTTTTCCGACACGCCAGGAAACCACGTCCTATCGATCCTCCTTTCTGGGTGTTCCAGGAGGGGAACGAGTTAGGGGAACAGTTTGAGGTAAAACAGGCAGGATTTGATGCTCAGTGGAAAAGCAAGACGGAGCTGCGGAATATGGAAATATCCTGGCCCAATCTGCCCGCTTTCAGGACAACCATGAGTAATGAGCTTGCGCAGAGCGACGCCGCGAAACTCCACCTGACAGCAGGGATAGGAACAAATCGCTTCAGGGATGAAGAAGCTTTCTGCCGGTGGTTGAGCGGAACCTGGCTGGAGTCTGCTGTACTCTCTGCGCTGCAAGATTGCGCCCGGGAGTTGCATCTCAGAGAATGTTGTATGGATCTCAAACTCAAGGCAGAGGACACAGAATTCCAGTTTGATGTTGTCGCGATGCGTGGCTACCAGCTTTTCGCCTTTTCATGTACTACCGAGAGTGCCAGAAAGAGAGGGGGCAGAGAACTTGTGAAACAAAAACTGTTTGAGGCATACGTGCGGGCGCGACAGATGGGAGGCGACGAGGCCTGTGTTGTTCTGGTATGCGCTATGGGGCAGGAAGAGGCCGACAAATTGCAGGAAGAGATGCGCCGCGACATTAGCCCGGAGGGTCGCATACGAGTGTTCGGTCGTGAATGTTTTGTGAACCTCACCGGCTATATTGCGGACTGGATCCGCCAACAGAGTAAGGAGGGTTGAGCATGTGGCTTGTCGTTGTGGATACGATGCAGATACAGCCATATATTTTCGGTAGTAACCGCCTGCGCGAGAACGTTGGTGCCTCCTATCTTGTCGGTGCCGCAACAGGGGACTGGGCGTTCAAGGCAGTACGGAAAGTCGCGCCCAGAAATAACATTGGACGCGGCAATACGCTCATAGACGGTGCCTGGATCGAGCGTGATAATCTGGATGCTGAGGTGTTGTATGCGGCTGGAGGCAATTTCGTCGTGTTGTTCGGCGGTGATAATGAAAGGGCGAAGGGACTCGCGAAGCAGTTTACTGCTCTGCTATCGCAGCACGTTTTGTTAGAAGCTCCGGGTCTCCAACTGGTGATCGCCGGGCAGCAGATGAACTGGCACGAGGAGGCGCTTCGTGATAAGCGTATCGAGGTCTTTCACCTGCTGGATGTACAGAAGAGAACGCATGCCCGTTCGGCTCCTTTACTCGGCCTGAGCGTGACGGCGGCTTGCAGGTCGACTGGCTTACCGGCTACTGGGCTGGTTCGAGGTATCGGAGACGCCCCCCCCTATCTGGCTTCTGATGAGATCTGTGCCAAAGTGGACGTTGCCACACGCCACGGAGGTACTCTGAGCCAGGCGGATCAACGGTTGCAAGAGGTAATCGGGCTAGCCGAAGGATATAGTTACCCCGCCGATTTCGATGATATGGGAGCAACACCGGGCGAATACAGCCATATTGCCATTGTGCATGCAGATGGCAATGGCGTGGGCCAGCGCATTCAAGAGATCTGCAATCAGCATAGAAAGAAAGAGCAGAACCGCGATCTTGTGCTGGCCTTGAGGCATTTCTCGCTCAACCTGGCACAGGCCGCACAACAGGCTCTCAATGCGGTACTCGACAGCCTCAAGAGAGAGATCGATAAAAGAGGCGGTACGTCCATCGTTTACGAGCCAAACAAGGAACTGTTGATCCAGATCGATCTGGTAAAGAATAGGAAGAACGACTACTACTATCTTCCTTTCCGGCCCATCGTCTTCGGTGGTGATGATGTCACCTTTGTTTGCGATGGACGCCTGGGCCTGTCGCTGGCGACGATGTATTTGCGGGAGTTTGAGAAACGTACCGCTGCCGCAAAGCTGGGAAAAGATGGCGGTAGTCTGACGGCCTGCGCCGGTATTGCCATCGTCAAGAGCCATTATCCCTTTGCCCGCGCCTATGAATTGGCCGATGAGTTGAGTAAAACGGCCAAATCCTATCGCACAAAGGAGAAGATTGCTGGCTCCTGTCTCGACTGGCATTTCGCATTGAGCGGTTTGGGTGGTTCAATTACGGAGATTCGCAAGCGCGAATATAAGGTGGAAACTGGCGACCTGGCGTTGCGTCCGGTCACCCTGGGAGCCACCCCGGAACACTTCCAACGGGCATGGCCAGTGGTTAGGGCAGGGATTGACGCTTTCCAGGGGGAGGAATGGGTAGGACGGCGCAACAAGATGAAGGCGTTGCGCGATTCCCTGCGCGAGGGGACTGATGCGGTGAAGCATTTCATCGCGACGTTCAATAACGGGCGGTCTTTGCCACGGGTATTGTCTGGAATGGATGAGTGGCCGTCAAGCGGCTGGCAGGGTGGCTACTGTGGCTACTTCGATGCCATCGAGTTAGTAGACTGGTTCATATCACTGGAAGGAGAGGCTGATGCAACGCCTGCAAATGAGCCTGTGTCTTGAAAGCGACGCCACGTTCGGGCGTGGTGAGGGCGTAGCGGGGCTGGTGGATGAGGAGGTGGAATATGACACGGCAACAGGACTGCCGTTCGTGCGTGGGCGCACGCTGAAAGGTCTGCTGGTAGAAGAATGTGCCAACCTTTTATTTGCCCTGCAGGCGGCTGGTCTGTCCGCGCCCGTCCTCTCTGCGCTTAAGGAATCAGCCGGGCGGCTCTTTGGTCAGCCCGGTAGCAACGTGGAGAGCGCGGCGCTGCTGCATATTGGTCCCGCGCTCTTGCCTGAGCAATTAAGTGAGGCCGTGCGCTATGAGATAGAGCGCGAGCAGCTCAGCCTAGCCGCTGTGCTTGAGTCATTAACCGCGATTCGCCGCCAGACCGCCATCGACGAAGGAAACGCCGCACCGGAGAAAGGTAGTTTGCGTTCGATGCGCGTCGTGCTGCGCCAGACCAGCTTCCGTGCCTGGCTTGATTTCGCCGACGCCCCCGGAGCCGACGACCTGGCCTTGCTAGCAGCCTGTACATTGAGCGTGCGGCGCGGTGGCATAGGTCGCAATCGCGGACGGGGCCGGTTGTGCCTGCGCTTGCTGGATGAGCAAGGGCAGGACATCACCGGGCAACACTTCGAACACTTCAAGCAACTGGTGGGAGGGCAGGGATGAAAGTTATTCATTATAACATTCACCTGTTGGAGCCAACGCTGGTCACTTCTCTGCAAGGCGATCCCAACAGCGGGGTGGCATTCGATTATCTGCCGGGCAGTGCATTGCGCGGCGTTTTGATCAATAAGTATCTCAGATCGAAGTCGGCTGATACGAGTGCTGAAACACTGGGCCGTCTTTTCCTCAATGGCACCACCCGCTATCTCAACGGTTATCCCCTGGATGCTTACAAGCGTCCTGGCCTGCCTGTACCCGCCTCCTGGCTGCATGTCAAGCATGAGGAAGACACTATTTTCGACTTTGCCATCTTCGATCCTGCGGTCGAGGCACCGGATGACGAGCGGCAGTGGCAATCCGTTTCGGCACCATTCTACACACAATCTGACGACTCTGCACGCTTGATTCGCCCGGTCCGTAATATCGCCGTCCATACTCAGCGCACCGCGCGCTTTGGGCGTGCCATGCCGGAGCTTGTCCCGGCGAATGATACTCAGCCAGGCGGGAAGCCTGTCAAACTACTGGAGAAGGATGACATCCCTGGTGCTGTGTATCGCTACGACGCGCTGGCCGCCGGGCAGACATTCCAGGCGACCATTATCTGCGACAACGACGCCGACGAGCCAATTTTGCGGCCCCTTATCGATGGGGAGGTGACGCTGGGCGGTTCACGCAGTGGGGGCTACGGGCGGGCCAAACTGAGCTACCTGCCCCCTGACGTTGCACGTCGGCGCAGGGCTGAGGACGAGGAGGAGCCGACGGAGGGCAAATTGATTGTCACGTTGCACAGCGATGTCCTGCTGCGAGACGAGAGGGGCCAGTTTGCTGTTGATCCCGACCTTTTGCGCCGGGTGTTAACCAGGCATTTGCAGGTGGAGCTAGTACTCGAAGATGCGTTTCTGAAAACCGAGGTGATCGGTGGTTTCAACCGTACATGGGGCCTGCCGCTGTCGCAGGCGCTCGCGGTACGCATGGGCAGCGTGCTGGTCTTTCAAACCTCTGAGGACTGTGACCCCGCACTGCTGGAGAAGCTAGAGGTACGCGGCATTGGCGAGCGCCGGGCAGAAGGGTTTGGCCGCATTGCCTTCAATCAGCAGCGTGTGAAAAAGCTGACGGTGAACTCTACGCAAAAGAGTCCCGATCTGGCTGTTTTTACCATCAACGAAAAAGATGAGAGGGGCCAGGAGGTACGCCCACTGGCTCAACTGATGGTCGATCGCATGCTCAGGCGGCGTCTGGACGAGTCGCTACTGGCAAGGGGCAATGAGATAAAGATCGTGAATCCGCCATCTAATGCGCAGATTTCGCGCCTGCGCAGCGTTGTGCTTGAAGAGATTCGCCGCGAGAAGCCAGATGTCAGAAAGATACATCAGTTTATCAAAGACCTTCAAGCCAGAAGCATTTCCCGCCGCCAGCTTGAACGCTGCACTGTCGAGAGCGTCCCCCTGCTCTGCTGGCTAGAGCGTAAACTCGCGTGTGATAGCGAGGGGGTGTGGACGATGGGTAACACTGAATGGAGAAATTTGTTGCGTATAGGTAGCATTGGAACCGGCATCAGGATCGGGGATGTGAATGCAGAGATAAACGACGGTATCCGCCTGGAATACGTCCTGCGGCTCATAGACCTGATACTGGCACACGCGGCTAAACAACAGCGAAAGGAGAACTAGCCATGCCCAGAGCTTCGTGGTCCGGCGATGTCTCGCGCAAAATCGTGCGGCGCATCGTAGTCGAGGGCGATCTTATCCTGCAAACTCCCGCCCACCTCGGCAATGGCGACGGCAATGACCTGATCGACATGCCGCTGCTGACCGATCCGCTGGACAGGCAAACGCCCCTACTGACTGGCGCGTCAATCGCCGGTGCCTTACGTAGCTATTTGCGGGAGCGCGAACACGGCTTTCGAGCGAAAATCGGTATACCGGGAGATACTGGTGCAAAATCGCCCGTATCGGCCAGTATTCTTCTTTTCGGCAGCAACAAGGGCTATAAATATGGCGAACAGAGTCCGCTGATTGTCGAGGACGCGCGCGGAAAGGATGCCACCATTGAGTTGCGCGATGGTGTGCGCCTCGCGGGAAAGAGCCGTACCAGCGCCGAAGATGCATTGTTCACCATTGAAATGTGGGAGGCCGGTACAACATTTCCTCTGCGATTCGAACTGGTTGTGCGCGAGCGCGATACTGCGTCCGAGTTAAAGCGGGCGCTGGCTACGGCGCTCGCCGGTTTTAACGATGGTAGCATCACCATCGGCGCGCGCAAGCGGCGCGGTTATGGGCAGGTGCGCGTAGCAGAATGGCGCATCAAAGAATACGACTTGACAAAAATCCCGCAACTATTGGACTGGATTGAGAATGGTGCTCACGAATTGAGTGCTGCCGCCAGCCCGGATATTGTACAGACGCTCGATGTTGGCGAATTGATAACTGATCAGCGACGCTCATTCCGCCTCAATGCCGAATTCTCGCTGGATGGCTCGCTGCTCATACGCTCCGGGAGCGGGCCGGACATCGAGTAGGCGAGCGCGAACGATACCGAAATCGTGCGACCTGATACCATGCATCTGCATTCTCGGCGACCGGCATCATCCCCTGGCGACAAACGCGAACACCAACCCGTCTTGCCCGGCACCAGCCTCACCGGTGCGTTACGCGCCAGGGCCTTCAAGATCGCCCGCTTGCTTGCGCCGCCCACCGACGCAGGTGAAAAGACTGCTCGCGAATTGATTGACGGTATGTTTGGAGCCGATATGGAGATCAATAAAAAGCCCACTGGCAGCCGCGTGCATGTCTACGAGCAGGTAGTGAGCGGTGTCGGAAACATGCTTGTACAAAACCGAGTGAGCATCGACCGTTTCACCGGCGGTACGCGCGACGGAGCTCTGTTCAACGAGCAGCCTCTGCTCGGCGGAGCGCAATCGCTGGTCATGGTGAACCTGCAACTTGAAAACCCGCGAGCATATGAGATTGGCCTGCTGCTCCTGCTCTTGAAAGACCTCTGGACTGGCGACCTGCCGCTCGGCGGTGAGATTGCTGTTGGTCGTGGTCGGCTGCGCGGCAAAAGCTGTGAGCTGGTGTACCGGAACGGGCAGGAGCGGAGCCGGACGCTGATCGCAAACGGAGCAAATGGCCTGAAAGTGGAGCGAGGGGAACTTGAGGAACTGGAACAGTACGTCGTGGATTTATGTACATATTTAGGCAGGAGTAACTCATAATGCGGAAAAAGATCGACACGACGGCAACATGCAAGCCTATTCCTGTGGATGGCTTTGCAGCCGGTCCGATCAAATGGCTGGTCGAGCAGATGTGCGCCCACGACTTGAAATTGACCTACCTGCTCGCCCATGCCAGTGATGGCGTGATATGGGGCCGATTCGACGATGAGGAGTTGATCACGTCACATGACGTAGCGCCGCGACACTCGCCACCTTTGCGGGTAGAGACGCTACTGACGGCTCGCGTCTTCGCACCCGTCGGCGAGCTACTTATCTGGCGCGATGAGGATGGCGAGTGGGTTGCCCGGTTGATCGCTGAGAAACAACTAGCGGACGCTACCACCGGCTGGAACAGTGGTTTTGAAGAGCAGCAGGTCTTACTGGGTACAAAGGCAGAACCGCTGGAGCGAGGCTTCACTCTGATGAGCGAGGGAGCGCAAGGGCTTTTTCATGCCGTTCCTCTAGAACTAAGTCTGCCGAGCAGTGGCGACGAGCGATGGCATTCCTTGCGTCTCAAGGTTCACCACTACTGGCAGGAAGATAAACATGGTTTCACGTGCGTACATGCAAGCCGACTCGTTGACCTGCTAGCACTGAAGGAGGGCAATGCATGACTACTCTAAAACCCTGGCCCGAACACCATAACCCCAACCCCGCCAGACGGGGTCGAATCGCCAGCGCGCCTTATAATTTTGTACCACTGCCCGAAATGATCATTCCTGCCGTCTCCGACGCACACGAATTGCCGGATCACGACAGGTACTACCCCGAACCCGACTACCATAGCGGCTACTTCGATGTGATGCTGACGACGGTCTCGCCCCTCTACATTCGCGGCCCTATTGCGGCAACAGATTTGCCGCGTCAGGAGGAGAAGGAAGTAAAGGACAATCCCGCTTTCTTTCATACCGGCGACGAAACCAGTCCAGTGATTCCCGGCAGCAGCCTGCGTGGCATGCTCCGTGCGCTGCTCGAAATCGTCAGCTATAGCAAAATGAAATGGGTCAGCGAGAAGCAGTTCTTCTTCCGCACAGTTGACAATACTGCAATCGGAAAATACTATCGTTCGAGAATGGGTGGTCACATCGAAACAGGGTTCCTCATACGCCAGAACGACAAGTACAAAATCAAAGTTTGTTCAATGGCGCGTGTGAGGCGTCCCAAACTTAAAGGGCTTATTTACGATGGTAATCCACCTAATCTGTTACCACGCTGGCAGGGACAGCCACGACAGTATGCCCCGATCTGGGTCAGGCTTCGCCCCCAAACGAGTATCACTCAAGGGCCACATATCGTTGAAGAGTTAAGCTACCAGAAGCGTGATGGGATGGTCGAAGGACGTTTAGTAATTACGGGAGACGTGAAGGGCAAGAAAAAGGAATTTGTCTTCTTACTACCTGCGGCTAGTGCTGAAGAAATACCCGTCTCAGATGAGATCATCAGTCGTTTCCACGACGACGACCAGCTTACGCAATGGCAGGAAGAAGCGTTCCCAGCCAATCAACCGACACCTGGCTACCGTGGAAGAGATGGAATGCTCGGTAATGCACCTGCTGCTCCTGGTGATCCCATCTTCTTCTTGCGTGAAAACGGGAAACTGACATTTATTGGCCGGGCTCGAATGTTCCGCTTGCCCTATACTCGTTCACCATTTGACCTAGTAGATCAGTCTCTTCGTAGCGCCACAGATATCGATTACGCCGAGGCGTTGTTCGGTTTTGTTCGCACTCCCCTAGAGCTTAAAGAACTAGGAGCCAATGCACCCAGGCAAGGTGAGAAAGGTCGTGCCTACGCGGGTCGCGTTACCGTCACGGATGCTGTACTCCAACCAGATCAAGAGAGTATCTGGCTAGCAGGAGACTTTAACAAGGAAATTACACCTAAGATATTGGCAACGCCAAAACCCACCGCATTCCAACACTATCTTACACAGCAACATCCTGATGATCCAAGAAGACTCGATCATTACGATAGTAAACCCCCAGAGAGCGACGAGACTACCATACGCGGTTATAAACTCTACTGGCACCAGGGTCTAGTGCAGGTTCAAGAGACCTTTTGTGCAAGATGGTCGGCGACTGGACAGCCAAAGTAGTCACAAACGCGACTTTCCAGTTCCTGAGCAGTGAGCAGACGAGCTGGTTCAACGATGGCCCGTTTGCCATGTACCCAATGCGGCTCGATACGGTTGAGCCAGGGACTCTTGGTCGGCAACCAGCAGGGAATGATGCGTACTCCCGGCTTGCCCTCACGCTCGGCCAGCAGCACGCTCCGATTGTGCTGCTGGAGCCAACTGCGCACTTCCTTACTCACATGCCAGGAGGCATTGTCCCAGATGAGAAGCAGCACGCTTTGGCCCTGGCTCTGCACTTGTTGGCAGAGCCACTCCAGAAAAGCCGTCGTCACATGGCTGACAGGCCGGCCATCGACAAAGCGCAACTGGATCGTCTTGCGGTCAGGTTCCAGCACGCCATAGCAACTCAAGGCTTTGGGATCGGGATCCTCTTTGCTGACCGAGAGTTCCTGCAAGCGCAGCGGCTCTCCCGCTTCACTCCAGCTATGCATCTTCGGCTGCGCCACCCGGCTCCACCACACCTCATCAGCATACCCTACCACCCAGCCACACCGCTTGGCTAAGGCGATCAAGGCGTCACGCCGTTTTTTTTCCTGACGTAGTCCGGATCGGGACTGGTGATCCAGTCTTTAGCTCGTCGCCAGCCCACTCCCAGCCGTTTGAGGGCCAGACGGATGGCCTCGATGCTCACCTGACGCTCCGTCAAGCCGAGTTCCTGACACACCTGAGCCGCCAAGCTGAGCGTCCAGATACTGGTCTTTTTCCCGTAGGTGCGCGGACTCTGGTGCAACATGGCTCGTAAGGCCTCGCACTTGGGCTGATCAAATTCCGCATGAATCGTCTTCGGTCGGGTCGACTGCTGTTTCAAACAGGCCACCCCCTCTGCTTCAAAGGCATGCAGCGTGTTGCGCACGGTTTGCACGGCACAGCCCAGGTTGCGGGCGATTTCGGAGGGACGTTGCCCTCGATGGGAAGCCAACACAATTTGGCTTCGGCGCAGGGTAAAGGCGTTGGGAGAGCGCAGTCCAGCTTCGAGCCCTGCTTGCTCCGCTGGACTCAAGGCTCGTACATACATTGGGGCTTGCATGCCCTCATTGTATCATCTTTTCTCCTTCTTGCACAAGTTGTCCCTTGAAGTCACACTAGGAACCGACCAGGGTTTAACGCTTGAAAAGATCCGCGATGCAATCAGGGAACCAGCTAAGGTAGGCCCAGGAGATACTCAGCATACGTGCCTCAGGCCGCTGAAGCCGGGAGTCCATTTCTCCTTCCGTGTTTACTTCGAGAACTTGTCTGACCGCGAACTGGGCGCACTCTGCTGGACGCTGCATCCGAATGGTGAGTTTGATCGACGCTACTGCCACCATCTTGGTATGGGTAAACCTTTAGGCATGGGCGCTGTTGAACTCCATGCCCGGCTACATCTCATCAATCGCTTGCAACGTTACAAGACGCTCTTTAATGAGAGCGGCGACACCTGGCAACTGGGCGATGCGAATGCAGAGGGCGAAGACCTGGCCATCCCTGACGTGCTGGCCTCCCGAACGCGCCTCTTCGAGGAACACCTGTTAAAACAACTGAGTCCCGACCCGCCATGCACGCGGCTGGCCGATATGCGGCGCATCGCCATGCTACTCAAGTTGCTCGAATGGCCCGGCTACCGGGCGGAGAAAGAAGGCGACCTGTACCTGGAAGCTGAGGGGCGTCCCAACACGCGCTACATGACGATTCAGCCAGTGAATGAATACCGTGACCGCCCGGTATTGCCCGACCCGACGCTGTTCGATGTTCCATACTTTGCTAACAAGTCGCGTCCACAAGACACGCCGACCTACCAGTCGCCTGCTCGCCAGATAGCACAACCTGTCAGGCCGGAACAACAAGATGGTAAGTCTGAGGCATCCCTACATGCCGCGAACGTAGAGCAGGCTCCGGTAGAAAAAAATGGAGAGCAACCAATTCTGCCGCCTGAACTGGCGAAGGTCTTTTATATTGGCAATGAGTTGCGTGGTCTGAGTAATTTTACTCAAGGTGAGCAGGGTGTTGAAGTCAGATTCTGGCAGCACAATCCCGCACAGATTATCGGATTTATTCCGATAGAGCTGGTAGATCGACCCTTGGGCCAGAAAATATCAGTCATCATCACCAGGCTGCACCAGGAACGCGGCGGTCGCATCATCGTCGAACTGAAACTGCGTCCGAAGAGGTAACAAGCATCTTCATCAGGGCTTTCCCATTCTAATTTGAGTGAGCGCGTATGAGCAAATTAGCAGCGTCAGTACATGCTCGGCCAAATTTAGAATGGGAAAGCCCTGCATCTTCATCCCTAAGCTCTTGCGTTCACCTTTCGCTCATGCTAGAGTGTAACTATAGAGTCTCAAAAGATGTCACTTTTCCGCTTAAAGTGAGAACTACTTGATGGACAGGAGTTATTATCGATGGATTTCATTTCATTTCTCGATTGGGTGGGGGAGAGTGACCTCTCTCATTTTTTTGCTGACACTCATACTGGGAGTATATGCCTGGGTAATAAGGAATACTTCCTGCTCTCATCGGGCTGGGAAACGGGCTTTCTAAGAGAAAGACTGCCATTTTTGCCAAAGGGGAGCATCTGGGGACGCTGAAACATTTACTGGTGGATTCAAAGCTTTTTAGCGAGAAGAATATCATCGATATTGATTCTGATGGTGATTTTGGCAGGGCGGAACAGGCCACGCTGTTTCTGGTTTTCTGGCATGACTGGCAAGACAAGATGACAGAAATTTTGCATGCGAAAAAAGATGGCACCGCGCTTGTGGTCTACGCGCCATCAGACCAGGGAGCTATTCCGCCTGATAAATGGGCTGAGCTAAATAATAAACGAAATATAACTATTGCCAACATGCGCGGGAGGCTTCTGAATGATGTTATTACGAGTTTGATATCGACTAGTACTCTGTCATCTTTCAATTGATGGGTAAAGGCGCTTGAGCTTGATGCGAGCATCAGCCGTGGTGAAGCGCCAGTTGATGGTCACTTTTGCCTGGTTGCGCTCTTGCTGCCAGGCATCCACCTGAGCGGCGAGCGCCTCCATGCTAGGAAAGCGATCGGACAAGCATTGCCGAGCCAGGATAGACAGTTCTACCTCAGCCATATTCAGCCAACTGCCATGCTTGGGCGTGTAATGGATTTCCAGTTTCTCAGTCAGCCGTCGGGCTTCTGCTGGCTCAAAGACCTCGTACAACGAGGAAGGCGTGTGCGTATTGAGATTGTCCATCACCAGTACAATTTTCTCCGCGTGGGGGTAGTGAAGGTCAATCACCTCACGCAGAAACAGCGCCCAGTCCTTTTTGGTTCGTCGCTTGCTCACGCGGACCTGACACGCTCCCGTTTCCGGTTCCATGGCCATGAACACGCTACACACTCCTTTGCGTTCGTACTCATAATCGACCCGTTCTGGCTCGCCAGCTTCCATCTCGATGGGCTTGCGGGTGTGCGCCAGTAATTGCTTACTTCCCTCATCCATGCAGATCTTGGGAACCTGTGGATCGTAGGGACGGTGATACACCTCAAGCACATCTTCCATATGATACACAAATTCTGCGTTCGCTTCTGGTGGAATACAAAATGGCTTCTTTAGCCACGGTTTGAGTTCATTTTTTTGAGCGTCACCCAGACGGTGTTGTGGCTGATCTGATCGACATACCCCAGTTGCACCAGCTTGTCTGCCAGCATCCGCATCGTCCAGCGCTTTTGTCCTCCTTCTGTCTGGCTACACGCCAGCGTGATCAGATGGGCTTCCAGCTCCCCATCCATTTTCCGCTGTTCTGGCCGTTCGGGCTGGGGACGCCGCACCAGCGCATCGAGCAGTCCTCCTTCCACGAAACGTCGGCGCACCCGCTCCACCGTCGCCCTCCCCACGATCAGCGCTTCAGCGATTCGCTCATCTGTCCAGGCCGGTCCCTGCGCCCCTTGATCTGCTTGTAACAAGATGCGTGCATGCATCTGGTTGCGAGCTGACTCCTTCCCACCGCTGATCATGCTTTCCAATTGCTTGCGTTGCTTTTCATCGAGTTCAACTTTATACTTTTTCATGGAGCCTCCCTGAGCTTGGTTTTTCGTGAAGACACTCAAGGATACTCTTTTTTCTTTGGCTCATCAAATCAGAGATGACAGAGTACTAGTAAGGGAAGAGAGAGTTCCCCCACGCCACTTGAGTGATCAAGAAGAACAAGCCCTGGTGGCGGCAGTTACTGAAAAAGGAGATGTACGAGATCAAGCAATCATCGTGCTCATGCTGTATACTGGGCTACGAGCACGAGAGCTGTGTACCATCACACGCAGTCAGGTCAGACTTGGCAAGCGGAGCGGGACGCTTACCGTGCAGGGAAAGCGCAACAAATATTGTAAGATTCCGCTGAATGCTACAGTTCTCGTGGCACTCGTCGCCTATGATTCTTCCTTGCTGAGACCATCTCCAGGGGTTCAGCCAAATGCCGAAGAGGGTGCATGAAGAATGAGAAACTTCTTTTGAGCAGCGCTCGTCGTGAGTATCCTCTCTCACTTTTGACGCGCCTTAGCAGCACCAGCAGGCATGAGTCGCCTGTCCCACACGCATTCACCACTAGCGAGCATCCGATCGACTATAGACATATCTGACGGATTAGCTGTCCTCACACCACTCTCTGCTTCTCTTACTGAGCGCATAGTTGCAGGGACTCCCAAAGTGCTCTTGAGAAGCACCCGCAACTATGAAAACGACTGGAGATCTCCTCAGCAATGATTTTCAAGCCAACGGAGGTATCTACAGTAGATATCACAAAGGGATGTCTACTTCTGTGCCCATTGTGAAATTACCTCTTGGAAATCTTCTCTTGCTCAATGTGCTCATCTAGATGCAGCTGCGGCTCTCGTATCAACCTTACAGAAGAGAACAACACCCAAAGAACAGCCAGGAATTCGCCTATCGAAACTACTCCTAAAACGGACTGGATGCCGATCATTTCCCCAAGAGCACCTCCTGCGATTCCGCCAACAGCCATAGCGCCCCAGGAAATAAAGCGAATAGTAGCATTCGTACGGCCAAGAAGATGATAGGGAGTAATGGCTTGCCGAAGGGACATCTGATTAATGTTAAAGATCGGGCGTGACAATCCCCACATTACCTGTCCAACCATAAGAACGAGTGTCGTTGCAATCGTAGATACCCCCAGAGCCAATGGATAGAACAGACTTGCGATACCTGTGAGCACTTGTGCTCCTACAATCATAGGTCCTACTCCAAATCGGACTGAAACCCGCCCCCCCACGAGAGCACCAACAAGAGAGCCACAACTTCCCGCAGCGAAGATTCCTCCTATGACCGCTGGCTGAATGCCAAGTTCACGGGTCATATATAGTAGCAGCACGGTAGAGAGCATGCTACTTGCAAAGTTATGAATGGCACCACATATCGTTATAGCACGTAGCAATGGATTGCTTCCCACCAGACGGATTCCTTCGCCGATCTCGACCCAGACCTTTCGCTGTTGTTTCGGCAACGAAGGAGGCTGTTCAGGTACATGGATCAATGCTAGCGATACCACTGATACCAAGAAAGAAAGAGCATCTATTACAATCGCGACCGGAGCCGTGAATAGCTGAACTAAGCCTCCAGCTAAACCAGGGCCTGCTATTTGAGCAAGGGAGGAACTTGCCTCCAGTTTGCTGTTTCCCTCGATCAACTGTTCATGGCCGATTAGTGACGGAAGATAGGAGTAGTAGGAGACATCAAAGAATACAGTGAGCGTTCCTACTAGCAGGGCTATGATGTAGAGATACTCAATACGAAGAAGATTGGACAGTGCAGCTATAGGAATAAGCAGAAGCAATAGTGCCCTTCCCAGGTCTGCTATGAGGAGGATCGGACGACGGGTGGACCGATCTACCACCACTCCTGCAAAAAGACCCACTATCAGGAATGGCGCATTTGTTGCTGCTGTTAAAATACCCATCTGAAATGCTGTAGCATGAAGCATCAGAACGGCAGTGAGCGGCAATGCTAATATAGTGATGGAGGAGCCAAACAGCGAAATTGTCTGTCCTACCCAAAGCTTCATGAAATCACGCTGCCTCCAAAGCCCTCTAAATCTCAATTGCATAAAGGAATGCAGCCTTTCTCGATGACCATCTTACATGAATTTCGGCGCAGTGAGTTGCAAGAAAAACACAACCGAGCCTACGCAAGAGCAATTCTTTGCCCTTCCTGAGAACCTACCTCATTCAATGAGGAGTAGAAGCCTTCCATCAGAGAGTCGATTCCCAGGTTAGATATCACTATCGCTCAAGAAACGATCCAAAGCTTCTCGCAAGAGAGATGCCTCACTCTGCCCTGTTTTATTGGCTAAAGCGGTCAATCTCTCTAGCTGTATGCGTGAATAGTAATTAGACTTGAGCACCATACTCTCTCCCGATGGCAGTTTGGTCCGATTGCGACCTTGCCGTTTTGCAAGGTAGAGACCTTCCTCAGCTTTCCCTAACAGAGCCATTGCGTCGCCCGCATGTCTTGGGTAGATAGCGACCCCAGCGCTACAGCCTAATGCTTGTGAAATCTCATTTTCATTGACCGCAGTCGTGATGACTTCAGCCAGTTTTCTGCGCATACTTTCGGCGAGAAATGTCGTGTCTTCTATCCCATTAGCTGCCAAAATCACCATAAATTCATCACGCCCATAACTCATGACTTGATATGATGCAAAGTTCTCTTGGAGCATTCTTAAACATTTCGATAAGATCGATTGCCCAATCCCTGGTCCCTTAGCCTCCACCAACGAAAGGAAATGATCAATGTCGAGCAGAATACAGGCACAGTCATTTTTCATGTATCCTGCCTCTGCAATTTGGTCCTCAAGAGCCTGCCAAGCCTTTTCTTTAAGTAGAGGACTCTTCTGATAAAATTCTATCGCGTTAAGCATATTCAAGAGAATAACACCTCCTTCTATAAAAAATGTACTGCAAGTAGTATATTATATACACCTATATGTCACATTTAGCTTACTATCAACTCTCCTAACGTTCTTTAGGAGAATCGTTCCAATCGTCTGGGAATTGGTTGCATAAGTTTTCAAGGAACTCACGAGAGAAATCAAGGCTCCTGGTCGCCAGAAAAGTGCCAACAGGTGTACGTAATAGCAACTCTCCACCTTTGCCTTTTCCCCACTGACGCGAGTTTCCCTGATCGTTGGAAAGCCGCAACAGCCGCACAAGTGACTGCTGATGCCCTACATCATCGTAAGAAAGAGCTGTTGACTGGGGGCGGAAAGAAAATTTTTCAAATAGAGAGCTATCCAGAGCAGCTTCCCAGAAGTTCAGGAGAACTTCTCTGATGACGTATGTCCAATGGAAGCGTCGAGCGTAGTAGAGCGCTATCAGATTAAGCTCAGGATTATGTACTATATATTTCCAATAGAAATGCTGACGTTGCCAGCGTTGATAAGTTTGCTCTATCTCTGTAGGTAACGAGAACCTTGAAACCGAAGTATAGTAGGAAGCCAAACGTAAAAACTGTATCGTCAGAGACTCTTCTTCAATAACCTTCCACAATGTGCTCCAATTCAACATCAACGTGTGATTTGATTCGCCTCTACCCATGAGCATATGTAAATCAATAGCATCACGTAATTCCAGGTTGCGTTCACATATTTCAACGAGGAGAGCAATCAAACAATCTTCACGGGTTGGATATAAAAAAAGGGATTAATTTGCTCTTCTTCTGGAGAAGATAGCTTTACAGCGTCACGTGCATGTGCGATAATAGGCTTTAAATCGAAGAAATGCCGTAATGATACCGAGGTAGCTCCTTGCAACAATTCTATCATTGCTAAACTGATGATCGACTCTGACTTGGCATGAGGGAGCTTTTTCTCGTAGGTAACAATGAAACGCCAACTGTCTTGTGCACTTCGATCCTGATAGGCAGCCCCCATTGCAGGAAGCTCATAACCACGATCGACTAGCCAACGACCAACTTGCCAGTACTGTGCTTCATCCTCAATCACCAAGTCCATATCTAGGCTCTGCCGAGGAGGAAGGTCACGAGGATACCATCGCTGCAAGGCCTGACCTTTTAGAATAAGGATACTCTGAGGCAAGATCTGGCCGCTCTGGGCTAAGTCTTGCTTCTCAAGATCATAAAATTGTTTCTGCTTCACTAACTCTGAAACAAACTGTTTCAATGGCGCTAGCACAGGCATATCAATATGCCAGATCTCAAGGGTTCTGAGAATAGCTGGAGCCACTTTTCCCCAACGAGCCTGTTGAGCAAACGCCTCGGTAGCATGTGATTGTAGCCACTGGATGATCTCTCCTCGATCCCGTTCGTCCTGCGTGGCCAAACGAAACAGCACCTGCTGGATGTTCAAAAGCTTCCTCCCAATTTTGGGATATCATAGACGATTTTATAAATACTCTGCATATTCTATTCTCTGATTGCCTAGTAACACCCCCATATATCCTAAATAGTAGGCGAGATCTCATTTACTGGATACTATATCCCAATACATGATGCGACTGCTCATCCACCAACCCATTTGCTCCAGGTTTAAGCGCACACGTTGCACGCTTTCCTCCGACGTAGACTCAGCCACCAGCGAACCACATACGAGATGAATACCCTGATTTAAGCATTTAGCAAGAACATGAGCAGTAAGCTTGCTACCAAGACGACGTCCGCCATATGTCGGCAAAACAAAGGTATCAACGAGTTCTGCCTCAGGAATATCTAAAAGATTATGGGTCCCTTGTAGGACTGTAGCATGAGCACATAATCCCTCCCTGACGGTTTCGGCAACCAAACTCCAAGCTGTCCCTTCATTCAACATCGGCTCAAAGTCCTGGCAGATGTTTTTAACAAGCGTTTCACAGTCCAATAGTGATTTCTCAAAGGGGCTCAAACCCGACCAAGTCGCTTCCGCCAGAAGTTGAAACACAAAAGGGTAATCCTTCTCGCTCGCCATACGGATATGGATCTCATCATCATGATGGAGAATAAGCTCCATATCGGTAGGTTCTAAGGATGATGATAAAATTTTGTAAGGCACCAGACAGCTGGTGACCCAGCCCAGAGACTGCAGATATGCAATCAACGGTTGAAATATCCTGCCTTCTGGTACTACTACACGCAGAAGGGGATATCCCCTTCCTATGCCCCATTGTCGAATAGCTTCGAGAAATTCCTGTACAAGTGGGGTATATAGCAATTGTTGCTTTACATCTAACGCATAGATAAATCCTTCTGCAGCACCGGTCCAAGTATTCTTATGCTCAGTGAGAAGAGCGTAGCCAGCAAAGTCTCCTTCGGGCAATTGGATAAGTAGTGTAATGTCACCACGCTCGGCAAGCGATTCAAGCGTATCAATAATGCTTGCATGCTTATTATACAGATCCAGGAGAGCACGTTCTTGAGAAGACATTGCCTCTAAGCATCTGCGAGTAATATAGCGTTTGGCATCTTCATCCTGCCTGAGATCATAGAGTGTACAAATTGTCATGGGATACCATCATCCTCTAGCACGACAACCAGTGAGCCATACAGTGGAGAAGTAGGCTACCTAGCACGAATCCTGTACTCTCTATAGTAGCCCACCTCCAGCAAGCTTGCTGGATATCAAGTAATCCTGGGTAGCAACGTTAACTACTTGGTTGTTTTTTTAATGCGCGGCTTGCGAGCAACTTTTGCCATAGCTTTTCCTCCTCTCAATTGTAATACGTGATCATAATATATGATCATAATACGACATTACCATATAAATTCGTCTATGTCAATGGGAGAGCTTTCTCATGAGGAGCATCATAGCGGCACCTTTGGGGTGAGCTATTTTTACCCTGTACAATCGACACTCCGGCACTTTATAGTGGACCCAAAAGTCAAGTCCAAAAAAGTGTCTTTGGAAAGATATCCCTTTCTTCCTAAATGACGACTTGGAAGAGGAAGAAGCGTGTGAACAGAACCACACGTCTCTTCCGTGTTCATCAGCATCGCAGCTTACGTCTGGTGCCTCCTTACAGTTCAATGATCAAACAGCATCGTTTTCCTGTCGCTTCGGCGCAAAGTACACAGAAGCAGGCGGACAATAGTCTAGTGCTTGGTGGAGCCGTTGATGATTGTAAAATTGCAGGTAGTCTCGTAATTGCTGCCTTGCCTCTTTCGGTGAAGCATACTCATGCAAGTAAACTTCCTCGTATTTAATCGTTCGCCAGAGCCTTTCGGTAAAAATGTTGTCCAATGCTCGTCCTTTTCCATCCATACTGATTTGCACGCCTGCGGCTTGCAGGAGTTGGCGATACTGTGGCAGGGCTGTTGCAAAGTCGGGAATAAAATGAACCGTTCGTGAGTACGAATGAATGTAAGAATCTCATCCTGCTCATGAAAGGTCCATTCTTATGAACGATAGAACACTTCTGGGTCAACTTTCTCTTCCTCAAGAGGAACTGGTGTTTGATTTGAAGGCTCTCTATGCTTGTTTGCAAACGATTCCCGATCATCGCAAGCGACGAGGGCGACAGTACCCCTTGGCGACCTTGCTCTTGCTAGGAGTGCTTGCCAAATGAGCAGGGCAAGAGAGTAGTCGAGCGATGGCGCACTGGGCAAAATTGCGAGTCCACGAACTGAGTGCATTCTTCGCTCTCCAACGAGAGAAGATGCCCCATTACAGCACGTGGAGTTGGGTGTTAGGCCCTAGCGTGGAACCTGGAGAAGTAGAAGCGATTCTCGGCCACTTTTTTCTCACAGCGACCAAAGCGTCGGCACCTGCACGAGCCAGTGTGCATCTGGCTCGTGATGGCAAGACCTTACGAGGAACCATTCCTTTAGGCCAGACACGAGGGGTGCATCTGCTCGCCATCTACCCGCCCTCGCAAGGCGTTGTCCTGGCTCAAATGCGCGTCGAGGAGAAAAGCAATGAAATTACTCATGCTCCCATCCTTCTGCGTCAACTCGACCTCCGAGGGGTGATTGTGACAGGAGATGCCATGTTTGCTCAACGGGCAGTAAGTCTTCAGATTGTGCAAGCGCATGGAGACTATCTCTGGACGGTCAAAGACAATCAAGAAGGACTGCGAGAGGAGATCGAGGTGCTCTTTCAGCCTCATCGCCCTCGGCCCGGCACTTCGGCCTTACCGACCGATTTTCAGATGGCTCGCACCGTGGAGAAAGGACACGGGCGGCTGGAAACACGTACCCTGACCACCAGTAGTCTGCTCGCCGGCTACAGTACATGGCCCGAACTCGCCCAGGTGTTCAAAGTGGAAAGCCAGCGAACCGATGCGTTGGGTCGCACCGAGACCGAAGTGCGCTATGGCGTGACGAGTTTACCGGCTCACGTGGCTTCTCCCCACCGCTTACTAGCATGAACCAGAGCGCATTGGGGAATTGAAAATGGATTGCATTATCGACGTGATGCGACGATGCATGAAGATCAGGCCCAACTCCGTATGGGACATGCACCAGAGATGCTTGCCGTTCTTAACAATACTGTGCTTGGACTCCTGGCGCGACAGGGAGAAACCAATGTCGCTCAGGCTCGTCGGACCTTTGCCTATCACTTTGACCGATTTTTGGCGACTTTGGAATCTCGAAAGGAGAAATAACTTTGCAACAGCCCTGGGATACTGTGGACTTGGTCTTGACCCAGAAAACTGGAGCAGGTAAACTTGAAGAAGTGGACTGCCACGGAAAGGGAAAAGACCATGCAGAAGACCCAGAGAACTTTTACACGAGAATTCAAAGGAGAAGCCGTTC